>Ga0209935_1002719_pt1 | contig 20454 bp, 18 predicted proteins | sample ThiBio_1000_plan_2_FD_183958 | JGI IMG/M metagenome (GOLD analysis project Ga0209935, IMG submission 183958) | Wastewater bioreactor microbial communities from Cape Town, South Africa - Thiocy_cont_1000_plan (SPAdes) | ecosystem: Engineered > Bioreactor > Thiocyanate-remediating >...
TGGCTAATTCAAGATTGGCTTTCGCTTGAGGAAATTCAAAATTCCAAACTTCATTTGAATATTCAACATAAATATTACTTTGCGGATTTAATTCATTCAATAATAATTGAGCAAGATTTAGAATATAATCATTTCCAGCTAAATGAGGCACATTCACCCAAACATCCATCGAATGATTAAATTGATTGATGAGATAGGGAATTGTGTGCCAAGGATTATGTTTTGGTGGAACATATAAAGGCCAAGTCAAAGATGTTGTGTCATTCCAATTCACTTCGAAATTCTCATTCGTATCAGTCCAATCCATAAAACGGAGAAGATTAAAACGTGAAAGATGTGCTAACATTAAATCAGTGATTTGTATTTGTGACGATTGATTATATCCTGATTGTAAAAGAGTTAGATTTTGAAGACCAGGTCCAGTTGTATTACGAAATCTGAGAGTCATTGATTGTGTACCTTCATAGACAAATACCAAAGCTGTTAGAGTATTCGTCATCGAATCATAGGTTTTATTTCGAATTGAATTTTTCGATCCTTCAATAAGTGACACATCTGCATTTCCATTTGCTTGTAGAAAATAAATTCCACCTAAATCAAGATTTAACGAAGCAACTTGAATACCGAAATCAGTTATTGGCCATCCAGTCAATGGATCGAATGAAGCATTGGCTATCCATGGCGTTTCAACATTTCCCCAACCACGGCCTTGTTTTATTAGATTGACATACGGACTTGTACGTGTCCAATCACGTAACATTGGAATATTACCTCCAAGTGGAACTGATAACAAAACATTCAACGAATAAATTAAAATCAAGAGTGAAAATAAGTTAGACATCTTTTCTCTGTATGTTTTTTTTACTAACGCGAATAATAAAAAAAAAGTGTACCTTACAAAAAAAAGTGATGATAAGATTACAAATTGTTGAAATATTACTTATAGATACGAATCAACGAAACAGAATTCTCTTTGTTATATCGAAACTACGAATTGAATATCCTGTTTGAACTGTTTCAATTTGAATGAATTGACCATTATTGATTGATCCTTCTAAAAGGTCTGATTTTCCAGCTGTATAAACACTGAAATTCAATAGAATCGGTGATTCAAATAGTTTGTTGCATTTACATTTCGAGATGGAATCGGAATAGGTTTTATTTCGAATTGAATTTTTCGATCCTTCAATAAGTGACACATCTGCATTTCCATCTGCTTGTAGAAAATAAATTCCACCTAAATCAAGATTTAATGAAGCAACTTGAATACCGAAATCAGTTATTTCTTGAACATATGGCTTTTAAAGTATCATCAAAAACAAAATATTCCAATTGAAAAACTAGATCTTTTCTCTTCGTATTGCCAGGGTACAAATAAACGAACACAGCGTGAACTTGAAAATCTCGGTGCAGATTTAAATGCTTATACATCAAGAGAATAGACTGCTTAGTATGCTAAATGTTTTAATAAAGATTTACCATGGATTAAAAGAAAAATCGTTTTCCCTTGTTTTTTTATAAATAAATGATTGAATCAGTTAGTTGTTGAACTTCTCTCGGATATTCTTCAAAACAGTCAATTTGGTCATTGTAACGAATATTGAATTATGAATTGATGGAATGAGTGGTGTAATGTGGGATGGAAAAATCAATTCGTTACGTGCCCAGGGCGAACATGCCTCACAAGATCTTATCGGATCCTAACAAAATCCGACGGGATCCGACAGTCGGATTTTTCGTCCTGGGAAGCTTTTGTTGCTCTATATTTAATTCATCAAAGTCGAAACTTCACGGTTCAAAATCAACCCGATGAAAGTCAAAACTTCGTCGTACAAAACCCGCCTGACCACTATCAAAACTTTATGGCTTAAAATCAATCCGATGAAAATCGAAACTTCATAAGTTCATAACCTATTTACGAATAGGAAAGAAGCAAAGCAATGCATCGTGAATTCAAATACTTTTTCCCTTCGGATTTTTATTTTGAAACAGAATATTGACATTCAAAGAGAAAGAAACGAAAGTTTCTGTTCGAAGCTTTGCAAAGCTCATTTGTCATTTACCATCGCAAACAATCTACAAAAATTATACAAAAAACGAACCAAATTACAACACCATATCATGTTTCTACAGAAATGTAAGAAGCTCAATCTCATTCCAGAAGGATTGAGAACAAAAAACACTACAAACTTACTCAACAGTCAACAAATCCTAAACAAAACAAGTCAAAAATTACGTGACAATACTCTACAACAAAAATACAAACAATTTCAATTCATCAACAAAGAATTAAACACCCAAGAAACAATAATTAAACAATATTTATCAAATATCACATCAAATGACACATTACAAAATGAATTAAAATGGTTAAACACTTATGACAAACAATTTAAAGAAAAATTACTCAAGAATCAAGAAAAGAAAATACAAAAACTCATACAACAACAAAGACAAACAATTATTAATGAAACAACGAGAACCCAAAACATCAACAACACCAAAAAAACGGACAACGTTATCAATTTGTCTAAAATTAATTTAAGTGAACAACATTTATCTGTACTATCCAAAGGATTAAAATTTATTCCAACACAAAATAAATGCGGAAACATCGGATTGAAATCCGATCGTTATGTGTACTTCAAAAAGTTAACCCTAGAGATTTCGATAGTGATGATGGAGTAAAGGAGGGGAAGGTTGGTTGAGAGATAATGGAGGGGGAATGTGAGGAAGGATGTTCGAAAGATGACAGTGAGGGAAAGATATGTGTCAATATTTTATGTTAATCTCTGTTTCTACTTCAACTGTGTTTTAGATCCTAATTTACAAATTGATCCTTCTATTCGAAGAAAATGCATATTATCTATGCTGACAAAGTGTCAAAATATGATGAGTTTTTCTGGCTTTGTAAGAAGTACCAGAAGGATAAAATTTTCAAAGGAGCATATTTTTCACTATGTTTTGATATCATACGATAGCCCATGAAGAGTTCTATCTAGTGGGAGAAACTCGTATCGATTCCATGAGAAAAACGTGTAATTTACTCCGATATTATGTCTAAATTTACTAATTTTTGGTAGTATTGAAAATGTGTTGTACAGAAGAAATTTTCATCACTATAGATCTATCTATACTATTTAGTCTGATTTCGTAGCGCATGAAATTCTCTATCGAACGGTGTATAATAGTATGAGTTTTGTCACAGCTACGAGAAAATATTAGCTTAGAGAAAACTGTCAATTACCAGGATCTCCATCAAATCATGAGGGAAAAAGTGATGTTTTGAGTTGTAAATCAGGGAATCTTTGACGGATCGGGCCCATCTTCGAACTCGACCGAGATATATATATGAGAGTAAGCTGTGTACAAAATTTCATGATGATTGCACTCTCCATTCGGAAATTATCGTGTAAACGGCCGGACATACAGACCGATTTTAAAGTGTACTCATTCTTTTTGAGTACACAAAAAGAAATGTTTGAAGCTGATATTGTTTAAGTGAATACAATTTTGAATTTAAATGAGATTTGATGAAGTAGGATTAATCATCTAAACATGAAGATGCATGCATCATTACAAATTATATTTGAGCAACTGCCAAATAATGGAGCATTGATCAACATTTTCTATCGATGTTGAAAACTCAGTTAATAATTTTGGTTCTTATGAATAGCAAACAAAATTTGTTTCTAAATATAAAGTCAATCTGATAGTTTCCAGTTCCGTCAATTCGCATAGCGTTAATCGATATTCGTTTAATTTGCATTTATTCGAGATTTTCCTAGCAAGTTTCAGAGAGTACATATGAAAAGACATAGTTTTTGTTTTCCAAGTGAAGAAAAAAAAGAACATAACAAAAAAAAGAGTCTTAACACGATAGTTCGTTCGTATGTTGGTGCATCTGAGCTGTTGTTAACGTAGCATTTAAATAAAAATCAAACATTGTAGGTACTACGTCTGCTATTAATGGAATATCTTCAGGAAATGTAAAGCCAAGAAGTTGGATTGCTAATCTAGTAATTGTTTGACAGTTCAGTATGGGCGACCAGTGTGGTCCGTTGTTCGCATTGAATAAAGGAATATAAACAAGACGTAAGAGTCGAGATTCTAAGTCGACAGCAAATACGTGTGGAAGCTTGAGATTTGTTATTTCATGTAATGGAATTTTACCGACTTTTTTGATGAAATGGTAATGGCTCCATGGTTTGCGCTTTAGAGCGGGTTTTAAATACGTCGTGTAATCAGTCGGGCTTGTGACATGCAAATCAAAATGAGTTGCAATAAATTGTTGAGAATTGGAAGAACCTAAAAAATTAGATAGAAATCGTGATAAGAGGGAAATTATTTTCAAGTACCTGTAATATCCACTGCCAAGCCATAATGAGATGTTTTGCCTACATTCACTCCTATTTTGTTGAATTTTTCTTCTTGGTTTTCCGATTGAGATCGATGGATGACTAAGTAAATCGACCCTGCTTGAGCGGGATTTTCAATAGATGAATGACAAAGCATCGCAGAATGATCGCTGTGTATTTTGTTCAAATTTATTTCCATGGATCAATAAATACAGTATTTTCAAACAAATAATCTGTAATTTAAAAAAATCTGATTTAATAGTTCAAATTTCATTTGAATTTGACTCTGACACACACAGAAAATGAAATGATCGTACTAGATATTTCCTAAGTGTTATCCAGAAAAAAATTTTAAATGAGTAAGAATGAATGGCCGGACAAAAGCTGAATTCAGTTTTCTTCGGCGATTTACTGTATTATTACCATTACCCTACTCTTCATAATGAAATGAAATCTGTATATGGTTAAAAGAATTCTGTTTGCTCTACAATTATTGGTAGAATATCCAATATATTTGTTTAGTCGAAATATAGACGTCACTGTGGTGCCTACAAAAATATGCCATACAGTCAGTCAAACATACTTTCCTCAATCGACATTTGTCACTAATCTGTTTATTTTTGTCAAATGAAAAAAACGTTTTCATTTATCTTGATAAAATAATTTTGGTATAAATTGTCCATTTCGACATCGACATTCATTTACATCTAATTACCAACAATCGATTGTTTCATCACAAATTTCAGTCCATTCTAGGCATACTGATGGTACATCACTGTGACGATACATGAGAGTGTTAATGTATGTTCTTTCAGCATGATGGTACGGTGTATTCCTACACCCTCACATAACGTGCCTTTCTCTTTATTCAACACAGTTTATATAGGGATGGTTACACATGAGAGAACAGAGGGTCAATGCCCGGTGATTATATAGGGTCATCATATATAATGGTCGATTACCGTTACAATCACGATTACATTTCAGTTAATTTTGTATTTAGTTGACGATGAATTAAGTGAAATAGGTGGTTCGAAAGTAAATATTCAACAGACAATCGAATATTGTTTTCGTCCATTGTCAAGATCTCGAATTGAATCTATTTTAACATTTAATGTAATGAAAGAAGAAGGTATTACATCCGAAGATCTAATTCAATGGTCAAGTCCAATTGATATTATTGAACGATATGAGAATTATTTACAAATGAATAATTCCTTGTTCAATGATCAATATTTGAAATGTATCGATGGATGGTTTGGTGAATCTTGTGAATATTCATTTGATCTCAATCTAGCTCCTTTTTCGATTAATTTACTTTCTGCGATTGGAATTATTGGATTAATAGCAAGACAACATTCAATTTTACAGAACAGCGAAACTTTTTGGTGTCACTTCAAAACACAAATCCAAACTCATAAGCATTTATTAATCAGTCCAACATGTTTAGTTATTCTATGTTTACCACGTTTAATTATTTCATTTCACCTTTACTTATTTTTTTCGTATTTATTCTCTCGTCGAAAAAATTTCGAACAGAATGTTTTACAGAAACACGACGAAAATGGACACAGATCAAATCGTTGATCGGACATGTTTTTCCACGTCAAAATCATCATACGAAATAGTTCGACATCGAATTATATGTTTATGAAAAGAAAGAAAGAAACAGACAAATCGATATTCAATCGATGAATTAAAAAAGAAGAATAAGTTGTTTATATCAATGTCGATCCTAATGTTTAAATTAACAGTTTGTTTTGTTGAACTTGTCGTCAGTTTTTTCATTTAAAACAGATGTCAGTAAACAGCTTTGCAAATAAATATCGACAAGATGCGGCATACAATCACTGATAACTTTGATACCATTAGGATATTTGCCACCAAAATATCGAATAGATTCCCTGGTTGTTATTTGACAATTCAATATAGATGTCCATTGTGAGCCACCATTCTGAGAGCATAATTTGTCATACACATTTACTACAAGGTCATGTTCCATTTCTTGTAGAAAACGAATAGGATTTGGGAATTTCATGATTTCCTTGACTTGAATTGCACCGACCTTGATTATAATAAAATACGAAAGAGGGGAACAATTCGACTTGTTATTTCATTTCGAGCATCTTCTTCGAAGGGCGATCAATACTGTCGTCGTGACGATACAAAACTATTGTTTTAAGTGCACGATCCATTTCGTTCTGTTTTTTCGAAACGACGTAGACGGTCCACAATATTCGCATATGTACTCGCCGAATTCTATAGATTATTTTAATATATAAAGCAAACTTATTAGACAAACGCATCAGAAAAGAACATACTATTTTTTGGGATATTATGCATATTGAAAACATTTCGAACTGTGGACGACACACCAGGCATTTGATTTGTTCTTAATTAAAAGCTATCTAGAATGAAAAATAGACTCAATATAAGAAAAACTAAAGTCTCGTGAAAAAAAAACAAAGTTTTACACATCCAATTAATTCAACGAATTTCTTCGATGAGAACAATGCAGTGTAAAAAGATTCGATACGAACATAAGGAACAACCAGAACAATAAAGTCAGTGAAAGGTTAAATATGGATAACCCAGTTAACGAATATGAATATGTCTTTTACTAGAGCGGACATCTTTTTTTGATTCTACTAGTCAGTTCATACGTGCAATCCAAATTATTTAACATTTACTCGCTCCAAACATATGTTAAATATGAAAGATCTGAATGAATTCGAGTATTTGTAAAAGACACAATCATTTATAATCAGTTTCCAAATTCAAAGTTCATCTAGTAGATATATATAGATTGATGACTTGATTTTCAAACATCTACAATCATCATCATGGTGAAAAATTAAAAATCATTTTCCGACGTATACTGATTTCTCATAACTCGAATATTCACAGCTGTTAGAATCCACCGGTCGAATGATTATTTATTATTCAAAACAAATGTTTTCATTGTCAGTCAAGGAAAAAACACTCGATCCAATTGAGATATCATTTCTTGGACAAGATAAACCAATTTCAACAATGACTATTGATAAACATGGACTTATTTACATATTATCCGAGAAAAACATCTTCAAAAGTTCTTATCAATCAAAAATGGAGTTAATCGAATGTTTAGGAGAAATCAATCAATTAATCACAAATCTATCTGTGATTTTCGATATCAAAACAAAACTGATAACGAAACAACTCTGCATCTTGTTTTTCTCTCCTCGTTTCTCAATTTGATAAGATAAAAAAAAAACAAATGTTCGAAAAGAAAACAAAAGCCGATTCAATTAAATTCCATTGTCACCTTGAGTAAAGTGTTAATATGTATTTGAAATGAATAGCGCAAGCAAGAGCAAGAGCATAAGAAAACAAAAAAAAAGAAAAAAAAAGAAAAACGAGCACAAGAAAAAGAAAAACAACAGAGCAGGGAAATAAGATAAAGAGAGAATATCGAAAAAACAAAAAAAAATGACGAGCTGACCACTCTTGTATCACAAAACTCGAAACGAAAGGTGTTGGAAGAGGCTAGCACATATGGTCTTCAAATAGAATAAGAGAAAAATCAATTTAATATCTGGCAATCATGATGCGAAACAGAAAACAACAAAAAAAAATGCGTTTAGAAAAAAAAATAGAAAATATAGAATAAATGGTAAGGATTGAGCGAGATTCCTTAACCGGGATTAACACACAAACAAAAAAAAAGAAGATACCTACAAAATAAAAAAAAAAAGAAAAAAAACGAAAGAGTGGTCGCACTAGGTTTGTTTGTTTTCTTGAAATCAATTATGATCTTTGACTACCTGATTCTCAAACGAAAAACAAAAAAAAAAGAACATCAAAAACAAAAGAAAAGAACGCATAGATAGATTAATTAGATTTTTTTGTTTGAATATCACAGCGACCAGCCTAATTGTTAAACCTCAATTCTCACACGACTGTTCACTTGCTTTGAATTTATGTTAAATAAAGAGTATTTAAAACAAGAACATGATGATTATTTTTAGCTAAAGTTACGATAAAACCATCCGACGTGATCTTCAATCCACAACAACGCGACACTTTCACATAGGGACAATCGAATTCCTGAAGAAAGTCGCCCGTTCGAGAGAAAACAGCGATATGAAACCGATTTCCATGCGAATCACCAATGATGACATCACCTAAAACAACAAACTTTTATGAAAAAGAAAGAAAAGAGAAGAGAAAAGAAAAAAACGAACCGGCATCACTAATATCAATTCCATTTGGGAAATTGGTGATCGATTCTGATCCGATTCGTCTGAGATAATTTCCATCTTCATCGAAGACAACAACACAATGTCCTTTGAAATCACAAACGAAATATTCATTATTAAAAATGGCGATGTCCGACGGTTCTCTCATGTAATCGGAACAATCGAACCATTTTATCAAATCGCCATTTTCACTAATACAAAACACCGTCGGCGATACCGAATCCACGGCAACGATATTTCCTTGTTGACTAATGGCTAAACCAGCGACAATATCAATATAACGAATCGAAATCTTTCGAATGAAATGACCATTTCGTGTGAAGATTTGCATTCGACTTCGTTCGTTGCCTCGGTCGCAAATGACGAATTTGCCTGTTTGTCTGATGACAGCGACCTTTCTCGGATACCAAAGTTGACCTTCTTCTTTGCCAGGCATTCCAAATTGATATTTGTATTCGCCATTCTTGTCGAAGATTTGAATTCGATGATTGTTCGTATCGGCGACGATGATTTCTTCGTCGATTCCAAGACAAAAACCGTGTGGCGCATTGAATTGACATTTTTGTGGTCCTAATGACCCGAATTTGGCTCGAACTTGCATCGATTGACCTGTCCGACGAATCATCGACGATTGACAATTCAAATTAATGTCCAACAAAGACGAACCTTGAGTCAAACCAGAGAACGGCGTCGTCGATCGACTGTTATTTCCGTTACTCGATCCGCCGCTGTTCGTACTCGAATATGTCGCCAAAAGCGATGGCGGAGGAAACGAAACATTCGATGGTGAACGTTGTTGATCGGTGACAGTCAAAGGCGGAGCAGAAACTTGACGAGATAACATTGAATACGGTTGATCGATTAGATTTTGTTGTTGTTTCATTTGAAAGATTTCCTCGAGATTTCGTTGGACATTCGAATTGACGTTGACATTGTTGTTCAATGAGCCGACGAAGAATGATTCTAATGCACGGAGATTTTCTTCGACGGGTTCGACGTGATTCGGATGGAAAAGTTCGTCGTGATTGACGTTCGATGGTGAATCGCCATTTGAAAGAATCCGTTCGTGATTCGACATCGATCCGATGGGAAGACTACCGATGCCCGATGACGAAGAAACGGAATCTGTTGTTGTTGGATGATGATCTTGTTGTTTACTCTCATCGGGTTTGATCAATTGACCGAAATGTATTTTAAGAATTTGTTGAAATTCGTCGATTGGTGGATTGACGAATTGAACTGAACTGTTTTTTGCGTGTTGATCGTCGAGTTGATAAAGATGAAAGAATCTCTCGTAGGAATTGAATTGTTCGTCGAAGAGTTTCTGTTTTAATTCGTTGATTTGTTTGAATGAACATTTAGTCAACGATTTGTCGACGATCGAACGCGAATCATCGAATAATTGCGAAGTTTTCTGAACTTTTTCTAATTTGTCCATCAAAGTTAATTCTTCATCGTGTTGCAATTGATCCAATCGGGTTAAACAATCTTTGTAGACTTGATTTAAAGCTTGTTGATATTGAATATGAATAAGATCGATTTGTGTTTTGGTTTGATCGTATTCAGTTTGTAGACAATTCAATTGTTGATCTAAATTCGTCAAGGCATTCGAACGAATTTCATCGATCGATTGGAATTTCTCGTTGAATTGCTTTCGAATCGATTCGATTTCCGTTCGTTCAATTTGGTTTTCATCTTGAGAATCGGTTTGAGTTAAACTTCGGACTTGATGTTGTTCGAAACATTTCATATATTGATGAGCTTGAACACATTTGCCACATAAATACGACGAACATGTCGAACAATAAGCAACACCTTTCTCATTCGATGTACAAGCACGACATTCGATTCGACCTGTTCGAATTGAATAGTCTTCGATTTGACTATTTAACAAATAATTATCAATTAATTCGTTCACATTCGAAACACGTGTTGATTGGTGACAAATTGGACATTGAATTTCATCTCGATTTGAAAGTAACTTTTCACAACATTGAACACAAAATGAATGGGTACAACATAAAAATTTCGGTTGATTACTAAATTGTTTACAAAGAAAACATTTTAATTGACTATCTTCACTTTCTTCATCTTCATCTTCTTCCTCGTCATCTTCTTCCTCGTCATCATTATCATCGTCGTCGTCGTCATTGTCGTCGTTTTTCTTATCATTATCTTCCAAACTAATTAAAGCTTCATCATTGTTTTCTTCGTGTGAATTTTCATTTTCCGTTGGATTTGTTGTTGTTTCGATTTCTTCCATTTTCTGTGTTTTTTTTTCGTATTATGACAAAGATATTCTTCAACGAAGAAAAAAACGAATCAAACAATAGATAATCACCTTAGATCAACAAAACAACGATAGTAAACAAATACCATTCTCGCTTATATGAAGCCTCTGATTGTTTTGCATCAAATTTCTTTTTTATTCATTCATTTTACGAAAATTCTTCAATTTTTAAAATTTTTTATTAATTTTCGTGAATTTTTCAATATAAAATGCATTTGTCCTTGATGAAAGCGACATCTCTTCGCTAGAATCGTTTTTCTATCCAATTCTACGTATCAAAACAAAACTAACGAACAGATTCCGTATTGATATTCATTTTCTTGATGAAAATTTATGGAGCAGTATATTAAATCAATAAGGTCGTAGGCGCTATCGTTTTGTGCCGTCACATTGACCGTATTGCTTTCTGTGTGGTGAGTATCTATGCATCGTTTTCTTTTCTACACATGTCTTAGATAAGAAACTCGATAAAACAAATAAAAATCTTTTTTTTACATTAATCGTTTGAAAATCACTTTCTTCTATTTATTTTCTTAGAAAAATGTCGATATGAATTGTAAATTGAGAGTTAAACTACTCCGGAAAGATCCGATTATATCGAATCTGTCAGGCGTCACTGTTCTATCTGTTGAAATTTTTCCTTGAAGATATACTTCATTGAGTACTTCGTTTTAGTACATTCACTACGATCATTTGGATATTCGATTTTTATGTCTCTATGTATATAACATATACGTATGTTATTTTTTTTCGACGAATATTTCATCTTTTTTTTAGATCTTCGTTTGTTTGCGTATTATTCGAAACATCGACTATTAAAGTCATTCAAATATGTTTTAGAAAACGTATTGAAATTAAAACTAAAACATTAAATTTAAAAGTTTATACATGAAAGATGATTATTACAGTTCTTGATTTCACTTTAACTTAGAATAAACCGAATATAGATTGATATTTTCAAAGTCCGTCATAAACATTATCTGCACAGAAGCAAACACCACAATGACGACGAATAGGAACACCACCACCACCACCACCGACACCACCACTACGATTTAAAACAATACCACCAAACATACCAAGGCCATGATCATCACCAGCAAAAATATTGCCGCCAAGATTACCTCCACAGATCTTCATGGTACGACGTTTGAAATATTTGTGAAGTTCATGATCATTCCAACGGCAAAGGGCAACACTGCCGAAACCCCAATCTTTCACATTCCGTAGCCAAGTCAAGGTTCTTGCGTCTCCAGTAAAGTACCAATCACGACACTTACCACATTTGGCACAAGGACGACCCTTACAAGGAAGTAAATCGTAAGTGCCTGGTGCAGCAAATTCATACGATCCTAAAAGAAAAAAATAAAAAGTAATCAATAAATTGTGAAATCAATTCTATGTTTCTTTGTATATTTAGTAAAATCCAAAATGAATACTAGAATTAATACTAATAAAAATGCACTCTTTGCCATGTTTACTCATGGGATAAGACTCATTTTACTAGAGGATCCTTCGAACTGGTCTGTTATTATTTTAATTGTCTATTTTCTTCAACAAAATTCTTAACGAGTTTATGTGATAGTTTATAATTTTGTTTCGAAATCATAAAAAGCTGTAAAAGCAGAATTCTGCCTGTCCTCATTCTTTGAAGTCACAACTAATTCTACTAAAACTAGTACCACTAAGTGTTGAAATCTCGGCAAGTATCGATGAATTCACTCTTATCAATGATTATTTCATATAAAAAAGAATAAGTAACGTTGGATATATATTGTATATCATCACCGTTGCTATCAGAGTTCGCCAGATCTTCCTAGATGTTTACTCACTATACTGATGATTAAGATCCAATTTCTTCTACAATCATATTCACCTGTTGCCATTTGAATCAACAAAGTTCTTGAGTCTTTTCGTTCAATCTAAATTGAAAATTTCACCTATGCAGCATTATATCGTAATAGCATTTAGCTTGCGACAAAGATGTTATGAAAATCATTATGAAATATTCAAAAAGACATTCCAAGCTCATTAAATAGCTGTCAGAAATTGAGTTCTCATAGAAAGCTTTTCAATGTTTTGCATTGTATAACTCAAATAGTTTTAGTTTTGTAAGGTAGGGAAACAAATTATATATCTGCGAAGGCTCAGTAACTAAAACATATTTTTGTCAACTCAAAAGATCCTTTCGTCAGCTTATCCAATGCACACCTAAAATACGAATAAACTTTTATTTGAGCCATTACTATGTGCAATAGGCAGTCCGTAATATCGGTAGTGTTGTGACAATTCATGTAAGATTCAAATATGTGCCTACCTTCTTTATAAATCTAATATTTAGAAGTTTCGTTACGATTTGTGTGAAAATATTGTTTTGTCCAACCTATTATATGTCGCCCAAGATGAAATTGGCAGTTTCCAACATAAAGTTGAATGCTTAACTGTAATCATGTTTCTATTTTAAGAGCTTTTATCAAGAATCTTAGAAAGAACAAATAATAGAGCTTGTTAAATTGCTACAGAGGAACACGTGAAATAACATTTTGAAAATAATAGTTCAGAGACAATCGAACTTCATAACAGAATGGAGAAAAGGTAAAAGAAAAAACCAACAACCACTGTTTTCATTAAGTATATTTTAATGTAATTTATTTAAAATGTTTGTTTTTTCATCTACTTGTAAACTTTTAAAATTGAAATAAGAAAGCAACGTTATTCGCAGAATTTCTCAATTATGTAGAGCTGAGAAGAACAAATTGAATTGCATGATTTTTGAATCGTTAAAAGAAGTAAAAAGAAAGTTACTCCGCTTAACTTTAGTGAATTTGTAGACTAAAAATATTTCTTAAAATATTTTCAGGACCTTTTTCAGTTCAACAGATTTTATATGATTTAGCAATTGATTGCCGAAACTTGTCATAGATTCTGGAGACAACGTACCAATCTTTCCCTCAACATCCTCAAAATTCTAATCATTGCTGTTTTAACTTTCGCTTAGTTTTCTTAATTTTTAGTTTTAACTATGCATTGAAGTTGAACTAGACAAACCATAGTTTCTTCGACTTGTGAATAATTCACTTTTATCATGGGGCGATCAATCAGACTATTCTAAATTTTGCTTGCTAAAAGTTCTGTAGCCTCTCATATGCAGTTAAAATAGCTAAAGATAGTGAGGCCTAGCTGATAGCTAATATCTGATAAAAAAAAGTGTGGAGAACAAGTTTTGTTTTTTCTCTTTCACTTTCATGTTGATGATATAAACATTCAATAAAAAATAAAATACGTTGTTATATTGAAATATAATTTCGGAAAGGTGAATATTTGATTTTAATTTGTATCTACATGACTGACGATTATCTTTTTAGATTACATTATATAAGAGAACATTTTCTGGAATATATAGCCAATCATTAATATTCAAAATCAGCTATCAATTGCTTAAAGTAATAAATCATATTCTGAAAAATAATATTTTAAAGTCGCTATACATTATAAAATTATTTCTTATTGAAAGATTAAAGAATTATTTAAATCGGATACCAAAGTTTCGTTAAACTATTTATCTTAAAATGGTAAAGAATCAAATAAAAGTTAAACCATTAGAAGATCTTGAAAATATACTTGGATATAGATTTAAGAAGCAAGATTTACTTCGACAAGCTGTAACTCATGCATCAGCAATCTCAGAAAAGCATCCGTTGGCGCATGAATATGATCAATCTTCACTTGCATTTGTAGGAGACTCTGTATTGAAGTATGCTGTCGCTCGGTATTTATTTCTTAACGGATGCCAAGAAGTAGCTGGAAATCGTCATGAGCTACATAAGGGTACTCAAACGGTTATTCCTAATAAAATTTTAGCAAATATTGCACGTGAAAAGCTTCACCTCGAAGAATATATTATACGTGGAAATGGACATAAAGATCTTAGTGACGAAATGTACGCAAGCTGTCTAGAAGCAATTTTAGGTGCGATTGCTCTAGATTGTGAAGTTGAGCAACAAGCACCCATTTTTAGAGTGATTGAAAAGTTATGCTCTGATCGCTATAAACATTTGTTGAACTCAATTGACAGTGAGAGAGTACTCTCGGGATCGAGTGCTCATGGTAAAGACGTCGAAGAATTAATATGTGATATACAATCCCTCTGGAATGATTGTCAACATCAGGCAGGAGCAGTACGCCAGCCAGTAATCTTGATGAAATGTCCCAAAACTGGTCTGGAAAAGTTTGGTCTGATGGTCTTATGGTTTTTTGCGTTATGTGGTATCTTTTTCGTCATACGGGAAATTGTTTGTCTAAACATATTTTCACCATTATTCATCAGCGCGGCTCAACGAAATGAATTTTAACAATCGCATACTAATTTTTTGTTCATGCCATGTGAAGAACTCTTTTAAAACTATAATAAAACTAACTAGTATACTAATAGTGGGTATAGAAGAACTTGAAATATTTTTTATTTTGATGGATGCGTACATATATCATTTTGAAATTACAAAACAGTTCTTTAATTATATTTAGAAGCAGCGTTGTATCGCTTGATGCTGATTGATCATTTTTTTATTTTCTTAAATATAGTTGCTGAATGACTCAAAAATGAACAAAAGAAATGTTGCCTCAGGCTTTTACAACAGGAATTATGAAAAGAGAAAAAAAACATCAATAACACGAGTACCAAAACAAAATTGGATAAATCAAGACTTGTCTAAGCAAAATCAGAAATCAATCAGTGAATATATTTTGATACCATTGGAATAAAATTAAAGCATTTTTTGACATTCGATAAAAACAGTGCATTGAACATTTTTCTTTTACGGACATAAAACTGTCAATACTACCACATATATGTTCATGAACACTTCTTTGATTAGTGCTAAAAGCCAACATAGAAAACTTCCTTGTAGCTTAAAAATCACTAATATCGCTAATACCACTATATGCTCCAATTTCTTATAACTATTGTTTGCTTGTGATTTATTGCAGATTTTATTTTGCCAATAAGATAGCACTTCGTCTATGAATCTTTAGGCGATATTTGTATTGATGGAGTCGTATTTATTTCTTACTGAAAAATAAAAGAGAAAAGCAAAAATACTATTTTATCCTGTTATATATAGTGTGTGAAATATCAAATATATATTTTTCATTTACAACTAACATAAGCACATATGAAAATGATATTTAACTGTGCTCTCTTTATTGTGGCAATGCTGAACAAATTCGTACATGCATCCTATGTCAATACTGATTTGGCACATGGCTTAGTTCACAATAGCTCAAAAATTATCGGAAGTGGGCCAATTGATTATGGATCGTTCAGTGATTTTCCAGAAGATTGCGCTGCTGTCTATATCGATGCTAAGAAGATGTCGAATATGCTAGTTACAAGTGGTATATATGAGATTTGGCCGAGACAAGGTACTGCTTTTTTTTCCTCCATACTATTCATTACTTTCTTTGTAGGAAAACCATTCGTAGCATTTTGTGATATGGAAACAGATGGTGGTGGATGGACAGTTTTCCAAAAACGAGATGATTTAATTCCAGTAGAAAACTTTTATCGTACGTGGCTCGAATACAAACGAGGTTTTGGTGATCTTCAAAAACAATTCTGGTTTGGAAATGATCGTCTATCATTGTTGACAAACCAAGATGCCTATGAATTACGTGTTGATCTCGAAGATTTTGATGGTCAACAAGGATTTGCTCATTATTACAGTTTTCGAATAGGCAATGAATTGAACAAATATCAGTTGACAGTTGGAAAATACATCGATGGCAATGCTGGCGATTCGCTAGGTCAACTAAACGGCAGGCAATTTTCAACTAAAGATTTTGACAATGATGAGAAATGAAAATACGACCCGTTTGGTTTAAACCATAATTTTAATCAGAACCTCCATATGCTGCTGTGAATCGATATTGGTATCATAAAAGATACAAGAACAATTGCTGATAGAAGTATCCATAATACGAAACAAAGTGGAACAGTTATTCTCTTTTTTGTATACCAATCATATCTCAAAATATTTCATAACAAAAATACAAATGAATGTACAAAAAAAAAAAACTTACTTCGGCTTTGGATAAATAGGTGCATCTAAACACATCAATAAAAAGTGTCTATTGATTAAATAAAAGAAGACACAATCTATTTTTACTTTCGAATGGTGGTTCAAGTAATAGTTGTTCAGGTAAATTCTGTTTTAAATGAACAATATGTAGGTCAGGTGCCGGATTGAATTGGGATAACACTTCGAAATACGTTCCTGGTAATAATAAAATTTCCTGTTCATCATTGAAATGTGAATGAGCACTTATATTTCTTCCATTGAAAATCTCAATCGAAATCAAAGTTCTTTCATTTTGATTACCTAAATAGAGATTATTTTCTAGTACAGGTAGTGATGTTGTCGTCGATGAGAACGACCACCATGTCACTTTAGTTCCACGTTGAAATTGATTACTAATATTTTTAGGTACACCACGCCATACTGTTTGTGATCGTGCGCATGGTAATTTAACCAAACCAGTAACGAACAATTTCAAATATTTAAACCATGGTCGTAATGCATTTCGATCGCCTTTTTTAAGTGTTCTATTCAGAATTAAATATAAACTATCATAGGTATCATCCCATTCCATTGTGTAAAGACGAATTGCAGCTGATTCATGATGAGTGAGACCATCACGTGGTTCATTTGGCGTACTTTCAAGAGCACAAGTCGCATAATTGATTATATTGTGAACAATTGTAATCAATGGTTGGCATGCATTGACAAGTGGAAGTAATGGTTCTTGAGCGTAACCAATGATTGGATCATTAACCACAACAGTACCTTCAGATTCATCAATAATTAAACGATCACATCTACGACTATGACGTAGTTCAACTTCATTTTTGTCATTCAATCTTCCTAATCGCATATCGTTCGATAGTATATGTATTTTTCTTCGTTCAAATAGATACAGTTATGCTTCATTGATCTGTATTCGTAGAAAAACGAAAATTGTAATCGTTAACCTTTTTAGAATTGCAAACGACGATTGTTGATAGAGGTCACTATGTTATGTCAGTGATTTCGTTGTCGATCTATGAAAGGTGACAATCGAAATCCAATGTAAATACATCGATATTTATTTTTTCCGTTTGAATAAAATAAAAGAATGTCGTCGACGGTAGCTGTTGTTCCGAATATTGCCGAAGCTAGTTTGAGATCAATTGTTGAACAAACAAGTCTCAAATGGATTTTTGTTGGAGGAAAAGGTGGAGTTGGAAAGACAACATGCAGGTTCATTTTTGTTTTTCGTATATTTTTCTTTTTTGTTGGATTTGTTGTGTTTTTTTTAGTTCGAGTTTAGCTTCTCTTCTGTCGAAAGTTCGAGAAACAGTTTTAATCTTAAGTACGGATCCCGCACATAATATTTCTGATGCATTTAATCAGAAATTCACAAAAAAACCAACGAAAGTCAATGGATATGATAATTTATTTGCTATGGTTCGATTCAAGATTTGTTTTTATTTTGATTTGATTTGTTTGGAATGAATTAGGAAATTGATCCATCAGGTGGAATTAGTGAATTACCTGACGATAATGAAGAAAGTGGTAGGACAAACAAACATCGACGTTTTAACGAAAATTGTATTTTGTTTCGTTCGAAAAAGAATTGTGGACAGCTGGTCGTTCAATGTTTCAAGAAATGCTTTCGTCATTTCCTGGTATCGATGAAGCTGTTAGTTTCTCTGAAGTTATGAAGTAAAAACAAAACAACAGTTTGATTGATTGATTTTGTTTGTTTGCTTGATTAGATTGGTGAAGAATATGAACTTTAGTGTTGTTGTGTTTGACACAGCTCCAACAGGTCATACACTTCGTTTACTTTCATTTCCATCGGCGATTGAAAAAGGTTTGGATAAAATCTTGAGACTTAAAAATCAAGTTGGACCAATGTTAACACAAGTAAATCGAATTGAAACAAAGATTTGTTTTACATATCGAAAGAGTTGAAATGTAGATTTCGTCGATGTTCGGAATGGATAATATGATTGCAGATCTTATGTCAAGTAAATTAGAAGAAACTTTAGCAATTATTAGACAAGTCATGGAACAATTTCAAGATCCAGTTTGTTCATTCGAAAGATATCTTTTCGTTTGATTTTGTTTTTGTTTGAATAGAATTTGACAACATTTGTTTGTGTTTGTATTCCTGAATTTTTGTCTTTATATGAAACCGAACGATTAGTTCAAGAATTAGCCAAATGTCATATTGATACTCATGCGATTATTGTTAATCAAGTTTTATTTCCAAGTCCAGGTGAAAATCCTAATGGATGTCGAAGATGTGCAGCACGAATGAATCTTCAACACAAATATATCGAACAGGTTTTTCTTCTTTTTCTTTTTCTTTTTCTATTTCATTGCAAAACGAAATGATTTGGTTTTTGTTTCGAATGTAGATTGATGATCTTTATGAAGATTTCAATGTTGTTAAATTACCATTGCTCGACGATGAAGTTCGAGGTGCGGCAAATATCAACTCATTTTCGCAACATCTTTTAAAACAATTTAAACCATAAATTCGATTTTAAACAAGACAGACGATCAAACTTCGTTGTTTTTTTTCCGTTATTTTACTTTAAAGACAAATAAACAACCAAAAAAACACAAAGAAATATACAATCTCTTTGTTTTCTATGACCATAGAATTGTTTTAGAACTCAAATCGACATATATCCAGATTTTTATTGTGTTCTTTTGATCGAATTCTTTATTTTACATGTTATCACTGTTTTGTGTGTACGATTCATCGTTAATTTGAATCGAATGCTTTTTATTATTATTATTATTAAGTAAAAGTGACATTACGAAGATGATGATCAAGACAAAACTTAAGCATTTGCTGAACTTGTACAATTGATTGTCGATTGAAAATACCTCCCTTGACAATCAATGCAATTCTCGCAATATCACTTGCAGATAAAGTACAAAAACTGATTTGAGGTTGATCTGCAATTGGTTGTAAATAACAATTGGAATGAGAATTAAAACCCCAATCATAAATTTGCGAACATGATGGTGGTTCAGACGTCGTACGAAGATTATTCAACATCGTTTTTTCAAGACACATATGAACACCGTTATTCCATTCGATATTTTTGAATTTATTTCGTTGACTTAAAAATTGTGGACAATATTTTTCAGCAAAACCTTGAACATATCCGTCTTTTCCACATGGAATTAATTTTTCCAAAACATTATAAAATTCACAATTGTCTTCACTGATACTTGCTTCAAGATCAGATGATTGACACCAAACAATACTTGAATAACAGAAGATAACGAGGAAAGAATATTGAAAAAATGACATTGTCATCACAATTGATCGCCTTTTTTAACTTTGATTTATACCTGTGACCTTCAATGAAATCTAAGACTATAATCTGTTTTCGATAATGATTTGCAAAAAAAAACAAAAACTGTTCGATCATTATGACAGGTGTCGATTTTTGTTTCATGATAAGCTTCAAATAAATATTGAAAAACAGTAAATCTACTCTTGT
>Ga0209935_1002724_pt1 | contig 20404 bp, 31 predicted proteins | sample ThiBio_1000_plan_2_FD_183958 | JGI IMG/M metagenome (GOLD analysis project Ga0209935, IMG submission 183958) | Wastewater bioreactor microbial communities from Cape Town, South Africa - Thiocy_cont_1000_plan (SPAdes) | ecosystem: Engineered > Bioreactor > Thiocyanate-remediating >...
TCTCGGGGCCGTACGCCTTTCGAGGCCTGCTTCGTATCCGAACGGCTCCCGAGATGGGCATTCGCCACTCGTACGGACCGCTCGTGACCGATCAACTCTACGACAACCTCTTTCATATTCCGGTACGGATCGAGAGCTGGCGTTGGATCTTGAGCGACCAGCGCTTTCGTGTGTGGCTGACTGTCTTGGCATTCACAGGGCTGCGACTCGTGGCAGACAGTGGCATTCGATTTCCAGTTCACAGGCCCCAATGGCTTCACAGGGTACGCAATTCGCCCGCTCGAGACACGAGTTGCGCACTCATTTGATCGACCGCTGCGCATCATCATCATCGTCATCGTCATTAGTCCCGATGGAACGCAGGCTCCAGCGATGCAGATGGCATTTGCGTACAACTACTTGCCGCCGGCCGATGCGCCCGATCGCACCATGGAACGCCGCTTGCGCATCTACACGACCCGAGTGCGCGTCGGATCGACTCCGGCGCATCTCCACGCCTCTGCGGACTCGGCTGCCATCTTCTCGTTGCTGACGCACAAGCTGCTGCGTGCGGCGCTCGACGATGGCATCCGAGAGGCGCGCCTCAATCTCCAGGACTGGCTAACGATCCTCTACAGCCGCTACAAGGAGCACAGCGCCGTCAAGCCGGCTGGAGGCCAAGCGGCTGCTCGCTCTCCTCCTCCTGCTCCTGCTCCTCCGTCAGTCAACGACCTCGAGTTCGCGCAGCATCCGAACCTCGCCATCCTGCCGAAACTCGCGTTCGCACTGATGAAGAACGACTTGTTGCACATGTCGACCGATCCCGACAAGTGGAGTCTGCTGCAATGCTTCTACAGGTTCGTGCCCCTTCATGCTAACAAGCTCGCCTGCTCACCTGCCGGTGCTTACCAATCGCTATACTTGCAGCGCGCTGCCATCAAACCTGTTGCAGAAGCTGCTCTACCCGATGCTCGACATTTACGGTCTCTCGAACAACCTGCTCGCCCCCAAGTGCCATCTGACTAGGGCCACCACCACCGACCCGGCGCACTATGTGCTCCTCCTCGATGGAGTGACGCGCCTGGCATTTTACTACACGGCACAGGTGCCCGAATCGACTCCCCTGCCTCCACCGAAGGACCGTACGTGTGCCGCATTACTGCTGTTGTTGTTGCTGCTCTTGCCTCGCTCTGTGACCGAGATTGATTGGCTCCACGACAGATCCACTCCGAGTCTATCTCGACCAAATTCGAGCAACGTATCCGATCGTCGTGCAGCCAATCTACACGCGAGCCGGTTCGCCATCGGAGGCCAGCTTTACGTCGCTTCTGATCGACGAGCAAACGCCCTCAGGCCCATCGTATCAGCGCTTCTTGGAGATGTGTGCGCAAGAGCTCGCGAACCTCGAGAAGCAGTAGCACCCACCATTGCAATCCCCGATCGCCATCCATCATCATCGCAGCATCATCTGTGCCTTTCGAGCTTGTGCGCGCTTCCATCCCAATAGATCCACCACATCCTCACCAACCACCACCAAGACTGGTACCCAACCAGGATGATGAGGCCCAGCGGTTTAACGTCGGGCAATCTCAGCCCGACCGCACGAGGAGCGTCACGCTGACGCCGCCGCAGCGAGCGCGAGGTTTATATCGCGAGCCAGGCAGCACGAGCCGCCATTCGCATCCTCGCTCGCTCCCGCTCGTGTCTCCACTCTCACCATTGCGCTATCGCCACTCGTGTCGTCATCGGTCGTCTTGGTACTTGTCGTCGCAATCGCGTACTTGTATCTGCCCCAATCCTCCGACCTCCACCTTCCAACAACAACAACCACAACCACAACCACAATGGCCAGCAAGATTGCCGTCGTCACTGGAGCCAACCAAGGCATCGGTTATGAGATCGTTCGACTGTTGAAGCCCGCCCTCGCTGCCGGGAGCCGAGTGGTGCTGTGCTCGCGTGACCGCACTCGTGGCCAGCAAGCGGTCGAGTCGTTGCGCGACAAGGGCGTCGAGGCCGACCTCGGCATCCTCGAGATCACCGACAAGAACAGCATCGAGTCGTTCGCGCAATGGCTGCGCGATACCTACGGCCGTGTCGATATCCTCATCAACAACGCCGGCTTTGCCTTCAAGGTACGAGAGTGCCATCTCGGTAGCGAGAGAGATATATGTGTACTGATCACCATGTCTATGATAGAGCGCTGCCACCGAGCCATTCGACGTACAAGCGCGCACGTCGGCCGACATCAACTACTACGGAACGCTCAACGTCACCAAGGCCGTGCTGCCGCTGATGCCCGATGGCTCGCGTATCATCAATGTCTCGAGTCGTGCCGGCTTGCTCAAGAGCCTCTCGCCCGAGCTGCAAGCCAAGTTCACTGCGCCCGATCTCACCGAGGAAGGCATCTCCGAGGTACGAGCTGCGCGCCTCGAAGCCTCGCTCCGTGCTCGAGAATGCTCACACGCGCGCATGGCGTTGGTGGCTGCAGCTGCTCGAGGAGTTCATCTCGTTGACCAAGACTAACCAGCATCGTGAGGCTGGATGGGTACGACTGGCCACGTCGTTGTTCTCGTGGCATCAATGAGCTGACTGACTGCGCATTCGCGCACGCACAGCCTGGCTCGGCGTACGGCACCTCGAAGATTGCCATGAGTGCGCTGTCTCGAGTACACGCGCGTACTCTGGCTGATCGCGGCATCACGGTGCGTGCTCTCACTCTACTTGATGAGCGATTGAACGACCGAGCAGCGAGCGTGTTGCTTACTACTGCAATCATCGCCATCATTGTTGTTGCAGGTCAATGCTGTTTGCCCGGGATGGTGCCGAACGAACATGGCGGGCGACAAGGCTCCCCGCTCGGCTGAGCAAGGAGCCAGCACGCCTGTGTGGCTTGCCACCACGGATGGCCTTGGCACCGGCAAGTACGTCGTGGCGAGCATGGCAGCAGCATCGTGGCATCGCTGCCGTTACTCACTGCATTTCCTGGTTGCCGTCGCATCGTAGGTTCTGGGCTGATGAGCAGCAGATCGACTGGTAGACTGAGGAGTTGTATCCCACTGCAAGCCTTCATACACAATCATAAAATTACTGTCCTGCACTCTGATACGATACGACACGGCACGACACGGCAAGTCGGCGCATCTTATGCAATGAGTGCCGTGCTGGGCGGCTTCGACGTGAAGGGAATCGGGTAGAGCAGCAGGTTGGACTTGGGCGTGATCAAGACCAAGTGGTTCGTGGGCACCGGGATCCACTCGTGGCGGTTCTCGGTCAGCGGCTCCGAGGCGAGGATGTGGCAGTGCTGGCGCTTGCCGTGCTGCACCATGCGATATCGACCGTCGTCGAGCGCTTGGAACTCGGAGCCGCTGCTGTAGTACAACGATGCGGCTTTGGCTCCTTCGAGGTTGGTGTAGCGGGTCACAATCACCGTTTGGCCATCGGTAACTGGTTGGTAGCAGGTCGATTAGCCTTGAATCAGGTCGATGGATGGATGGATCGATCGATCGATTGATGGCCTTGTGTCGGGAGTGAGGATTGGTGGCGGTACCTGCAAAGTTCATGAGCGATCGCTCGCTGACCTCGGCCTCCTCGAGCCACTGGTTGATGAGTTGAATGACGTTCAGCATGGCGTCCCTGAGCATCTCGGGATCGGCCTCCTCGCCGTCGTCGAGCGCATACGAGTCGGTACGCCCCGAGGCCTTGTTGCGCAGCTCGAAGAAGCACTGCAGATACAACACGAAGCAGTGCTCGGAGTCGGTCGTGCCCTGCAGCAGCGAGAACGTATAGTCCGAGAGGCGATTGATCAGTCGGCGCTTGATGAGCGAGAACGACGACACGACGCCGTTGTGCATCCACATGAATCGTTGGTGCGCGAATGGATGGCAATTGGCCTCGCTGGTCATGGTGCCAGGGCTTGCGGCTCGAACGTGTCCAAAGATCAATTGCGAGCGAATCTTCTGTGCCAGTCGAAACTAGCCTCGAGCGAGTGAGTGAGTGAGCGAGTTCGAGCGATCGAGCGATCGAGCAAGCAATCCATCAGCAGCGTACGAGGTTCATGTTGTTCCACGCAGGCGTGACGCTCGTAAAGACACACGGTTCGCGATCCAACTCGCCGTCGGCAGTCGGTAGCGTGTACCATCCGAGACCGAAGCCGTCGCCGTTGAGAGGAGATTCCTCACGCTCGCGCGAGGCGTAGCTCTGGAGAATGATCGAGTGTGGCGGATTGGTGACGAGGTCGGCCATGAGGATTGGACGTTGGAGTCCGGCGTACACCAGAAATCGGCACATGGTTGAAAGAGTAGATTAATAGAGTTGATCGATGAGAGATCGAGTTGATAGATAGAGATGGATGTGATAGATATGAGAGTTGATCGATATGAGAGATCGAGTTGATAGGAGAGATGGATGTGAGAGATATGAGATGGATGTGATAGATATGAGAGATCGAGTTGAGAGATATGAGATAGATATGAGAGATCGAGTTGATAGGAGAGATGGATGTGATAGATATGAGATGGATATGAGAGTTCGATTGGTTGATGCGAGCGAGCGACAGGAAGCGAATAGATCGATCGATCAGGGGAGATCGAGAGTGGGTTTTCCTCAGCGCGCTGCGCCTCTCGCTCTCCCTCCTTCGCCTCTCCGCCCTCTACCGCGCACACCAAGCCACGACCATCCCCCATCCATCATGAGGTTCGTTCCCCACCGACCCAACTCTCTCCCCTCACCCTCCCTCCCCTTCCAATCCTTCCCTATCTACCCATCCTACTACCATCCGACTCACCATCGAGTTCCATTGCTGCTGCTGCTGTGCGCCTCGTTCCTCCTGATGACGTGGCACTTGCTCTCACTCGATCTCTCGCCTTCGTGATCGGTCTCCCTCCTGACCACAGTACTCTTCTCGCTGACCTTCGTTGGGCACAACGAAGCAATTTGGTTCACATCAAGATCGATGTCGATGACCGAGTGAGCCAGGACATCAAGCTGACCTCGAACTCGCTGAACTTCACGGCTGTCACCAAGTCGGGCGCCACCTACCACGTGACCATCGAGTTCTTTGGCGAGATCGACGAGGTATGATGCCCCGGAGCCACTAGCACGCGCCTGCGCGCTCGTGGCCTCTGTGGCTGCGACCTGCTCTATCATTCTGTCGGCGATCTCGCTTGATGTCGCCCGCTCTCTGCGCCATCGCTCTGTTCTGTCGCGTCGAGCCTTCTTCCATATCGGCAACTAACAAAACCGCCACTGCCGCCGCTGCTGCCGCTCGCGGGGATGCGTGCAGTCGGGTGCCAAGTGGAAGCTGCAGCCGCGCTACGTCGAGTTCGCTCTGCCCAAGAAGCACGCCGGAACCTGGGATCGCTTGACGAAGGAACACACGAAGCACCACAACATCAAGATCGACTGGGGTCTGTGGGTCGACGAGGACGACGAGGAGGACACCGCCGCGCGTACGTAGCGCCGCTCGCATCAGCGCCCGCCCGCCGCTCTCGTCGATGCACCAATCAACCAGCACTGACCTCCTGCTGTGCGATCTACACCACCACCACCACTATCTCGTTGGAATGCGTTTTGATGGCGTGCAGCGTTCGATATGGTGCGTATTGATCGAGATCGACGATCGACGTGAGCTGTATGGCGCGATGCTGACCTATGAGGCTTGAACTGTAGGGCGACTTCTCCAACTTGCCTGGCGGCGGTATGGGAATGGGCATGCCGAACCTCGATGACGACGATGACGACGATGACGACGACGAGGACGATGCGGCCCCGATGGCTGAGGAGGGCAAGTGAGCCTGCCACAGCCGCCGCCTGTATCGCTCGCTGCTGCTGCCGACCGACCGACCACACGGCGCAGCTGCGTTCCAACTTCCAACTCCGACACCGTCCGTCGCTCTCGCGCACTCTCATCAATCTCAATCTCTCTCTCGTTCTAGCTCTTCATTCTTCGTCGTTGCCACATCGAGCGTTGCGTTGTCGTTCCTGTATCGCGAACAGCGTTGTTCCGTTGGCTCGCGTGAGCACACCAATACAAGACCGCTGCCTCCATTAATGAGCCTATCTCCCCAAGCTGCTCGAAGTCACCATGCGATGACTGTTCATCTGAGTCGCGAGAGGCTGGGTTCGGTATTTAGTATGAGATTGGCGCGAGCGAGCGAACCAACGAGCGAGCGAACGAGAGTCGCGAGCACCTCGGGCGCTGCCACATCGTCGATCGGTCGATCGGACATATGGATTGCATGGCGCGCTCACTCGTCTTGTGTCTTTTGGCGCTTGGCATCTGTGTCGGTTGCAAAGCGTTGCTTGCGCAACTCGCGTTTGGCAATGTCCTCAGCTGTGAGAATCTGTTTCAGGTAGCGAGTGAGCGAGCGAGTGAGCGAGTGAGCGAGGCTTGTGAGTGCCGATGCACGAGTACGTACGGGTGTGGCGATCGACGGCTCCTTCTCCTTGCGCTTGCTGCCAGTGATGCGTGCACCTTGGTTGCCACGGCCTCGTCCGCCAGCGCCGCCCTTGTTGCCGCGCGCTTGTTGCTGACCGCTGCCGCCTTGAGCACCGCGGCCGCCCTGGCCGCCCTGTGCGCCCTTGGCCTTGCCGCCTCGCTTCGATGGGAATCCCAGTCGCTGTGCTCGTTGGACGTCCTCCTGCAATACCACCAGCGACGCCATTGCGTCAGCAACTTGCGATGGCTCGATGGCCCGCGAGCTCGGCGCTGTTCCTGACTCGATAGCTCGCTCACTCACTCGCTCGAGTTGCTTCGCGCGGCTCGACGTACCAGCGAGGTACCGAGCATGTCGCCGAAGCGCTCCTTGCGCTTCTTGATCTTGTCCTCCTCGGTCACGATGCCGAAGCGCTTCTTGCGCGCCTCGGCCTTGTCGTCGTCGGTCACGATGCCGAACTTGGCCTTGCGAAGGCGCAGCTTCTCCTCCTCGGTCAGCACGACGGCGATGCCGAACTTCTCGGCGCGCAGGCGCTTCTTCTCGATCTCGGGGTCGTCGCTCGCTGCAATGGCTTGGCTCAACGAGTTGCCAGCGTCCTTCGAGGCTCCATTGGCACCCGACGACGCGCCGTCCTCGCTGCCAGATGCCGCGGCGGCCTTGTCACCGACGGCCGCGGCCTCGGTGCTCGAACTCGTGGCGGTAGCGGCAGGCTTGGCGGCGTCCGACGCAGATGCCGCGGCAGTGGTGGCAGGCGCAGCAGCCGCACCGTCATCAGCAGCGGCAGCAGCGCTGCCGGTCGATCCAGCATCGAGTGCCTCCTTGAGACGCTTGAGCAGGACGGGCTTGGTTCCGGTCGATGGGAGGCCGCGCTCGTCGAGTTCGCGACGGAGATCGACCACCGTCATGGCCTTGAGTGTCTTGTCGTCCATCTCGCCGAGTCAATGTGTAGGATAGATAGGTTGCTAGGAAGGCAGGCAGGTAGGTAGCAATCGCTCTCACTAATAGATGAACTGTGTCGTGTAGACAATCACGATGAGTGAGTGAGTGAGTTAGAGCTACGTCGATACAGCCACGCCCTCTGAGATCTTAACCATCTACTCGCTCACTCATCGACTCGAAGAGTCTCACCGACACGTTGTCTAGCTGGCTCTAACTATCTATCTATCTATCTATCGAGGTGGTTTGGCGTCTTGAATTGTAGATGTACCTCCGTGAGCGAGCGAGCGACCAAACAACTGAACTCGATCTCAACTCGATCAATCGATCTGATTCGATCGATCTATTCGCTTGCTCTCCCTCTCCCAATCACACCATCACACACATTCTCTCTCTCGATCGTGGTGGCATCCTCGAACCACGCTCACTGCGAGATGGACACCACGTTTCGATTCATGAAGAGCGGCTCCGAGCCCGAGACTCAGAGCGTGCTCTCGTTCGTCGAGGAGGAGAATCTGCTGGCGTCGTCGAGCTGCACGTTGGTGGTGCCGCGCAGACCGATCGCGCTCTCGGGCTATCGAACCAAGGTCTTCCCGACACTGAGCGAACGAGATATACGCGACCACGTCATTCAAGGTATCATGACTTGATGCGATCTTGACTTGAGGCCCTCTCGCGCGCCTGACCACCACGAGTTGTGCGTGTAGGTGAGCTACTGCAGCTGTTGCTCGTCGTCACGTTCCCGACGTCGTTCATCGAGAGCGTGGCGTACGAACGAGCCATCTCACGCAACCACGACTCGAGCACCACTACTGCAGCTGCATCATCATCTTCATCATCTTCATCATCCTCATCTTCATCATCATCATCATCGTCGATGAGCTCCTCCAAAGCAATCACCGAGTTCTGTTCGTTCCTACAAGGCCCATTCCGTGCGACGGTCGATCTCTTTCGCCATCTCCGCATCGATGTGCAGTTCGCCGAGATGCGACTACAACGTCACAGTGCCGGTCTCGGAGGCAGCACTACATTGGGCGGTAGCAGTGTCGGTATCTCCAGCAGCTCCGGCACGCTCCCATTAAGTCTCAGCTCGTCGGCATCCTCCTCGACCCCGCTGCTGTCCTCGTCAGTGGAGCAATCGCTCTCGCTACCGATCACCGGATACCCGGTGCATTCGCTCACCAACGTGAAGCTGCTCGATCCCGAGCCAGCGCACAAGTACTGCCTCTTTGCGGGCGATAACTCGAGCGAATACGACATCGATAGCCCGCTGGTCAATGCGTCGGATGATGCCTCGCCAAGTTCGGCGGATTCGAGCACGAGCGACGATAACAACCACATGGCGCGGCTGCCACCGGCTCCGTTCATCGTGCTGTCGAACGGCTCGATCGCATACCCGATCTTGGTCGACGCGGTGGTATGCGACAAGTTCGTGAACACGCAGGTACAAGTGAGCGCATCGATCACAACGCCGCCATTCCCGCACATCTCTGGCTGCGGCATTGCAGGTACGAGATGGCCATGCTGGCACTTGGAGCCATCGTGACTCACCAACATTCACCCACGTTCAACAGCGAACAAGTTCGATTTCTTATTGCGAACACAGGCGTCTGCCAAGGTCATAACGACCAGTACAGTGACGCGAGTCTATCAGCCCTTGTCGGTGCGTCTCATATGAACAACGTCTTCATCTTGGTTCGATGGGTGTTTGTTGACGATGCCCTCCTCGAGCAGTTCTCGACCAAGAGCGTGACGTTGGATCGCAAGCAGTTCATCACGACCGTGATCGAAAACTCGTCGTCGTTCACTGTGACGATTCACGACATTCAACTACAAACGCAGCACAGCGAGCGTGAGCCCAATCGCGACTCGGAGACGCACCTCGAAAAGGTACGGCAGGCAGCCTGCAAGGCGAATTGAATCGAGTTGATGCGAGGCGAGGCGCTCATACGTACCGCCGGTGCTAGGGAGTAATGCCAGTGGAGCTGTATCCCGGAGACCGATACCACGCACTGGTGAGCGTGATGCCGCGCTACCGTGGTGGCAACGGTGGAGTGGCCGCCGGGCACGCCGAGGCGCCGGCGTTGCGGCAAGTGCCGACCACCAAGTCGGCGCTGTTGGTCATGTGGAACACTGAACACTTGATCGGGCGCGTGGCGTCCGAGTACGAGCTGCAGTGGTCGACCGAGCACCCGAAGGACCTGCTGGTGAACGTGTCCGGTACGGTGAAGGCCCGTGCGTGCGAGAGAGTGCGTTTGGTTGGAAGGTAGCGGCTCACGAGCTCGTGTCACGATGGGACGACAGTGATCTCGCCTGCGCCACTCAACTGCACCTTCAACATTGCCTTCGCGATCACGAATCTCTCGACCACGCAACGGCGGCTTCGGTTGATTCTCGACACGGCACACATTACGTCGGATCGCAGCGCCCACGATGTGGTCGAGAGCACGACGGCGAACGGCTCGTTGGCCACGTCCACCACCACCAAATTGGCGCCATTGATATGCCAGGAGCGCTCGGTGCGCATCGGGTACGTGCGCCACGCATATGAATCAAGAGCCGACGCTCTCACTCACTCACTCACACTCACTCACATATGCTGGCGTGCTTGCAGAAACGTGAGCAGCGGCAGCAGCGTTACGGTGCAGGTGCCGTTCATTGCGCTGGAGGAAGGCCTGTTCACGATCGAGGGCTTGCTGATGATCGACGAGCGCACCAACCAATCGTTCCAGCTGCGCAACAGCTGCCAGGTCTACATTCAGAACGATGCGCTACCGACGCACACCGCCGAGCTTGGAGTGAGGTGAGTGCGTGGGTGAGTCGTTCGCGTTGCGCGCAGCAGTGGCAGTGGCGGCGATAGTGAGTACAGTAGGCAGAGCGCACGCACTCCCTCGCCGACCAGCGCAAACAACCAAGCCCACCAGCCAGCCAGCGCAGCACATTCAATACATGATGATGATGATGATAATTGTCGTGGCAAAGCAAAGCAAGCAAGCAAGCGCAGAAGGGGAACGCAGAGGATCTAAATTGAGACGCTAGTTCATTTGAGCAGATCGGGTTGCCATCTTAGAAACTGCGGTCCGAAGCGGCCTTGAACGTGAAGACTGCATCCTTGCCCGTGAGCTTTCGATATACAGCAGAGAAGGTCTGGAGCTTGTGCTCAAAGTTGGCAGAGTCCCTCTTGTCGAGGTAACTGTGTAGAGCCACCACCAGTCAGACAAAGACCACGCCAACAACGGGGGCAGGGGAGAGAGCAGGAGAGCAGGAGAGCGTCGGTAGCGGACGTACACTTTGATGAGCTTCGACTGGTCAAGTCGGAAGCGGATGCGCTTGCCAGCAATCTCAGCGGGGTAGACAACGTCGTCGAGGATGGCGTCGTGCACGGCAGTCAGGGTTCGGCTGCGCGGGCGCTTCTGTTGCTTGATCTGGTTGTTGCGACCAGGCTTGCGGAGGATGCGACGCTGAGCAATGATCAAGACGTGCTTGCCGCTGAACTTCTTCTCGAGCTCGTGCACGAGGCGGCCCTGGATCTTGCGGAACGAGGGCGCAAGACGGTACGGCACGAAGAGCACGACGGCCGACTTGCCACCGGCGACCGAGACCTCCTTGGCGCTGGTGATGTAGAGGTTGGCCAGCGGGAGAGTGCCGTTGGTCTCGAGGTCAAAGAGCGCCTGAGCGACGGCCTGCTCGAGTTCGTCGGGCTCACCGCGCTCCTTTTGGATCTTCTTCGAGTATGTGAAGGCCATTGTGACTGTCAAAAACCCACGCACGCACGCTACTGGTAAGCGGCCAACTCGAGAAGGAAGAACAACGCAGCCAGTATCACGACAACGAAGACGACGACGAGACGACGACGAGAAGACGATTGATGCAGCGGCGCGTATGCAAGGGCGCGCGAGCTACGAAGAGTACACAACGCACAGCCACCGCGAGCAGCGCAAGCCTACATGATCGATGGTACTCTCATACTCGCGATAGCGACGCCAGAGCCCCTCCCCTCCTCTCCCCTCCTCGTCCTCTTCTTCTCAGTGTGTGGTATGGGGTGGTGTGGGATGCCCATCGGGCGTCGATGCAGCGCGCAGCACAAAGCACTCCCGCCATCAAGTAGCGATCTGCAAGGCCGATGCCGGTCGCGCGATACGCGATGCCGATGCACGATACGCGATGTACGATACACGCACACACGAGCGCATACAACACGCACATACCTCGGGCGCGGCAGAAGGGGGAAAGAGGAGAGAGCCGAAGGGCGCAAGGCGCAAAAAGCAGAGGCGATAGAGCATCGCCGAGCTCACGGGCGGCGTTAAGGTTTCTCGGGGTAATGTCGCGCCAAGGCTCGATACGCGTTACACGCAATTCCCTCGCTTCTTCCTGTCTCTCCTTCCTTCGTTCGCTCCGCTGTTGCTTGTTGCTTGTTGGTGAGCGAGATCCGAGCCGCGTAGCGTCTGCTGTCGTCGTCGCCCGCCGCCGCCATCATGTCGAAGGAGACCTACGACTACTTGTTCAAATTCATTGTGATTGGAGATGCTGGAACGGGCAAGTCGTGTCTGCTACACCGCTTCATCGAGGACAAGTGTACGTGCTCTTGTTTGCTTGCCTGCTTGCGAGCGAGCCAGCGCCCTCGACGCTCACTGCTCGCTGCTGCTCGGTGACCGTGGCAGTCAAGAATGACTCGACGCACACGATCGGAGTCGAGTTCGGCACCAAGATCATTGCGACGGGGAACAAAGGTACTTGGCGCCAGGTTTGCGTGAGTGAGTGTATTCGCGCGCTCCCGCTTACGCACGCTCGGCTCTCTCGTGCGCGCGTGAAGCCATCAAGCTGCAAATCTGGGACACTGCAGGACAGGAGCGATTCCGGTACGGCCACTGAGAAGGAGCGATCGTGTGAGTGCGATGATGCGCAGTAGTGCTGATGCTTCTCGTCGACAAAATGCGGCGGTGATGGCGATGATGATGATGCGACCAGCTCCGTGACGCGAAGCTACTACCGCGGTGCTGCCGGCGCCATCTTGGTCTACGACGTCGCAAGGTCCGCATCGTCTCACCACCGCCACCATCGCCACTGTGCTGAACCTTCCGTCGCAACTGCTGTTGCACGAGTTGGAATTATTTCTCGTCGCTTTGCCAGCAGTACTGACGGCGGCGTGTATCTCGCAATGTGCAGCCGCGAGAGCTACAACCACGTGTCGTCGTGGCTGGCCGATGCTCGCAGCCTCGCCAACCCCGACATCGTCATCATCCTGGTCGGCAACAAGAAGGACAAGGACAAGGAGCGAGAGGTCACGTTTCTGGAAGCTAGCCGCTTCTCACAAGAGAATGGTGTGTGTGTGTGTGGTGCTGCCCATTCGTTCGCTCGCTCGTTCGGGCGCTCGCTGACCATGCTGCAACTCTGCGCAACGACAGACGTGATGTTTCTCGAGTCCAGCGCAAGAACTGGAGAGGGAGTCGAAGAGGTATTCCTCAAGTGTGCGCGAACGATTTTGAGCAAGATCGACTCTGGTACGCTCACTGTCTACTGCTGGCCTCTGCGACACTCGCACACTCGATCTACTCACACGCGCCACCGCGAATGACGGTCATCATGGCCACGATGAAAATAGGAGTGTTGGACCCGGCTGCTATTGGCTCGGGCGTGCAGCTCGGCGATGCGGCCGCTGCCAAGGCTTCATCGTCGAGAAGGGCACCGGAGGAGAGTGGTGGCTGTCCTTGCTGAGCGAGCGAGCCGCGCTTGCTGTCGCCACCACCGCCACTGATACCACGACCACCATCTGTTGATAGCAAATTGAGAGGCACCTCTACTCACTTGGTCGCGAGTGGACCGTATTATATAGATAGATCTGCAGATTCCGAGACAACTATCATCGCTACCATCATTTTTGTTCTCATGCTCGTGTGCACCAGAACTAGCGCACCAGACCACGATATCGCGCGGTAGCACGCAAGGCTCCCATTCGATCTCCACAGTGCTCTCCCTCTCTCCCTCCCCCTCTCGCGCCCTCCATGTGGGCCAGGCGATCGAAGCGAGCAGCGCACGAACAGCAACACCGGAGAGCGAGGATACCATTAAGGTTCCCGTCAGGCGCGCCATTGCATTTACTGCAGCCTCTCCTCAGGCGCCTCCGTCCTCTGCTGCCATTGCACTCTGCGTGTGTCTCTCGTTCCGCTCTCCCGCGCTGCTGCTGCTGCTGCACCACTCAAAGCCGAGCGCTCCACAACACGCCGCCACAACCTACACACTCCCACTCGCTCTCGCACACACACGCACACACATTCTCTCTCTCACTCACTCACTCTCAACTCGGCCACTCACGTGTCAAGTACTGGTCGTTACAGAGACTTGATTTTGTATTGCTTGTCTTCTATCGTCGAGTTCGATTCGATTCGGTTCGGTTCGATTCGGTTCGATTCGATTGCTGCCTCTGTGCGAGTGAGAGAGGCACGCTGGGCGAGTGAACGAGAGCGCGCGACACACACTCTCACACTCTGATACGTACCAAGGGCTGCTACACAATGATTGCCAGTGCTTCTGTATTGTATTGAAGCACGTACTCGACCTTGTCAAGTAGTATTCGCTCGCTCGTTCGTTCGTCTGCGAGCGGCAGCTTTGCATCAAGCTAAGCCAAGCCAAGCCCGACGCACGGCCAAGCCAAGCCGACGCGATGGCATCCGTACGCAAGGTGCCTTTGACATCGGCGCCCACGCGAGACTCGGCCACCATCGCGAGGGCCGCAGCAGGCTCTACTGGTACGTGCTGCTCCGGCTCGCGAGCCTCGTCGCTGCGCCTCACCGCGATGCTCGATCGATCACGTGAATAGCACCGACGAGACCCCCGAGACCCGCCACCGCGTTCCTGCAACCACCCAGCACCGCCTCGTCCTCGCCAACAATTACAACAACGCCACCATCCACCTCACCATCACCATCACCGACACCGACCACCACCAATTCGTTATCCGCAACTCAAGAGCCGTCGTCCAGCACACCGCCCGTCATCACGAGAAGACTCTCGATCGCCAAGCGCATCGAGTTGCTCCTCAGTTCCAACACCGCATCATCGCAAGAATCTAGCACCCCTCCGCTCCTATCACCAGGAAGGTCACCAAGTACGTGCAATGCGCCTCACGCATTCGTTCGCTCGTTCGCTGCCTTGTGTTGACGATTGCCATCAACTTAGAATCGCCGACATCCGACAAACCACCAACACCAACACCACCACCGACAACAACACCAACCACCACCTCTTCCACAACAACGACAACAACGACGACAACTCGAGCATGGCCCACAGTAACAGCACGACCGGTAAGTGTAGCTCCCAAGATCACGACTCTCGGCATCTCGCGCCAATCGGCAATCATGAGCAAGGTCACGCCCGATATCGAAGGCGGTGAGGTTGATCTGCGACACAGCACCGGGAGCGAGGTGGACGTCCCTACGAGTAGCGCCGCCTCCGCCTCCACCTCCACCACCACCACCACCAGCCGCCCCACCGTATCAATGCCAGTCAAAGAAACAGTAAGCGCGCCGTCGCAATCCATACAAGCCGTACTCGCGAGCCCTCCACCGCCACCTCCAACCTCAGCAACTCGTCCCGCTACAACGACTGCTACTGCTGCTGTTGTACCGACATCAACGCCGACCACACCCTCTTCTCCATCTCCATCGCCATCTCCATTCCCTATACCTGTACCATCTGTAACTACACAGCGTCTACCTCCACCGACTCACCGCGCACCTCCACCTCCAGCGCCTGGCTCGCCCGGTCGAGGCCGAGGCGGCATTGCCATCGCTCCGCCTGGCTCTCCCGGTCGAGGCCGCGGTCGCCGACAGCCACTGGCACCGCCTCGACCGACACGAAGCGGTACCGTCTCGGGCACTTCGAGTACGGCCGCCGCAGTGCCGCCGCAGCCCAGGCGCGCGCTCCCTCCCGTACCGGCGAAGCCAGACCACATCTCGACGGCCTCGATCACGGTCGGCCCACCGCGAGTGCCACAGAAGCCACCAGGCCTTGGTGCGTCGCAGCCGGCGGCACGACCGCATCGAATCGCTGGGCCCTTGAGCCTCGGCTCGTCGGTGCCGCCCACTCGCCCGGTGCTGCCGCCAAAGAAGCTGCTACCAGAGCGCCCGCCTCGCACCAACCGGCCTGTCTCGGCGTTGCCCTCCACGATGGCTGCCGCCTCGGCACCGTCGTCAGTGCCTTCGCCTTCGCCTTCGCCTTCACCGTCTCCAACCTCGACGGCGAGAACGCCTCCCAACACTGCTGCCACCACCGCCAGTAACATGAGCAAGCCGTTGCCGAAGCCGCCGACTGCCGTCAAGCAGCTGTTACGACGTCGGAACTCGGCACCCGGCGTGTTTTGTATCGTCGCACCGCCACCGGTCAAGCCTCGTCCTCGACGAACCTTCTCCGATCCAACCTTTAGCAAGGACAACTACTTTGCCGCGCACAAGAAGGTGCTATCGGAGATTGAACAGCTACGCTCGAAACAGCACCAGATCCAAGCGCAGCAAGCGAGCAATCGCATGCCGCCGTCGAGTTGGACCGCTGGGCGTGCGAGCGTCTCGCCATCCACCAAGCGTGGAATCGTGCTCAAGAGCCGAAAGACCCTACTTCATGGCCGTAGCCCTGTGAAATTCGGTTCGTCGCACCACTTAGTAACCATCCTCAGAGAGAGAGAGAGAGAGACCGAGAGACCGAGACCGAAACTAACAAGTTGATCAGATATCGTCAAGGTATCAGAGACTGTCAACAAGATGCTGGTGGATGAATCGCTCCGAGACGAATTGGCCCGCGCCATCACGCACCCGAGCAAGCTCTTGATCGAGGCCGCGTTCCAGAAACAACGCGCCGCCAAGCAGGCGCTCTACGACCACCACCGTACCTTATTGTTTGAGCCGATCGGCCGCAAGGCACCGCAGTTCTGTGGCCCACTCGGCGTGCTCGCGAGCTCCATCCTCCCACGCCACTCGGTGTCGCCTGTCGTCGTCCACGGCGCCATACGCGAGATCGTGCAGCTGTACTACATCGGCTCGGCCGTACGCGAGTGGCAGCACGTGGATCGCGACGGCCACGTCTACGGCTGGGAGTGCTCCATCTCGCTGTACCATATCGTCTCACCATCCGTCGGTTGTCAGCCATGTCTAGTCGATGTCGTACCGTTGCTCGACAAGCCCAACCTCGCCGCCATCCACCGCAAGCTCTCGCTCTACGATTCGATCGTTGATCCGCTGCCTGCCGCACGCCCGGCGCCTCCGGCAACGGCGCTCATCTCGACCTCGCCACTGTCCAAGTCTCCAACGACTACCATCACCACTGTCGCATCGAAACTGCCGCCGTCGCTATCGTCATCGTCATCTTCGGTGGCCGCGGCGGCCGGCGAGGCGGCTTCATCATTTCCGCCGTCGACTGCTTGCTCCTGTATTATTCTAGCACTCTCTTGCGCAGAGTCGGTTGAAGCCTTGGCTGTGGAGCTTGGCTTCATTGTACAGCGTCTATGATACGCACCACCGCACACCACCGCACCACCCTTGCACCTGCTCTTTGTTGATGCCTAATATTTGTTCCTTGTGTTTTCTGCCTCGAATGCCTATTATTGCTCTTTTGCTCATAATGATCACTCTCGCCAATGTATACCTACCTGCCTATCTATCTATCTATCTATATCTATCAATCAGTCAGTCAATCAATCAAACAATGAAAAACAACAATACCAACAATACGAACGTCTCGAGATATCATACAAACCAACCAAACCACCGAGATCGAATCGGGGTGTGCTGGATATATTTACACATCGTTAGCTCTCTCACAAAAGGTCTACATTGCTCCCGACGTCGAGAGCGACACGTCCACGGCCGGTGGATTTCGTTGGAGGAGGTGGTGGCGGAGAGCTGGGGGAGCGCGACAGCAGATGTGCATCGATCTGTGTCGGTATGGGAGGAGTACGGTCGCTGGGCGGAGTTGGTTGCGGTATCTCGACAGGAATGCAAGATACCGCCGAGGCTGAAGACGACAGTGATGGCGTTGGTGATAGTGAGGGAGGTTGGCTCGAGGGTGGCGGTGTGGAGGATGGTGCGGATGGTGCTGATGATGGTGTTGTTGGTGTTGGGTCGGCGAGTGGTTGTGTTTGAGGCGGCGTGCTTGGCTCCACGATTGGTGTTGTCATGACGGTGGCTGGGGTTCTTCTTGGTGAGATGACGGCGGCGCTTGCCGAGGTGGTGATGGTCGTTGGCGGTGGCGGTGACGTGGTGAAGACGGTCGAGGTTCGAGAGGAGGGTGCCGTGGGTGCTGGCGCATTGGAGGGCGGTTGCGAGATGTTGAAGGCGCTACGCAGGAGATGCAGCGTGCCGCGCTTGTCGGGCTGTCGTGCGCGTGGAGTAGCACGCAGCTTCTGCCTCACGACGGCGAGTTGCTCGTCGACACTGCTGGGAGCGAGCTTGACGCCGATGCGCTGTTGCTCGTAGAGGTTCGATAGGGCGTCGATCACCATCACGAGAGTGCGCATATCTTCGTCTCGCAGCGCATTGGCATCGCGGCCCGTGTAGTGTCGCTGGCAGTTGGTGCGCGCCTCGACGATGGCGTCGATCAGACGGTTGGTGACCTGCCGACGCTCGACCTGGTCCTTGAGCTGCTCGCTCGCCTGCTCGAGCTCCTCCTTGAGCGAAGCGATCTCGCACAAGTGCGCCTGTATCGCGCGGTCCTTGTCGCGGATCGCGAGGTCTCGCTCGGCGAGGCGACTAGTCAGCTGTCGCACGAGATTCTCGTCCGTGGGCTGGCCGTGCTGATGGTTCGCGGCGCTCGCGATCGCCGCGCACTGTTCAGCGAGCTGCTGCGTCGAGTCGCGCATCTGCGCCCGAAGCGAGGCCAGCTCGGCAGCGAGAGTCGCACGCTCCTTCTTGAGCGCCGATACCGTGCTCTCAAAGTGCTCCTCTTGCTCCAGGATCTTGCTCTGCAGCATCGAGATGTGCTCGCCCTTGCCCGTCACGACCCGGAGAGCCTCGCGCATCTCGTCGCTCAACGAATCGATCTCGTCTTGTTTCTGCTCGAGCTCTCGGTGTGCCTGTTCGAGTGCAGCACGGAGCTCGGCCACATCATCGTGTTGTTGTTGTTGCTGTTGTTGTTGTTGTTGAGGCAGGCGGAGCCGAAGCTGTTGTTGCTGTTCCAGCAGCTGCCGTTGTTGCGGGGGTTGGTGTTGCTGATCGAACGACACAATACGATAGGGCGTCGAGGAGTCACCATCGCCGCCGCCACCACCGCCGCCACCGTCATTGATGGTGCCGTCGCGATCAGGATCTCGAGGCGACGCGGGTTCCAGCATGTCCAGCCCATCGGGCATCGACTTGGCGAGCTGCTGCCGCTCGCACTCAATGTTCAACAAGCCCTGCACCCAGTAGACGGCCTCCTCCTCGGACTCGGCCTGGAGGAAGTAGATGCGCGCCGGAGTCTTGATCTCAAAGTGACACTTGTCGGCGTTGTCCGAGTGCACCGAGAAGGTCTGCAGATCGATCCAGCCACGCGGCGCCTCACTGGCCGAGCGCTTGTAGTAGTACAGCCGCAGCTCTTCGATCGAGAACGCGAACCAACGTCGCTTCCAACCTTTGCTGAGGCCCTTGAGGCCCTTCTTCATCAAGAAGCCCTCGAGTGGCGGAGTGTAGTGGTCGAATTCATCCAACATGATGCTTGCCGCACGTGATGATCGACGAGAGGAGCGAGATGGTCCAACGCATAGAAAGAAAGAACAGAGCGCGCGAGTGAGAGAGAGAGAGAGAGAGAGAGAGAGAGAGATCGAGTGAGGGAAGCAGAGAAAGCGAAAGAGAAAATCCGGGTCAGGAGAGCGGTGGCTCAGGCGGCATCGATAATGATTTCTACTCGCGAGTATTATTCCGCGCGCACTCTCCTCTCTTCCCTCTTCCTCACGCACCTCTCTCATCATATCTCCATATCTCTCTCTCTAGCTCGCTCAGTTGGTAGTCGATACCTTCTGCCGCCACCACCACCATCATGGCGAATGTAATTCGTGGCTTGGTATCGAAGAAGAAACGTCGCTTCCAAGAGAATGGCTTCGATTTAGATCTCTCGTGTACGGATTGGGTTTGATTGGTTTGGCACTCGCGTCTGTGTGTAAGTCTCTGCCGTCGAGGAAGGAGCAACCCAACGCACACCGATAGCACTCACACCCACAAACAACCAAACGCACGATCGATTCGAGATGATGGCAAGTATACTGATATTTACGTGGTGCTTGGATCGATGTTTGTTTGCTCGTTTGCTCGAGATAGATATTTGCGATCGAATCATAGCCATGGGCTTCCCGTCCGAGAAGCTCGAAGGTATTTATCGAAACCCATTCACAGAGGTCAAGAGGTATGCAACGAACGCTCGCCACAGCTTGTTTGTAGAGGTTCTATCGTGGCACGATGTTGTCGACGCCGGACGATAAGGGAGAGAGACCGAAGCTCTCCTCCTCGCTCGCTCGCTCTCGACGAGTGTCGATGGCTGATGGTTGATGGCTGATGGCTGATGGCTGATGGCTGATGGCTGATGGCTGATGGCTGATGGCTGATGGCTGATGGCTGATGGCTGATGGCTGATGGCTGATGGCTGATGGTTGATACGCGATAGGTTCCTTGACTCGTGCCATCCTGACAAGTACAAAGTCTATAACTTGTACGTTGCCCGTGGTGTGATTGTTGGTGTTGCTGCCGAACGAGCGAGCAAGCGCTAACTCCGCTGCATTGGATCATGCTCGCCCTCGTGGCTATGATCGTCGTTGTACACTCACAGATGCTCGGAGCGCAAATACGACCTCAAAAAGTTCAACAATCGAGGTACGTATCGGCAGCGAAGCCACAACGCTCGCGGCACACGAACAGCCATCTGCGGCGTACCTACGCTGATGCCGCCGTCTCTCTCTCTCTCTCCCTCTCGCAGTCATGGAGTTCCCCTTCGATGACCACAACTGTCCCGAGCTGCATCGTATCACGGACTTTTGCGAGGATGTGGTACGTGGGCGCTCTCGTGGCCTTGTGTGTTTGCAACGCGAATTTACTCAA
>Ga0209935_1002727_pt1 | contig 20387 bp, 14 predicted proteins | sample ThiBio_1000_plan_2_FD_183958 | JGI IMG/M metagenome (GOLD analysis project Ga0209935, IMG submission 183958) | Wastewater bioreactor microbial communities from Cape Town, South Africa - Thiocy_cont_1000_plan (SPAdes) | ecosystem: Engineered > Bioreactor > Thiocyanate-remediating >...
GAAGGAGGGTGGCACTGTCAAAGCCAACCACCATGTCGTAACTTGACTCGTGAGGAGGTTCTTGAACAAAATCGAGATTATACGTAATTCACATCGCCCAAACGGTGTAGAACTTTCACCCAAAGTGAGTTCAGTTTCGCAATTTTTCACAACCAAGTAGCGCGCCGTTTGGAAGACTTGCTTTTCCCTTTACTTCGCACGTGGGTCCTCTGAAAAGGGATTTATTTTTTTCACATTGTTCCACTCTTTTTCACTACGAAGAGCAGGAATGTTTGCCCACACCCCGTCGACGGTGTAAAACAGTGTATTGGTTCAAGTACACCCCTCCTTGCCCAACTTCCTTCTTCCCTCTCCACCCACCTCTCCTGCTACCTCCATCACTTGCCCCAAGCGAGAGAAAAAAAACAACAACATAACAAAAAAAAAAAAAAAAAAAAAAAAAAAAAAAAAAAAAAAAAAAAAAAAAAAAAAACAAATCAAGATTACGCGCAAGTCTCTGTCAACGCTGTGAACAATTGCATCCGATCGTACGTAAGGAATGTTCTTCTTACAACAAAACAGCACAGGAGGAAGTATGTGGAGGTGACACCGTCGCAATTTGTTTTTCGCTTGATCCCCAGAACTTGGAGACAAATTCCTCATCGTTGCCTTGAAACTTTGTGCTTTCACTCAATGCTGATTTTCATGGGCAGCGCTTGTACGAGGAGAGGAACGGAGCAATGGCATTCCATTGGTGAGTGTGATTGAGACCTCTCACCACCACAGAGACAGGGAGGACTTGAAGGGCGGTATTGCCGTACCCGCACTTCGTTTGACCAGCATCAAGAAGACTTAGAGGAGAAGGAGATTTCCTCTAAGTCTTACCCAATGAACCAATTTTATCCAAATCCATTGTACAAGCAACCAGTAGTCGTTTGACAATGGCGGGTTATATCACACAGCAAGTCCTTCCTCCCTTCCTTTCTTGCTTCCTCCCTTTTCTTTGTGCCGCATTTATTTAACCACAGCCATCGCCGTTGTGGGTGCAGATTACCAGGACCGAGGACCCATACTGAGAATGGAACAAATGATTTGATGACTCCTTGCAATCTTTTAAGAGAACCACAAGGCGGGCTCTTTGATTCTTCGGCAACAAGCACTTTGAGCCTCCTCCCCTGCTTTCTTCCCTTCTTTTTCTCCCTCCTTTCCTGCTTCCTCCTCTCCTACTTTCTTCTCTTCTTTCTCTCCCTCCTTCTTCCTTCATACTGCGCGTGTGAGGAAATTAACGAAGGCTTCTCCGCTTTGCGATCGTTAGCTGTACAACACTGTTTGCTCACAATACAAAGTGCTGGGTGTTCAATCCAGCTGCTCAATTTTTTGGCGCGTATGGTATTTTTTTTGTTCCACGGAACGCGGACTCCTGAGTGAGGCTTCCCTTGGTGGAGACTAACTGAAGGCATAGGATTTGTACAAAGATCTCCTCTTTTGTTTTTCACGTTTTTCATCTCACTAACCTGTGTCAATTCCTTTCGTCTGGCTTTCTTATCCTTTTATTCTTGATGATACTTGAGTGACACAGGTAAGTTGAGGCAACTGAGAGTGAGAAAAGAAAACGAGGAGCAAGGAACAGAGAGAGAGAGAGAGAGAGAGAGAGAGAGAGAGAGAGAGAGAGAGAGAGAGAGAGAGAGAGAGAGAGAGAGAGAGAGAGAAGAAGGAGAAGGAAGCAGGAGAGGAAGAAGGGAAGAAAGCAGGAGGGAGGAGGAAGGAGGGAGAGGAAGAAGGGAAGAAAGCAGGAGAGGAGGTTCAAAGAACATGTTACCGAAGAAATCAAAGAATGTGAGGACTGAGTTTAAACAAGTGCTCGGCGCCATGTAAAAGATTGCAAGATGTCATGCAGCATCAAGCTTGATTCAACACAGCCACCTTCACCTTGACTGGAGGTGATGTTCGACCAGCAACAGCATACCGCTTTTGCCTAGTGGCTGCTGCGGACCAATTACCTTTGTGATTGTATCCCTGTTGGTGGCAGATATTCAACGACAATTATGACCGGTGGCAGCAATTTATTGTTTAAACTTAGCCACACAATTGTGAAAGAGTGTAATGATGCATTTTCATTAATCCCCTATTTTTAGATTTGAGCCCCTCGAAACTTCCTCGAAGGAAGGAGGAATGGAAGGATGGATGGTTGTAAAGTTGGAGGGAGGTGGAGAAGGAAGCCATCCCCTTGTTGGGTCTGGCTCACCGGGTGGGAGGCGCCCCACACGACGATACGGAGGCGAAGCCGAGCGCAGGAGGGTGCCTTCGAGGCGATCCTCCGCAACGAGAGGGAGAAGCCCCCGCGCCAGAGTTGAGCAATGCCTCGAGAGTGCTCAGGCGAGAAGACGAGATCGCAAGGGAGCGAGGAGGGGAAAGAAGAGAGAAGGAAGAGAGGTGGAGCGGGCGCCTTAGCTGCTGCGGGAGTTGCTCAGCTGGCATGGCATCCGTCAGCGAGTTCTTACGAACCCAGCCCATGAAGCGCTGGAAATCCTTGAGGAGTATGTTGTCACCTGGCCCCACTTCCAATTCCACACTTGGTGTGAAAAACATGGCGTCAAGTGTCTCTCTCGCGCATTTCTTTCAAACCGCACCCCCCCCCTCTTCTCAAGACAATCGGAAAGAGATAAGATGAGTATTTCAAAAACCATTCCTTTTGGCCCATCGAGGAGGCGGTGGAAGCAAAGAAAGACCAAGTGATCAGCGCGTCCTCCTCGACATAAGAGCGAAAGCAGAAGACCGGGGGGCTCGGTCGGCTGAGCCTGGTCAACCCCGAGTGTCATTCCACGGCTACACCAATTTAGAGCACAAACCGTCACTTCGCGTAGGTGGCTAAGGATTGTTTACTTTAAGCTGCTGACAGCATTCCGGATGCCCTTGAACACAACTTGTGACTCGAACAGAAATTCACCAACGTGAAGATTGCATCTCACTCATTCGCCCAAGGCGCATGCCGCCTTGCCTACTACATGAACGTGCCAACCCCCGAGAACTGATCGCCAAGGAAAGCAAATTTTCAGGTGTCGGATACAATTAGCGGGGTACCTTGCGGACATGGAAGCGCAGACTTTGGCCGCACTTTGCGCTAAGGGATTCAACAACACGTTTAATATGGACAAAACGGTAAGTTTACCAAAGTGCGCTTGTTCTCTTTCTTCCAAAGGCAATCCCCTCGGTACGTGGCCACAGAACCCAGGATAAAAGGCCTCTACGTGAAAAAAAAATTATTCATCTCCTCTGTAGAATAACTTTCAATTAAAAAATTTGAGTTCAACAATTCCTCTGGAGTCATGGAGGAAAAAGTGACAGTTGAAAAATGATCGGTGTACTTAAGAAGCTTCAGAACGGTGCAACTCGGATTACAAAAATTGATAACCATTATGGTACAAGCAAACCTATCAGGTAAATTATGTATCACCATTTAACACAATTAAAGGCATTGTAGTAAAAATATAATGATGCCCTAACCAGCAACCACAACAACTTTTCGTAATCAATACAATAAATACACTTACACTCAAATATCTGTTTCCTTGTCCCAAAGAGCTTATGATGAGACCCAAAAACAATAGACCTCTTTTGAGATCGCTCTCATCGTGGCACATTTCTTCAGGTTCCAATGTTTGGCCAAAGAAAAATCCCTTCCTTTTTTGTTGTCTCAGTTAGAAAGTGGACCAGCCCAACACCCTTCTGTGTTGCTGAAGATATGTTCATTATTTGTTCGACTGGCAAGCAGGATATGTTTGATACGCTACATAGAAAAATGAGAGAAAGCACGATGGCATCGACATCCTCGAAACTGGCACGGACTTGACTAAAACAGAAAGGAACATATCTTGAGATTCCTGGAAGCAGATAATTTGGGAGTGGCGTCGGAGGAGATGGACCTTTTCCTTTTCGCAACCCGGAAAGGCCTTGCCGGCTGTTGCGTAGTTTTGATGCCTTAGGTATGCCCTTCGATAATAGGTGGAGCGTCCTTAAAAGATGGCGCAGGGCGCGTGGTAGAGTCAACATTGGCTGATGGCCCAACTATTTGAGAAACAAGGCCCAAAAATGCGCCAAGGTACCCAGTGCATTTGAAGAAACATCTTACAGATGCCATGCTTGCTGATGTTGAAACTCATTGCTAGGCCACCATTTGACTTCCATTTTAGTGGCAGAAAAACAAGTTGTGCCTAACAAGCGAGATTCTATGATCTATTCGGAAACACCCTATTAAAGGCGATGACACAGCGAACAGATAAATGCACCAACAAGGCGCCGCAAACTTCGAAGAAGTACCTAGGAAATGGAAAGTGAAGGAGAAAAACGAGATCTGTTGTTGGAGAGGACTTCGACACAGTAATCCAAAAACAGCACGGGCACTACCAAAAGTCTCGCAGGTCCACTCCTTGGTTGTTGATTGAAAAATATAAAAGCAGTGATCTGGGTTGCAAGGAGATCGCCAATAAAGTATTTTTATTGTTTATTGTTGATCCGTACTTGGCTTCCACGCTTATGCTATCAACCTGGAGGCAGGTGGACATCGAGCCATTGGATCCGATTTATCTGTTGAATGTACAAATCGGAGTTTAGCTCCTTCTCAGATTTTTCATAATTCATTCTTACTTTTATCCTCTTCGTGTGTGTACGGCCTCCGCTCTCCGGACTCTCGTTCTACGCTATACCGTCCTCTGTCAACATCCGATTTATCAACTTTTAGATAAAAATACAAGGAGACTACAGAGAGACTGAAGAGTATGCTTTGCGGATTGCTTTATATTTACCAAGAATCTGTTAATGCCGGAGGCTTAAGAGACATTGCCAGGCCGCTGCCAAGGTATGTCCAAAGCATTTTGGTCTGTCATATTCCAATGCAACAATTCTACAAGTGGTAGCGCTTGTTCGAAAGAGTGTATTTTTATGCGAGGGGAAAGGACCCTTTGGTGGGCTACCTGGAGAATAACAATCTGCCAGCACTGTTGTGGTCCCATTTCAACATAAAATTGAGTGCATATTACTCACTTGTCCAATCGTGCTAGTTGTAGTTGTACAGCTCGCATCAACCAATTAACGAGTTGTACCGGGTATACAATCGCTTGTGGGGAGGGGATTAAAGATCCTGACAGAAATTTAATGCAAAAGAACACATTCCACCCCTATGGGCAACCTGTAAGATACATTGCGCGGTCAATTTCAAGAATATTTCCCCACAATCAACTTCCCCTCTCATACCCATATATTTATCAGAAAAGATGTGTATATCCCCCCCTCACGAAATAAATCAAAGCTTTACTCTTTTAAAAAAAAAAAAAAATATTCCTCATAAATTATCGTTTGGTGAATGGTGTGTGTCTCACTTCTGCCGAGTTCTGGCGTGCGCGAAAACAGAGTTCACCTTCGGCAACTACTTGCTCACAGTTCACAACAAAAAAACATGTGTTCCGGTGTTTGAGAAGGGCTATGGGGATCTTCTTTCGCATTGGTCCGGGGCGGAGTCCTGCGTCTGTTATTTGCTCTTAGGAGAGTTGTTCGTCTGATCCGTCGAGGTGTGTTGAGTATGGTGAGAGTCCACCCTCATTGAGTGGATGTGAGCGTGTGATGGCAATGTGGCTCCGGGTTTAGAGGTTCGTGTCCGGGAGAAAGGAACCACCTCTCCCATCTTTCGTATTGGGATAGAGCAGATTTGTCTTCTGCTACTGCCAGCTGGTATGTGATGATTGGTCGGGTGTAGGCAGAGAGAATGGCCATCCTTCCAGTTATTGATATCCACAGCCTTCTCCATCTTGATAGACTGTTGTTGATTCGTGACAGAGATTCCTCCATGACCTTTGTCTTTCCATTATTCAAGAAGAGGATACCAAGATATCTGTCTCCGTTGAGTTTCCTTTCGAATGGGAGTCCAAGGTCGGTGTCGTCGTGGTACGGTAGCTGAACTGATTTCTTTCAGTTCAGTCTTGCTCCTGAGGCTGCCTCGTATTCTTTCAGAGCTGTTGTCAGTTGTGTGGCCTCGAGGGAGGTTCGAAGATGGACGGCGATGTCATCCGCATGGGCCTGGCAGCGAATGTTCTGTGACTGGAGGTAGTTGAGGAATCGCTGTAAGGAGAGGTTGACCAAGAGTGGTGCCAAGGGGGGGTCTCCTTGTCGCACTCCTAATGAAGAATATTTTACTACAAACTTTTTTTTTTTTATTTTTAGTCAATAGTAAAATGTAGGTGTAAAAATTGTTGTCTTGTTACCCAGTTAACCTTGACCCTCATACACTAATTTTTACTACGCAGAGGGGATTTATTTTTTTCACTCTTCATCACAACGAAATGCAGGAATGTTTGCCCACGCCCCGTTGATGGTGTAAAAAAGTGTTTTGGTGCAAGCGTAAACCCTCCTTCTTTCCCTTCTTCTTTCCCTCCTTCCTTCCTTCTTCCCTCCCCACCCACCTCTCCTGCTACCTCCATCACTTGTCCAGGCGGAAAAAAAAAAACCACAACAAAAACAAATCAAGATCTCATCTGGTAGCACGTACGTGAGGAATGTAATTTTTGCCTCACAACAAAACGCAGCACACGAGGATTAATGTGGAGGTGACACCGTCGCAATTTGTTTTTCGCTTGATCCCCAGAATTTGGAGACAAATTCCTCATCGTTGCCTTGAAACTTTGTGCTTTCACTCAATGCTGATTTTCATGGGCAGCGCTTGTACGAGGAGAGGAACGGAGCAATGGCATTCCATTGGTGAGTGCGATTGAATCCTCTCACCACCACAGAGACAGGGAGGACTTGAAGGACGGTGCCACACATTAACTTAACCACAGCGCATCGCCATTGTGGGTGCCAAAAGAGCTCCCTTGGGAGAGACTACCTCTGCACCCATACTGAGTATGGAACAATGGATTTGATGACATCGTGCAATTGTTTGAGAGAAGCACACAGCGGCGGGCACTTGTTTTAAACTCAATCTCCTTTCCTCACATTCTTTGATTTCTTCGTCAACAAGCTCTTTGAACCTCCTCTCCTGCTTTCTTCCCTTCTTCTTCCTCCCCTCCTGCTCTCTCCTTCCTCCTTCCTCCTTTCCTGCTTTCTTCCCTTCCTCCTTTCCTGCTTCCTTCTCCTTCTCCTCTCTCTCTCTCTCTCTCTGTTCCTTGCTCCTCGTTTTCTTTTCTCACTCTCAGTTGCCTCAACTTACCTGTAGCGGAAGTATCATCAAGAATAAAAGGATAAAAGAAATCAAGACGAAAGGAATTGACACAGGTTAGTGAGATGAAAAAAGAGTGAAGAACAAAAGAGGAGATCTTTGTACAAATCCTTCTATGCCTTCAGTTAGTCTCCACCAGGAAGCCTCAGGGGTCCGCGTTGCATGCAACAAAAAAAAAAAAAAAAAATACCATACGCGCCAAAAAATTGAGCAGCTGGATTGAACACCCAGCACTTTGTATTGTGAGCAAACAGTGTTGTACAGCTAACGACCGCAAAGCGGAGAAGCCTTCGTTAATTTCCTCACACGCGCAGTATGAAGGAAGAAGGAGGGAGAGAAAGAAGAGAAGAAAGTAGGAGAGGAGGAAGCAGGAAAGGAGGCTCAAAGAGCTTTTTAGCGAAGAAATCAAAGAATGTGAGGAAAGGAGATTGAGTTTAAAACAAGTGCCCGCTGTGTGGTTCTCAAAAAGATTTTCAAGATGTCATCCAGTCCTCAATGCAGCATCAAGCTTGATTCAACACAGCCACCTTCGCCTTGACTGGAGGTGATGTTCGACCCGCAACAGCATACCGCTTTTGCCTAGTGGCTGCTGCGGACCAATTACCTTTGCAATTAGGATCACTGTTGGCGGGGAGACATTCAAAAGCAGAGATGTTCGAAACCGAATCTGTTTCATTCCTTTGCATCGGAGGAAGCAGGAGAGGGAGGAAGAAAGGAGAGAGAAGGGGGGGGACGAAGGGAGAAAGGAAGCAGGAGAGAGAGAGAGAGAGAGAGAGAGAGAGAGAGAGAGAGAGAGAGAGAGAGAGAGAGAGAGAGAGAGAGAGAGAGAGAGAGAGAGAGAGAGAGAAAGAGAGAGAAAGAAAGCAGGAGAGGAGGGAGAAGAAGCACTCCAAAGCGCAGAAGCCCAAACAGAATTATGTGTCCGCAAACCATTTTGACTCGCGCGATGCTACATTTCAAACAACCAACAAACCAGTAGTTGCGTTTGAATCCTGAAATGAAAACTTGCTGTATCTCGGGCTTGGTCTGAGATTACGTTTCTGCTTTTTGTCCAACAAACCTCGGTTTGGGTGTGGGTGAAAAGTTAAAGAGGGAGGAAGAAGGGGAGGAAGGAAGCAAGAGAAGAGGGAGGAGAAGGGGAGAGCAGTCCCGGACTTTGTTGTGGTAACTTCAGTCCCAGCAATTGATTTTCTCAGGTCGGTGGCGGGCAAAGGAGAGTGCCACACACAAAGAGAAGATTTCATTGTGTGGGGGGTTTTGGGGGGGGGGGGAGGGGACGAGTCCAAATGTTGCGCGTGAAAAGAAAAAATATGTTCCCACCAAGACGCAAAAGGCCACCGCTGTGAGCCCTGGCTCTGCCCCGCTGCTAGTTTCTGTCTTAGTTGTTCCCCCAGTGTAAGGTGTAACCTGGTTTGCTTTTTTTTAAAAATCACACTTCCTTCTCAATCTCTTTACTCATCCAAATCTATTTTTTTTTAAGATTGGAGTTTTCAATTGTGTGAGGTGAATGATGTTTGAAATCTTGTGGAGTCCATGGCCCACAACGCCAAATGACCAACAATACTTGGTCCATTGCAAATCTAGCCTGGTTTGGGGATTTGGACTCCAAAACCACATTGTTTGAGTCAGCATTTTTGTGACGGGAATCCTTCCAAAAATTTGTGACGACGATGTCCACACCAGTATGGCTTAACTCGTCGCTCTGCTCGCGACTCGAGCTCGAGTGGTTATGCGCGCGCGAGGAAGAATAATAATAATAAAAAAAAAAGAAATATCCCGTATTTATTCCACCATTATTTGAACTTGGGAAAGGTGTCCTTTTCACAGCAGCCTCCAGTTCTCATGGTTCGCTTTCGTTTGCGATGGTGTTGTCCAGCGAGAGCCCCTCTTGGTCGATTTCCCCACGCCTCACTTCCACATCCTCAGGGCCGGTCGTTGGAGTCTGATTGGCGACAGCTGCTCGCAGCTGAGCAGGAACCGGCGGAGAACGACCTCGAGCCCAGGCCTCGGGGTCATCAAGCTCCTGAGGGTCCCGGCCGTTTTCTCTGGCCCGCTCGTGACGACGCTGTTCCTCCTCCAGGCCTCCCTCCTGTCCCTCAGGAAGCAAGGAAGTTGGAGGAAGGGAGGGCGGGTTGGAGGACGGCAGGGAAGGAACCCCTCCCTCTTTTCGTGCGGTAGGTCTGGGGGGGTAAAAGGGTGGTAGGTACCCTATGCGCTCCTTCACACCACGGTGACGACGAAGGTCCGGGTGGGACCCCTCGAGGCCACTCTTGAGCTTCTTCTTGAGGCGACGAAGGCATGAAGGAGAGTTCTCACGGAGGGCAGGAGGGAGGAGCGATGCTGGGATGGCAGCTCTCGGCGTCTCTTGAAGAAACTGGCGCATGAGGAGCTGGAATGCTTTGAACCTGTCATCGACCAACATGAAGTCCGCATCTGGGAAAAGCATGGCAGTTAGGCAGCGGTCAATGCAAATCCGAGGTGTGCGGCGACCGAAAGTTGAGCTTGGGAGCTGTGCACACGTCCCATGCAAGCCGTTCTGGTCCGGGCATCTGCATTTGCAGCTCTGCGCCAGCCCATCCTTTGTCGCCTCAAAGCACACAATACCGCAGGGGCAGGTGTGGTAACTACTGAGGTTTATACACCGTTCGTCCATCCGCCCCACCAGAATGAACTTGTCCTTCTTTGCATTGTAGTACGCCTCCACCGCCTGGAAATTTGCCCAATTTGGATCGTCGCGGATGTAGCGCAGCAGGTGGGTCACCCGTGGACAATTCAGATCGATCGTATGGCGAGCAGAAATTTTTCTCGGCCAGTGGGCCCCATCATGGCAGCGGATGGAGGTCCGCGCCACTGCCAGCAACGTGTTTGCTTTATCCCCGGTGATCGAGTCCATGAGATCCTGGTTGATCGCTCCACAGCCGTCCAGACACAGCCATGGGACATAGGCGTAATCATCGATCCCGGTGCAGCGCTCGCACACGGTCCCCGAGGCGTGCAAGCCTAGCTCAGCGCAGGAAGGCTTCGTGCTGTATGGGAGTCGCAATCTCCCCTTCTCGTAGACTCGCAGGTCGAGAATCTTCTCCCAATTCAGGAGTGCGACACGGGGGAGAGCGCAGATGTATCTCTCGCGCAAGGCAAGCAGGTGTTTGGGGTCATCGAGGTACAATTTGCTGAAGATGAGCGACAAGTGCAGCACGGGGCATGTCCTCAGTCCTCTGTCACGGTTGCAGACTTTCTTCAGAACGTCCACCTCGAAGCTGTCATCCCGGAGGCGGGATTTGAAATGGCGCGCCGCGCTGCCAGAGGAACAGAACCCCCGCGTCTCCTGGATAACCACCTTCAACACCCTCCCCACCAGCGCGAGGACCCGCTCGTCAGAAAAGGATTTGAGGAAATCTCTGTCGAACTTGAGCTTGACATGATGTCTGAAGAGTTTGCTACGACGCTCCGACATGTAGTGGGGAATCCTCTTGTCGATGTCTTGCGCGTAGTTTTTTTGGAATTCGTGGTAGTGCGAGTCGGGGATTGTGAGCTGCATGTCGGCGTCTCCGCGGGGCGGCTGGTAGATCGCAATCTCGTCTTCATGGGGGGCTGGATCGCCGGTACTTCTGAAGTTCGGGTGCTCGTCGAGCCACAGGGAGACCGAGGACACACGAGGCGTTTCGGGCCGCTCCCGACTCCGCGGGGGCTCCTTTTCACTGGCCTGGAGTCCCTTCGCCGGGGAGGGGCAGAGGGGTGCCCCTTGCACTCGAGTGCTGTCGCTGTTGTCGCTGTCTTCATCTTCTTCGTCGCTTCTTTGGTCGGTGGCTGGCAACTTGGGCTTCTTGCTATGCAGTCCTTGGCGATCGCGTGCAGGGGTGGAGAGGTTGTCCCCTTCTGGTAGAGGAGGAGGCATCTTGCGCTTATCTCCCACGGTTTGTCTTTCAGCGTCCCAGGTCCTGCTGCGGTTGGCCAAGAATGGTGATGTTCCACCTGCGCCGATGGAGGGAGTCTCCTCTCGCTCAACGGTGTAGTCTGGCTGGCTGTAGTTGGTCCACGGCGGGCGATCAAGCTCTTCGCGCGCTTGGTGCTCACCCTTCGGGGTCGCAGTGAATGCTGCCTTGCTGCTACGCCTGTGCTTCTGCTTGCTGTGATGCCTCTTTCTTGAAGGCCCTTCGACACCCGCGGCGCTCTCCCTTGCTGGCTGTCTGAGTTTCGTGTCCGCTCTTCGGTTTGGGTGCATATCCTGAGCCCACTCGCTGTCACTCATTTGTTCCTCATCCGGCTGATGGTCACCGCGGGGAGCTTTCAAGAGAACACCGTCCTTCCTTCTTGCCGTTACCTTGGCCTGCCCAGAAGAATGGGGCCGAGCATTGGACGAAGCACCAGGAGCAGGCTGGGGGTCCGCAATCACGCCGATAGTGCCAGCGGGGCCAGCAGCAAAGCGGTCGTCGTAAGCGGATCCGCCCTTATGCGCACCAACGGTCTTGGAGTGGCGCGTGACGTGGCCGTCTTCTTCCGCGCTCCTCTCGTTGGAACCGCTTCCAGCCTCCTCCTCCTCCTCCTCCTCCTCCTCCTCCTCCTGCTCCTCCTCCTCATCATCATCATGGGCCTGCGACAACTCCATGATGCACGCCTCCTTCCTTTTCTCCTTCTCTGTCTCTTCCTCTCTCACATTCGCCCCCGCCTTGTTTCTCCTGGTGAGCTTCGAGGGGCGGGGCTTGCATTGACGCCTGGTGGAGTGCCTCTGCTTGTTGCTCCCCCCCTGCACCGACGAAGAGAATACTGCCGCCTCTTCTTCTTCGGCCTGCAGGAGGATTTCGCGAGAGGCATGGGCTACAGAGGACCGCTCATCCAGGTCTTCCACAGGAGGGACATCGGCGTCGTGCTTATTTGCAAAGGGGAAGGCAAGTAAGCGAAATGAAAAAGCGGAGAAAAGGAAGGAGTATACCTCCACCTTCCTTGCGCATTCGCGAAGGCGAGTTATGTATTGTTGGTACCAAGTCTTTACAGGCTCCTCCCTGTGTTGGCTGATGAACTCCAACAATCTCAGAAGGCCAGTCTCTTCTACTCCCGGGACCTTTCTAGCGAATCCCGGAAACACCACACTCTTTATGTAGCGGTCCGGAAATCCGTCCGTCTGCTTTAACCTCCCCCAGCAGCTGTGTAGGGATCTCTTTTTGGAGTCCCTTTCGATTGCTGCCAGCACGCCGTACACCTGAAAATATCTCTTCCCATCAAGCGTTATCGAAACCAGATGCTGATCACGTAAGAGAAATAGTTTTGTTAGTTTAGAATGAACAAAACAAAACAAAACAACAAACAACAAACAACAAACAACAACCAACAACAACAACAACAACAACAACAACAACAACAACAACAACAACAACAACAACAACAACAACAACAACAACAACAACAACAACAACAACAACAACAACAACAACAACAACAACAGCAACAACAACAACAGCAACAACAACAACAACCATAACAATAACAAAAGACGTACACGTGTTAATTCACCGAAGGCTCCCTTTCTTCTCGGTTCTTGTTTTCGTTTTTTGTGTGCCACGGATTGATTGTTCGCTTTCCTGCTCTTCCTTCCTTCCTTCCGCTCACCGAGATCGAAGGAACCATCGGAGGAATCAGTTGTGAAGGCAGAGAACCTTGTTTTGTCTTGTGGCTGGTGCTCGATGTGGTGCTTGTTCCCCTCGAGCTTGCTGTCCGATTCCGACTCTTCTGACTCCTCCGACTCCGGCTCCTCTTCGTCGTCGTTGTTGTAGTCGTCGTCGTCTTGGCGCTCATCGCAGAGTTTTCTCTTTTGACCCCTGCTTTGGGGTTGTTCGCTCCGAACCCGGGAAAATTGGTGCTGCCTTTCAGCCTTTCTCTGTCTCGCCACATCGCCAGGGGTGAAGCCGGGAGCAGGTGGCTTGTTGGTGCTCGCTGCAGTGAGCCGTTCTTGAGATGGTAGAAACTTGTCACGGTTGCGAGCCTCGTGCTGCCTTCTGGCCTGTCCCCGGTTCTTGGCTGCAGCAGCAGCAGCAACAGCATCCGAAGCAGAGAACTCATCACCAGCGTCAAAGAAATCATCTCCCGCAGCGGAAACCTCCTCTGCAGTCCTCGGTAAAAGACGGGCCGTTCCGCTTCGCTTCTGGGACTCCCTCCCGAAGAGGACTTGCGTTTGCTCGGCCAAATGTCGTTTCCTCGGCGTTGGTGTGGCTGGACGGGACGGCGGGGACCTGATAGATGAAGCCCCGTGGCGGGTTTCTACTGGCAGCCGGTTTTCCAAGTCGTCTTCATGCTCTAGACTCCTAGCATCGGCACGCTGATCAGTGCGCTTGGGGGTCCGCCCGCCGTCTGAAAAAGGCTTGGGTGCACACGGATAACGGTCTCCATGTGTGTTTCCTGTTTCCAGACGGCCAGCATTGATCGGCGGAAGAGAGAGACCAGGATTGACAGGGCATCTTTCCGCCAAGTAGGGTTTGTACTCCACAACATACTTCCGGAACTTAGGGAAATCATCCAAGGCAACCATTGGCTCGCCGCTACGGTCGATGATAAGCTCCCCCAAGCACTGTAGACGATTGCGGTCGCTCTTCAGCTCGTTGAGGAACGACGAGGGGTCGTATCCGAGGATGTTGTGCAGACGGACATATTGGTTTCCATCCGTGTCTTCTTCAATCTGTGTATTGTGAAAAATAATGAGAACAAATCAGGCAGCGATTGAAACAAAAACAAAATACGATAACAAAAAAAATAAAAAAGGAGAGGGGAGTGTGGTAAAGAAAAAAAAAAAAAAAAAAAAAAAATAAAAGGAGGGAACGTACAGGGTCTACTGTTGAATCCATGATGAACTTATCTCAAGAAACGTCGGAGTACTCACAAAAAAAAACGAGGGAAGAAGTGCTTCTGTTCGTGTGGTGAAGAACAAAACAGAAAAGAATATTTCGTTTTGGTGCACACATCGCAAAGGTTCTGATTGTCTGGGCACTGATGCTGCGTCATGCATTCCCCTGCGTGGGTGACATCCCAAAACCAACAGCTTTTCGTTGTCAAGGCACAAGGCGGAATTAACGACTGTCCTTTCCGCGCACTAGACCTCTCAGAACTTCAAGGAATTTTGTTGGTTTTTGTTTTTTTAGGTCCTACAACTATTGAAGCGAGAGCCGCTTGAAGAACATGCTGTGCGCACATCAACAGTGTTTATTCGGCGACGATGGAAAATTTCTCGTTGGCCAGAAGGACATTAACATTGGAACCCTGCAAGAGCCTCGCGAAGTTTAAGAAGCAAGGAGCTCTTGCTCAATCAATTCCCGCAACGAGCAACTCCTCTCTTTGCTACTCCGCTCGTGTGTTTCATATCGCATTGATACGGATTGTCGGCACACTACTCCAGCATAGATGGGAGAAGCTGAGGAAGCAGCCAAGTCCACGTCCACTTAGTCTGCTTTGTGGATCTATCCTTATCAATAGCCAGTGTTACAATTGGGAGTTCTCTCATGCACTACAACCGAGGTTTTTTTGGGGACAATAAGCGGAAACGTAATCTCAGACTAAGAGATAGTTCCGGTAATTTTCATAGCAGGATTCAAACCCAGTTCCTGATTTGTTATTTGAAAAGTGGTACCGCGAGGTACCAAGTCAAAATCGATTGCGGACACACTAGTTAATTGAAGAGTTGCAAGAACGTCATGCTCGTTTTCATTGAAAATAGTGCCATAACGTTTGCTGCAATTGGAAACTCCCATGTTACGCAAAAAAATCCTAGCACCAGGTGTAATTACAATTTGGCCACCCTCAAAAAAGTTTGTGGTGTCGTGTTAAGATCCGAAGTAGCCCCCGAGCGAATAGTTCAGCCCGCGCAGATCTTGCCAGGAAAAGGATCGTTCGGTTAATTCCGCCTTGTGCCTTGACAACGGAAAACTGCTGCGTTTTGGGGATGTCGCCCAGCAGGGGACTGCATGGCGCAACCTCTCTGCCAGACAATTAGAACCTTCGCGATGTGCGCACCAAAAAACCTACTTCAACCAAAAGGTTTTCTTTTCTTTTCTGTTTTGTTCTTCACCACACGTACAGAAGCACTTCTTCCCTGTTTATTTTTTGTGTGTACTCCGACGTCTCTTGAGATAACTTCATCATGGATTCAACAGTAGACCCTGTACGTTCCCTCCTTTTATTTTTTATTTTTTTTTTTTTTTTTTTTTTTTTTTTTTATTTTTTTTTTTTTTTTTTTCTTCTTTTTACAATTTTGTTTTCTTACGATGCAGCGTGCTTGTTCTCTCATTAATTTTCACAATACGGCAGATTGAAGAAGACTGGGATGAAACTCCATATGTCTTTCTGCACAACATCCTTGGATCCGACCCTTCCTCGCTAGGAACGGTCCTCAACAAACTGAACAGCGATCGTCTCCAGTGGCTGGCAAGGCATATCATCCACCGTCACGGCAGTGCCACGGTTAACCTTGACGATCTCCCCACGTTCTGGAAGTATGTTGTGGAGTACAAGCGTGACTTGCCTGAAAGTTTCCTTGCCACTTCAACTCTCACGGCTGCGCAAACGGAAGACCTCTTCAGGGGTGCGTCCCAACAGAAGCGAAGCGGAAGGAGGAAACGACCGAGAACTGGTTTCCTTTCCACTGTCGCGGATGATTCCTTTGCCGTTGGTGATGAGTTCTCTGCTTCTGATGCTGCTGCTGCTGCGTCGGCTGTTCTTGGCAAGGCAAACGAAACACTGCAGCGTCAGGAAGAGAGGAGCAAAGCAGCACCCGATGGAGATACTGACTATCGGAGCTTTGTTCAGCAAAACGGTGCTGCAGATTCTTCGGAGGCCAGAAAGAAGTACGAGGCTCGCAACCGTGAAGAGTTTCTGTCATCTCAGGACCGGCTCACTGCAGCGAGCACCAACAAGCGTCCTCCCAGCGCCACCCCTGGCGATGCGGCGAGAAAGAGAAAAGCTCAAAGGCACCACCAATTCTTCTTGGACAGGGTTGGTCTTTTTATTTTATTTTTTTTTTTTTTATTTTTTTTTTTTGTTTTACAATTTTGTTTTCTTATTTCTTAAGCTTGTTTTTCACAATACGGCAGATTGAAGAAGACTGGGATGAAACTCCATATGTCTTTCTGCACAACATCCTTGGATCCGACCCTTCCTCGCTAGGAACGTTCCTCAACAAACTGAACAGCGATCGTCTCCAGTGGCTGGCAAGGCATATCATCCACCGTCACGGCAGTGCCACGGTTAACCTTGACGATCTCCCCACGTTCTGGAAGTATGCTGCGGAGTACAAGCGTGACTTGCCTGAAAGTTTCCTTGCCACTTCAACTCCCATGGCCGCGCAAACGGAAGACCTCTTCAGGGGTGCGTCCCAGAAGCGAAGCGGAAAGCTCCGTTCCGCTGACGGGGATGATATCTTTGACGCTGATGATAAGTTCTCTGCTGCTACTATTGCTGCTGCTGCCGTGTGCCCTGTTCTTGGCAAGGAAAACAAAAAGTTGCAAAGTCAGGAAGAGAGGAGCAAAGCATCCGATGGAAATAATGACTATCGGAACTTTCTTCAACAAAACGGTGCTGCAGATTCTTCGGAGGCCAGAAGGCAGTACGAGGCTCGCAACCGTGATGAGTTTCTCTCGTTCCAGGAACGGCTCACTGCAGCGAGCGCCAACAAGGCACCTCCCTCCGGCCCCATTTCAACTCCCATGGCGGCGCAAACGGCAGCCCTCTTCGAGAGCGGTGATGGAGATAACGATTATCGGAGCTTTCTTCAGCAAACCGGTGCTGCAGATTCTTCGGAGGCCAGAAAGCAGTACGAGGCTCGCAACCGTGAAGAGTTTCTCTCCTTCCAAGAACGGCTTGCTGCAGCTTACGACAAGCCACCTCCTCCCGACCCCAGCGTCACCCCTGGCGATGTGGCGAGCAAGAGAAAAGCTCAAAGGCACCACCAATTCTTCTGGGACCGGGTTGGTGCCATTCCCCTGGATCGGAGCGAACAACTTGCAAGCAGGGGCCAAAAGAGAAAACCCTACGATGAGCACCAAGACTCGGCGGCGGAGTCGAAGTCGGAGAGCAAGCCCGCGGGGAACAAGCACCACCAGCGCAATGGCCTCTCTAAGAAATTAAGAAGCCCTCCCTCTACTAAGGCTAGCCTCGGGGGCACCCTCCCGCGCTCGGCTCCGCCTGCCTCCTTTGGGGAGCAAGTGGGGCGCCTCCCACCCTTTGAGCGTCGCAGACCTACGGCCCAACGAAAAGGAGAGCTTCTTTCCCCGCTTTCCTCCAACCCTCTTGCCCTCCATCCCTCCCTGCCTCCTTCCTTCCTTCCTGAAAGGCAAGGAGGGCTGGAGGGGGAACAGCAGCGCAACGAAAGCGCGAGAGGAAATGGGTCAAACTTTCAGGCCCTCGAGATTCCCGATGACGCGAGGACTGGGCTCCAGATCCCTCGCCGCCGGGTCGTGCTCAGCTGCACGCGCGCGCAGGTGTCACCAACCGGCTCGGAGGGTGTGGAAGTGAAGCGCGGGAAAGTCGACCAAGAGGGGCTCTCGCTTGACAACATGATGGGCAAAGAACGCGAACCATGAGAACAGGAGGCTTGCTGTTAAAAGGGGACCTTTCCCAAGGTGCCTCCCCTCCTACTGTGCCGGTTTCAAATCCCTGGTACCCAACTTCCTATTAAAAAAAAAGCGTTCAATAAATACGAGATATTTCACTCTGTGCTGCAGCCGAGTTGTGACGCAGCCGGGTCGCAGTGTCATTTCGAAACCGCCTTGGCCTTGAGACTGATCAACTGTTCCAGTTGCTTCATGACCTTCCCGGAACGAGCTAAAATTGGAGGGGATATGACGAAGCGCCTAGCTGCTGAAGGAGTGTATATGTCCATGCCCTAGTGCTTTTGGAGCTGGTGCCTTGCACTCTATTCCAATAGGCTCAATCTAGTATTGATCTTCGAAGCGAGTTTTGCGGCAAAGAAATATCAACAGATTTTTTTTTTTTTTTGTTTTGAGGGCAGGAGGCGGGAAAAATTCTAAGTCAGCTTATTCATTTTTGACTTGGAATTTTCTTGGCGAGTGGGGAGCGCGCAAAGACCCTCCTATGCAACAGTGTAAAAAGAGGGCTCTTGTTGGCCGTGGTTACCAACAATAACGGCCGGATGTTAGGTAAGGCCGCAGGCCAACAAGGTCATTATTGGGAGTCGTCAAATATTGCCCGAGAAGAAAATTCTGTTCCCCCACCAAGTACACGGCAGGCCGCTGCTGCCAGTCCTGGCTCCGGCCCTGTGCTAGTTTCTCTCTTCCTTTATTTTTGGGTTTTTCCCACAGTTTATAAGGTTTGGTTTATCACACCCTCCGCGTCGCACAATCTTCACCAATCCAAATCAATTTTCAAGATATGTTGAGTGAATGATGTTTGTCTTGCGGGGTGTACAAGGCCCACAACACCACACAACCTAAAAGAGACTTGGTTCATGCAAATCTGGCCTGACTTGAGAGATTTGGGCTCGGTCCAAACCCGCACGCATGCATTTTTGTGATTTGACGGGCAGCGCGCACACACCCAATCCCTGCAACTTCCTTCGCCCAAACCAACCTCCCTCCTCCATTCCATCAACCAGTGCTATCTACCAACCAATTCGTTCCTGAATCCCGCAACCTTTGTTCCAGTGTTCCGAAATCGTAGGTGAGTCTTGATTCGAGACCGCAAGTTGCGGAGTACGTTTGGTGGGGGGGGGCGCCGTCCGATCCAAACTTACTTGACGAAAATTGCGAGCAAGTTGAAATAAGCCGAAGGGCCGTTACGAGTCGGAGTCTCAACTTGCTCGAAGTCGGTTCCTCATGAGAGTAGAAGTTCAGCAGCACTTCCTTCCTCTTCCCTCTCCTTCTTCGCTTCACACTTGCTTGAAACGCGGAGGAAGGGGACAAAAAGCAGGTCTGACTCACTCGCTTTGGCACGACACACCTTCCTTCTATCCTTCCTCCCCTCCCTCCTTTCTTTCTTCCTCACTCTCTTGCTCGAGTGCGATACAACAGTTGGCACGAGGATGACGTGGTGAAGTTCTTGGCTCTCTATATGCCTTCGTCCCTCCTTCCCTCAGTTTCTTGAACCCTCCGGATTCCTGCTTAGTTTGCCCTTCCCCTTTCTTGGATTGATACACACCATTTCTCTCCGAGAACTCTTTCTCTTCGCCATTCTTCCTCTTACACTCTTCATTTCCCTGTTACCCCAACCACAAAGGATAGCACCTCAGAGAGTTAAAATGGGAATACAGCCATTCGAAAATATGGCCGACTGAAGGCCTCTCCTTGTGAGCGGCTGACGAAAGGAAAGGGATGTGCAGAAGGAACAGAGAGAAGACGACATGCTGGATAGTTATGCTGATAGCAAGCACACCTCGACATGATTCATTACACCCTGGAGTGGCAATCAACTACGTCCCTTGGTTTCGCGAACTGTGGTGGTGTTGTTAGATCTCATGGTTGGTGACTGAGAAACTGCATTTGTGCGTTGCAGTGATGAGGGGAGGTAGGCAGGAGGTGGGCGAGACTCACTCATAGGAACAAACACTGCAAGGAGCCACAAAGTTCCCCCAAGTATCAGCAACTCTGCTAACATGACCTGTTCACTCTTGTCTGTCTTGTTTTATCGGGGAAATGGAGCCTTGTCGTTGATGGTCTAACTAACTTTCGCATGTACAGCAACTTCACCGAAGTAGTTTCCAGCAGATACGTGAACAGGCTTCGGTATTGCGTTCAAGATATTTATTTTGCGTGATAAATGTTGCAGGTGATGGATGTGATGATCCGTTTCCTTGCAAACTCCATATTTCCTTTTACTCCCCTCCCTTCTTTCCTTTCTTTCTTCTCAAGCACTGCCTGAAGGAGCAACTACAACAGCGTCCCATCCCAAGAGCCCAAGTTGCCGATCCGCTGCCGTTCGTCACAGGTGCGATCTTTTCCAAAATCCACAGTCGTCTTCGACCAGAGTTCAGACCCTTTTCTCGTCAGCTACTACTCAACCGAACCCTTCCGATATGGGACTGTGCCCTTACTGCCTCGAAAAACAAAACATCATTCGACAACTTCTTGCAACAAACCCGATGCATTCACTACATACCCCAGATTAACCCCACCCTACTCTCTTGCCCGCCTCTAGTGAAGCACCTCCTTCCTTGCTCTCCCCTTTTTTCCTTAGCCGTTTTTTTTTTTTTTTTTTTTTTTTTTTTTTT
>Ga0209935_1002729_pt1 | contig 20379 bp, 17 predicted proteins | sample ThiBio_1000_plan_2_FD_183958 | JGI IMG/M metagenome (GOLD analysis project Ga0209935, IMG submission 183958) | Wastewater bioreactor microbial communities from Cape Town, South Africa - Thiocy_cont_1000_plan (SPAdes) | ecosystem: Engineered > Bioreactor > Thiocyanate-remediating >...
CTCAGTTTACTTTTAGATTACATTATCAACTAAACCATTTTAGTAAACTGTTATGAACGCATCTTTACTTTCCAATCTGCGATTATTTATATCATTCAACAATTATAATCATCTACAACTACAAAATCCTGATCTGCAAATATGGTAACGTGTGTCATCGTACACACAAGTGGAATTCAAAGAGGGGAAATCCGGGTCGTGGTATTTTCTTTATATAAGCCTCACATGCTTTATAGAGTGACCATCTGCTAATTTAAGAATAAATATATTGAGAATTAGCAACTGGGAGGATTTCGATCCTTTAAATTGTCTTTCAATTGATTTTATTGCTTATATGCAGTTAAAATAGAAACCACCTGATGAGCTAGTGGAATTCTAGCGAAATCCGGATCGTGGTATTTTCTTTATATAAGCCTCAATCATTTTTTCTTTGATTTTATTGACAAAAGTTCAAATCATTATTTCGTCTTTTAGTAGAAAATATTTCAATTTCACTTTTAAAAAGATCAAATTCCATAAAAGACACTTTCGAAAAGAGAATTTGTTTTTCTCTCCTTTTTACAAAAAATGATGTCGAAATCATTTGGAATTTCCATCATTTATCTTTTTTTGGAAAGAAAAAATCCATTTTTTGTTTGATTTTGATAAAGAATTATTTGACGCCTCTGATAACGAAACTTTGATGAATCATGCAAACAATTTTTTAGTTATCTCAAAACACCCTGCTAACAAGTACTTTCATTATTCTACTTATTTTTAACAAAAAATGAGCGCAACACCTTATCAATCGTTCTCGTCGAATTAGAGAAGAGAGCTTTCCTGATAATGAACGATGACATCGATTGGGTTTAGCGTTAGTACATATGGGTCAGTTTGAAAAGGCACCTCTTTACCATCAACTTGGAGTGATAAAATGGCGACAGGAAGAACACAAAGAAGCGATTATTTATTATGAAAAATCTATTTGTATCGAAGAAAAAATTACTCCATTACAACGTACAAATTTAGCTGATTCGTACACTGACATCGGGGTTGTGTATTACGTTATGGATGAATATTCGAAAACACTTTCAATTCAACAACAATCTCTTCCTTTAAATCGCCCCGATTTGTCATCTATATACGCTAATATCGGTTTAACATGTGAACAAATGAAAAATTATTCTCAAGCACTTTTCTTCTTTGAAAAATCCTTTGAAATTGCTCAAAAATCTTTACCAGAAAATCATCCTGATCGAATAAAAAACAAACTGTAAATGTTTTTTTCTTTTTTTAAAATAAATTCAATTCGAATGTGTCCAAAGAAATTGTTTCGATCTTACTCAAAATAGAAATAGGTTTCTCGATTTCAGAATTCCCAATTGTTGAATGGAAGATGAAACTCGAGTTTATCAATGTTCGAAATGGATAAATCTCTTTCTCAAACAAAATCATTTCATTCAATTCGACAAAATTCTTCGTCATTCAACGAAATTACAATCTCTTAAAAGTTCGATTTGATGTCGAATGTCCAACAGCAGAATTTTATCTCGTTGAAAACATTTTAAAAACGATGAAAATCTTAAAAGAAATTAAGATTGTCACAAGAGAAACTGAGGCAAATATTTTGAAGGATTATATTGAAACTTATTTTTTGGGTGAGAAAGAGATTCACGAACAGACGGCCATTCGCACACAGATCGTCAGAATGTATCTAATGAGGTGTCTTCATACTACAGCAACACTCCTATACCAATATTGTTTTATCTTTGTCGGTTATTAAGAAATTATGAAAAGAAAAGAAAGACAAGGCTCATAAGCTTCTCTGGTTGTTAAAGAATTAATTTTCGATCGAGATATAGTGTTTGCAACTGTAGTATTCTTTGTTGTCGTGATGTTTGCATAGCTGCCGCTATCTTCTTCCAACTTTCTTGATGGAAAGACAGACTGGCAAAGCAAACATTTTATTTTTGGTTCTTGTTACGAAACCCACTAAGAGCCGGTAAGAAGCGAATAGTTCACTGAAATTGCATCCGATCGTTATCTTCTTGCAACCCATCTTAAACATTATGATAAGAACAGGAAAGAGAAAGAGAAAGAGAAAGAAACCTCCATGTACGCAGTCAGATAAAAGCAACATACACTATAAAAACGTTTCGAAAATCCAAAAGAAACATCAGTCTTCAGTTGCAGCATTTTTCTTCTTTAACTTTTCGCATACACCTACCAATCACACAGACAGGTAAGTTGCGTCGGATTTATTCGTACCATACTGAGAGGAAACATTTTAGCGGACAAATCATCCCTTCATCTCAGCTCAAACCAAATCTTCTGCTTGTCTATTTAGGTTCAATGCAAGCAGGCACTAAGTCCCCATCAGGAATGAAGCACTTTGTGTGTCACCATCCGGGTTGTAACAATCGATGTAATGGTAAATGTGGTGGTAATCCTCGTTGTACTGGTGCTGATGGTCTTACTAGTGGTGGTCGTACTGGTGATGATTTTGATTTGTTTGGTGCTGTTGCTCTTACTCTTGCTAGGTGTGAGAAATGTGGACGCGGTGGTGTTGATTTTGGTGGTTTTTTTGGTGTTCTTTTTAAATGTCGCCGATGTGGCCATACTTTTTGTTACGAGTGTTGTTTATAAATAACAACTGTGTGCATGGGAACGAAATCAATAAAATAAGGCATTTTTCAGACATTTCCGAGTGTCGCAACAATAGACCTGAGCTTTTCATTTCTGTTTTATCATTATCTTTCGAACAAAGATGTGAAAAAATAAATAAGTCTTAACATTTCCTGAGATTGTCCGGCATATGGAGAGCTCGTAGTAATTGATAGAAACCAACAGCTTTCCTGACATTACTGATCAACATGATTTGTGTGAGCCTCTCGTATGGGATGAATGAAAACTCCTAAATCTATCCTTGAGTTGTCTTGGGGATTGTCAGAAAGAAAAGATAGGGCACGGAGAGGTAGAGTTTTATTTATGGAAATCAATAAAACGACAAACAGAAAAAAGAGAAAACAACAACTGAAAAGGAACTAGATGGCACACGAGACGAGCTCAGGTGCAAAATGCGGTGCGAATGCAATCAAAGCTTTCGATTGAGTTGAAATCTTGCATACGAAAAAAAATTCTCTACTTCTCAATAGCCAATCAATTTGTTTCGATTACTCCATAGTTTATAGTTTTAATTATTCGAGTATTTTGAGCGTCTAACTTTCGTTACAGCTGATATTTTAATTATCTTGGATATTAGTAAACTATGGAAAAGATATTTACGTTCCCTCAAAATAACGAAAGGTCGTAGTGGGAATTTGAAAAAAAATATCACTAGTTCGACATCAACATTTTAATTTTCTCTTTTGAACGAAAATTGTACGACTTGTAGTTCTCGAGATCATTAGGTAACAAAGTAAAGTGCGTACGTCGAGAAAGAAAAAGAAAAAGAAAAAAAAGAGGAAAACACGAAACGCGCAACATAAATGCTTTGTGCATTCGCACCGCATTAAAAACACAGACTGCATATACGATTTAATTAGATTATCATTGAACTTAAAATTCACCATAGAGTCTTTTGAACGCAGATAGATTAAGTAATGGTTTCTAAAGATCAGTCGCGAAATCTACCTCAAGTTCTCTATATGACGAGTAAAAGTCGTAAATTCTATTAATATTAATAGTAAACCAAAAAAATTTAGTTTTATTTATTTACACTGACGAGCTCGCAAGACTAAACTTAGGAGCCATTGCATGAGAGAGACGACCGACTCTGCGCAATTCACGATCCCAGATTTCTGCTAGCACTCATTGATAGCCGACAGTGGATAGATCTCAAAAAGAAACATTTCACCGAAATTCACGAGATTGTTTCTCCAAATCAGCCTGATGGATTTCGATGAAATTTTCCTTGTAAAACTTATTCACATATAGGTATATGAAGGTGGTATCAGAAATGTGGGATCATGAATTTCAGCCATTCAGACATGACTATAGTATCATAGGTTATCTGAGTTACGATAAATTTCATTGGGGAAATATGTAAAAATTGAGTAAATCATGCATGATTCACACTCTTGCATGTTTATTGCTTCATTAGCAGATGAATTATTCCAACAGAGAGGCTAAAAACTCTCAGGATCATATTCAAATGTGAGACGGTCTTTCAAGTCGTTTTTTACTGAAATTTCATCGAAAAGACTGTCGTATAGCACCAAAGCAACATTTAGAAACGCTAAAAACTAGATTTCACATTTCAAATAAATCCGAGAATATGATTGCGCAGCCCTATGAGAAATCAGTCGTCTCTCTCATGCAGTGACTCTTAGATGCTAAACATTCGCAGTAACCTTCTTTGAGGATTCAATCGCAAAATAAAGTTCGAAACTATATGATCGAAAAAAATGCAGGATTTTATTGTTAGAAACTGTGAGCTTCTGCAGTCAGACGCCTTCTCCACTCGGACTTGTTTCGAGTGGAAGCCTAGTTTGAAATTGATGATAGATTGGTTTTTGATTAAATGAATAAAAGCAAAATTTAGAGTTTTTTTGACGCATATTGCAGTGTCCATTCCTTTGCTGTTTTCTCAAATTGATTACTATCCGTTAGATAATACTTCAGTGCTTCTCGGTTCAATCCATGATCAAGATTTGGATCAGTCAGTAATGAACATATTGATAATAAGAGAACCCGAATACTCATAGCCGGAGACCATTGCGAATGAAGAATATCGAGACATATCTCACCCTTCGCACTAATATTGGGATGATAGATTCGTGTAGTGAATTTAATTTCAGGTAGTTTGAATGGATAATCGAATGAAAAATCAATAGTAAGATAAAACCGTCCACCCTCATACAGACTGTATTGTGGTCCATCAATATAACCAATCCAATGTGTCATATCATTGTTTTCATCTTTTGGTTTCGCAAAACATAATGGAGCCGGATCTTTTAGAAGTTGACTATACTGAATGTGAAGACGTTTGAGAAAAGTCATGTGTTAAAGTTACGGAATAGTCTGAAAGCAAAAATAAAAAATGTCAAACTTAGAATGTTATCAATCTCATATGGAAAAAACCAACATTCGACATTACGATTTAAGATTAAATGTGAGTTGACTCAATACTAATGCATTATTTCTATGCAAATTGAAGAAAAGAATAAGAAGAACAAAAATACTTGGAAAAAACCCAGTACACATATACATAAATGTTGCCTGTTCGCTTTTTTTCCATTTCTATCAACATCGACTATACTCAGAAGATTGATGCAGAATAATAAACTTGTTCTACAATAAATATATTAGAGATCCTACAGTATGACTTTTAGAAATAAAATGTGAGATCCTAGTAGGAAATACACAAGACCCGAGTAAATTGCGGTTCTATGAAGAAAAACCGAAGAACAGAAGAAATTAATCATCTATAGCATCAATAAAATGACTGTAAATATATCTATTTAATCGAATAAGTTGGACCAAAACTCGCAACCTCATCACTAATATTACCATCAAGGTAATAGAAAACACTGATTGCGAAGGAATTCCGGAATTGATGAAACTGACTCCTGAAATGTTCAACATTGCGGAATAGGATGCATTCTCTGACTAAAATAAAATGACGCATTTTTTATATTTGCTCCATCATTCTTTACGATGTATTATAACTGTCTGTTGTTCTTCTCATCATCAATAGTATATTGATGAATATAAAAACCGGATCACATTTGATATATTTTTCACATTCACAAAAATGAATTGCAATGTTTTCTCGTTATTCTTATTCGTTCTAATGATTTTATCATCTATATTAGTTGAAGGTCGGCAGCTTAATGTAGCCAATGTTACTTGCCAATGTGAATGTTTAAATTGGTCGGAATACAGTACACCGTCAGAACCAATGGCCAATTGTGATACCTGTGATGCAAGTGCATGTCGAAAAATGGGAGGTAGTTGTGAGAGTGGTACAATAATTAAAGTAACCTGCGCTTAAATTTCTGAAATCTAATTGTAATCGTTTGTTTCGATAATAAAAAAGATTTCGTCAATCTCTCTCATTCTACCGAGAATTCCAAGAATTTGACAATAATGTAATTCGCAAACTTTGAATCAATCGACTTAAATTTTTGTATGACTCCCGGAAAAAAAACGAGATTGCACAATAACATAAGACATATCCAAGCATGATACCGAAAAAAGAAAGCTTGTTTATCGTTCTATCATGCATAAAAAACCAGCTTTCTAGGTCAACTATTAGTAGAAATATTCAAAGTTTTCGTTGATAAAAGAAGAACAATTCTTCACTCAAAACATGTCGAATAGAAAAGAAAAAGAAAATGAATAAGTAAATCGATGGCTTGATATAAATACCGGAATCACTAGCACAACCAAGATCTTCCCAATTCACTGGATCTAAATTCGTAATATTATATTTCAGTGCAATTCGTTTTGTTTCTGTCGTATTAATTGGTTGCGTATCATAGATTGTGGTAACTTCTTCGAGATAATTTTCAATACCTGATGGTGAAGATTAAATGGTTTTGAATTGAGATCTCGAACTGATTATGTGTTGTATTTTTTGGAATATAGACAGTTGTACCAGCACGTGCACAGAATTGATCACCATTGACATAAAATTGCATTAATATTACTTATAATAGACATTCTTTCAAGTGTACTTCCTTTTTTTCTGATTCAATACAAACGATTTACTCACTCAATTTACCTTAGGATCTTCTTTTATTAACAGAAGAAATGTAAAAGAAAATAGGAGTAGGAATATGTATCCTTGAGCATTAAAATACAATTGAAAAAAAAGACAAATAAGTCATTATTATTCGTACTCAATTAACTACTCCAATTCCATATTTTTCTACAACAGCAGCTGCTTGAGCTGTCCGATTAAGTTGTTGTGCAACAATAACTTTGCTAATCTCTTCAAAATAATATTCAATTCCAGCCAGTTGAAAACCATATTTTAATCGAGATCGAGCTCTAGGTGAATTAACATTTCGAAATGAATGTTTGATATAACGTGGCGCATAAACCCATGTTCCTTCTTTACCGTATATGATTTCTTCACCGACTTGAAATTCAATTTCTCCTGACAGAACATGAAAATATTCATCTTTACGATCGTGTTCATCAAGAATAGAAAAAGAAATCAACATTAAATGAGAAAGAGATTGTCAGATGTCGTTCAAAAGTTCTTTTCGTATGTATTGAAACTTTTTGATAATTGGAAAATGACGTTCATGTGTTTATTTACACATATTAATTATAACTCTTACTGTTCAATACTATTTGGGAATATTGTAGTACCCATCTATCAAAATATTTTTTTTCCAATCTAGTATAATAATAATTCGTGTCATTAGAAATTTAAAAAAAATCTCGTATCTATCATAATTTCTAGAGTAACATGAACTGTATTAATAATGCAAAATCTCAACACATAGATTCTATAAAATGTGACTACACCAGTACATTGTAGAAACAAACAATTTGAATTGAAGGGAAAAGTTCTTCGATAGTTTATGTATCATCACAGTTAAGAGAATGTTAATTTCTTGAAAGAACCGGTGGAGGAAATGATGAATTGAATGCCGATGGTGGTAAATCAATCAAACTGCTTAAGTTCACTTGACAAGGTTTTGCTTCATCGAATTTATAATATTGTTCTAGTGTTCCTTGCGGATCAATAACAGTATTGTTACTAGCAGTGATATTTCGACTGTTACATATGGATATTATTGGTGATGAACTGTTGGTAATAATGTAGTTTCCAGTGATATAAACATTGTTAGCATTGGTGCTTCCAACAAGTCCTTGACTATAATTACCAAAATAGAATGATGATGATTCGATTCTAATATCATTTATAACTGGTACTAATTGTGGTGGATAGGGAATTACAGAAATTATACCTTTGAATTGTCCAATACCTTCATTATTATTAATATAAAGATTATTCGCTAATGTCACATTTTGACCTGTAGGACCTTCATGATAATAGAGAGATGGTTGAAAAAGAAATGCTGCTCCACTGGTATGATTGAATACTGAATTTCTTATATCTACATTTCTTGTTTCTACTAAAATACCGCGAGCTCGATTACGTTCTACAGTAAAATTTCGTATTGTAAGTGAAGGTGTATCTGCTACACATGCATAATCTCCAATGCTAACATTTATTGAACTGGTAAAAGTAAATAATGTTGATGTAGGAGAATAGAATGATGATGAAGCTATTTTAGCTGTTGTATAAGTAGTAAATGGTTGATTATGGCTAGTAAATTCAAGATCTACTCCATCTCCAATAATAATTTGACCAGTAGAATTAAATGCTGAAAGCATTATTGCACTTGAATTAATTATTTCACTAACACCTAAATATTTTGCATGAACATTTAGTCCATCATCTCCTTGTAATTCACATTTACTATCAGATATATGAATAGATTCTCGTGAATCAGATAAATGCATACAATCAGCATTGAGACTTAGCCAATATTCAGCATTAGGTTTAGCATGATAATCAATAATATTTGTACGTTTAACTCGTGTTGTATATAAACCCATATACCATGATGTGTGTAGAGTTACAGATTGAATTGTAAGATCAATTGAATCATGAACAACAATAGTATCTAATCGCGGAGCAAAAACAAGTACAATTGTGTCTCCTACAGCAAGTTTTGTTCGATATGTCATAGGAATCCGAAGAACACCTGGAACAACAATACTAGTATTGACATTCGTTGGTGGCAATTGATACATATCAAATGTATTTGGACCATAGGCAGGTCTCATTGCTATTGGATCAAAACGAAAAATATTTTGTACTTGTCGACCAACATCAGTTCGATGTGGTGGCTGTACTCTAATATCAATATAAGAATCATTAGTATTCACAATAGTACCAGCCGTAAATGGTAATGGATCGAAATCAATTGCTAATGAACGAATTATTAATCCATTACAATATCCAGCGCTAAATAATATCATCGGTTGATTTCCAATTAAAATCGTTTGATCCATCCCTTGACCAGTTATTGTGAGATTAGTTGCATTCATTATTTGAATAGTTGATGATAAATTATATATACCAGAACCAAAACTAACTGTACTAGTAAATCCATAGTTTATAGCGGCATCCATCGTTTCTTGAATAGCTTTTGAATCGTCAATATTATCATTTGAATAGGCACCATAATCCGAAACAGAAAATGTTTTTGTTCGAACTGGCAGAATTAAATAATAAATATTTAGAGTAATTAAGAATAATAGTTTGTAGTTGAAGAACATTTTTTCTCTATTGTCAACTTAGGGAATGAAATGGATTTTTTAAAGATAAGAACAACGTTTAAAACCTTTTTTTTTATCTATCATTTAGTTTGCGGGTTATGTACTTTCTCCTATTTATATTTTATTTTTCATGAATTCAAAAATTCAAAAAGTTCAACAGTATGTTAATAGAATAAAATCACGTTTGGTATAGCTCGTATTACTTTAGAATATTAACATAATTGATCATATAAATTGAATCAAGACTGTTACAAGTAGTAGCACAATTGAGCACATTTCGGAGATATTTTTACTCTTGAATTTCATCTTAACATTGAACAAAAAAAAATAAGCAATCTTTTTAAGCATATAAATGGAAACTATGCTTGATTTAACTCGATATTGATTATGATACAGTTGTTACAACTCTTTATTAGTAACTTCTACCGCCATTCAAAATGAGCAGTTTCATATTTTAGAGAACTTATTAAAAATCACCTATGTGAAATAAAAAAATTACTCTCAAAATCTGCGAAATTAATAACAAGTTTGTTTCAATTAAAATCATGTATTTCAATTAAGAATCCTCTCTATAGTTCTCTCTCTTAAATTACTATTTACGCGACGAATTGACATAGTACCTTATATACCATACCGGCATATTAAGCGAAAAAAAAACTCTTTCCAAAAAAGTGGATGGGTCCCACGGATCGACCCTACTATAAAAGCATTGATGAGTTCAAAATACCAATAAATTCGTATTCAAACATGAGATTCAGTTAATCATAGAATATCTATATGTCAATCATGAATGCCATGTGTTTTGTTGGCCGATGCTTATCAATGGTAATTCAATGCTGATGATGATGACAACCGACTCTCTTGTTGTTCTCTTTCACTAGCAGACGTCTGTCACGAACGAAAGAAGAACTGAAAACAAGCTTTCTGTCTTTCAGCTCTATAGATAAAAATGTCGATAGGAAATCTCTCGCTTGTTTTTACAGAAAAGGAAAAAAAGAATACGATGTCTCTTGGCGTTCGTCTAGAATCGATAACTATTCAATATTTTTCTCTTTCTCTTTCTTCACGTTGATTTTTTTTCAAGCACAGAAATGGGTAGTTATATTAGCATCAGTGGAATTACCATCAATTTTCATCATGAGAATGCCGTTTATTTTACCGATGAACCTCTCTCGGGTGTGGTAAAATGGATCAATCAAAATGGGACAATTCGAACAAAAGAAATTTATGTCATGTTCATTGGAGAAATTGCATACAAAACACAAGAAGTTGTTTCGACTGGAACATTCGCATCAACTATACGTGCCCGACATCATCATATTCAATTCTATTCATCAAAAGTTTCTCTTGCCAAAGCACAGTCCGAAGAAGAAAAGATCGTTTTTCCTCAAGGAGAATATTCATGGCCATTTCAATTTTTCATAGCTGATCATGTACCACCAACAGTCAATTTATCACAGCATTATCCTCACATCAGATACTACTTACAAGTGGGGATTGAAAAATTCAGATATAAGCCAAATACAAAAGAATTACGACATGTGACAGTGTTTCCACGTATAAGCTTACTGCAAAATCCTCAATGGTTACAGCCAACTTTATTTGCAGAGCAAAATCGAAAAGAGATTTCATTGAGAGCTATTATTAACAAGATAGGTCTTGTTCCTGGCGAACCCGTCGAATTGACAATTGAAATTGACAATCCCAGAGCAATGCTGATCAAATCGATTACATTCTCCATTTATCAATCGTTAAAATTCGATGCCAGTTTACGTCGACAGACTGTTTTAGAAGTAAAACTAAAAGATTTTGAAGACGTCAATCGTCGACAAATCCAGAAAACTTTCTCAGTTCGCACAGATGCTCTTGTCCTGCCTCCATCTTACGAATATCAAGGAGGGATTGAAAGACTAATTTTTGTTCAAATCCGTTACTTTCTCCGATTAGATGTTAAAGTTGCAGGACTTTTCGCCGATTTCGATCTTGTTATACCACTGATCGTTGGAACTGAACCAAGATTACAGTCCTATCAACCATCGGCGGCGATTCTTCCAGACGATGATTTACCACCTTCCTATGATTCTGTTGTACGAAATGCAAAATAACTTCCTCTCGCATAGATTTCATCATGAAATATATTCACTCTCACATCTGTTCTTTGAAATTATTCAATTTGAAAAAGTACTGCCTGTGCGAAAGATCGACAAAGGAATGAAACATGGTTGGTGTGAATTGCATTGCCAGTCCTTACACCTATATTCTAGTTTCGAAGACGAACTCACAAATCGTGTCTGTTCAGATCTGTTATCTTCTGCGTAGAAGAGCGCCTAACGCACTCTCATCGTTGAGTATAAGTCGTCGGAAAGGGAAGGAAAGAGAGTAAACTTTCACTCTTTCTCTTCATATGCTATTTTTGAAGTAAGAAAATGGGGAGCTGTATCTCGACGGTGAGAGGTGGGATGAGTTCATGGGAAGAAGCATAATTCCAAGCAGTACTTACGACCGGTTTCGTCCTTGTTCAAGTGACTCTTCAGGTCATTTTCGACTGACATTCAGCAATATCAAGTGATGTTACATAAGGAAAATAACAACGACCGTCGCCTCCCAAAGGAGTTCAATTAAACTTTAGATATTTTACACTTGAAAATATACGTCGACGATCAATATCTTGAGTTGTACGTAAATCACCAAATGATTCTTCGGTATATGTTTCTTGGAAATATGGTATCGTATAAATATTAGGTTGGCAACAAACTTTTTGCGTTTTTTTCGAAAATTTTCTTTTTATTTTTTAACTTTGATAATACAGTTAACTTTCATCAATATATGCACCATCGGTATCTATGACTTGTTGCCAGCGTTCAGGTAGAGAAAGGATCCCGTGCTCGTAAAAGTCCTGGGATTTTTGATTGAAAAAATTATCGATGACCGTTTTGATACCGCTCTCGTCATTGAATTTTTTCTCCCGTAAATAATTAGCGAGAGAATGAAACAAGTGATAGCCAGTGGGCGCCAAGTCTGGAGAGTACGGTGGATGTGGAATTGTAATCCATCCGAGCTTTAATAGTTTTTTACGAGTCGATTTTGCAACATGAGGTCGAGCATTATCATGTAAAAAATAAATTCGATCTTGTTTTCCCTGAAGTTTTTTTGCAACTCGATCCAATTGTTCACAATAGAGATCGGCAGTGATGGTGCAACCAGTTGGAAGAAGTTCCCAATAAATAATTCCTTTAACACCCCACCAAACACTCATCATTATCTTCTTGGGATGAAGATCATTCTTCGGTGTTGCCACACCTGTTTCTCCAGCTTCTAACCATTGACGCTTGCGTGTGTGGTTAACATATAATACCCACTTCTCATCACCAGTAATAAGATTATGAAGCCATTCGTAGTTGCGGTGAGAAGTCATTAATTCCATACAAGCATCTACCCTCTGTTGGAGCTGTTGAGGTGACAAATCATGTGGTATCCAAACACCATATTTCCAGCTCTTACGTAATTCGTGTAAATGTTTTTCCACTGTAGTATGGGAGCATCCCAATTGCTCTGCTAAACACCGTGATGTTAATCTAGGATCTTCCTCGATAAGCTGCTTCAAAAGATCAATATCCACCTCCATAGGCCTTCCAGTATGAGGTAAATCATCAAGTTCGAAGACGTAAGATATCTTAGCTCCGGATTCGAGTATTTCCTTTCCCGATTCGCCTAACAGTTGGACTCGTTGGAACCAACATTGGATCCAAGTAGAACTCGATGAGCTCTATCGATTGCGCTATTTACTTTCCTTAATCGCTCACTTAATAGTGCCTAAAATGCTGGAATACCGTCCAAACCACAGTATTTCCTTTCTCGATTCGTTAACTGACTGGATCCATTGGATCCAATATTGGATCCAGATACATCTCGTCGAGCTCTATCGATTCCACTATTTACTTTCTTCAGTAGCACATCTGTAACTAGTAGAATAGTAAAATACGAGTAGAATTTACTACATTGTTACTACTTAATTTGTCGATTCGTTAAATAACTAGTGCTAATTATGACTTTAGATTGGACTCAATGAATACATATCTTTTGGTTTATGCGATGTGGTGCATGTCGTCATTTAAAAAGTTGAAATTACGATTTTGTTGTCGAGTTTGCTATGGACAATAAGGTTGAGAATAATTTTAGCTATATATACTTAGGGCAATCCAAAAGTAGTGAGGGAGGTACCTTATTTCATTAAGGAAACATCTAGAAAATTTTCTTTTTTTTATCAAACAGAGAGAGTATCTTTTGCTCTATGTTTTTATACTGTTTGATCACTATTTAACTAATGTTATGAAAATATAAAATATCTTGAAAAGTATTTTTCTCCGAAGCTTTCTGGTACCAAAGTTGATTACTGTTGATAACACGAAAAAAATTGATCTTTTTCTCTTTCGTTTTTCTAGCACTGAACAGTTTCTTGTACACGAATCAAATATATTAGAAGATGCAGCATCAAAAACTCTACAATATATAAATGAGATACTTTTTTGATTGAGGAGAAACATAATTTTTCTTCTTTGACTTTCCTATAATTGTTCATTGTAACTTGTACAGCGTTTCACGCTACTTTGTGGGTTACCGGATCATCGCCAATAAGACTTTCGCCAGTTATTGGCGAAAGACAGGAGGTATACTGGCGAAAGTGAACTTGAGTTTCGCCAATTGACGATTGTCCAGTATGTATTCTGGCGAAAGTAAAGTTGAGTTTCGCCAATATTGGTGATCGTCCACTGAATAGAATGGCAATTCAAACAAACTTTTATTCATGTTATTAAGTAAAGTGATTAACACATTTCCTCTAATAACATACTGATTGTTCTTGAGTCGACAATTATTTTAGTTGAAACTGGCGAAAGTATAGTGAACTCTCGCCAATTGGCGAACGTACAATGGGTGAACTGGCGAAAGTAAAGTGGACCTTCGCCACTGGCGAAAGTTCATTTTGCGAAAGTCCTATTGGCGAAGTTCCGGAATCCCGCTAAATCATTATTTGGTATTCCTGCAAATTCGGCAACTGAAGAACACGTTTTCAGTGCATGAGATTGTATTTTAGGAAAAAAGAGACAGTTATTAAATCCAGAAAACGTCGACCGTATTTTGATGATACGTAATTTTCGAGATATGTGATAGCTTTTTTGCTTTGTTGTTTGAATAAATTATATGGAATTACGTGATAAAATTAGGATTAAAATTCAAATCTCTCTTCGTCATCACGCTCAAAAATGCAGGACAGAACGGGTTAAGTGAATCGATCCACGATGAACGTTACTTATTCTTTGGCTCATGCTAAATTTCAAAGTATAGAGTTTTTTTAAGAACAATAGTCAAAAAGTAAGCATAAAAAGAATTTATAGAAATTCGCTAGGAGTTGGTTTTTCAATTTATCAGAAGATGATAATCGTATGATGGCGTTTGTGTCAATGGAAAGAAGAAGAACAGAAGTCTCTCATTTAAATCAAATTGGCAATGTCCATAGGTAGTTCTGCGATTTTGGTATTATAATATTGTTCGATGCCATATAATATGTCTTGTTCATCATTGGAAATGAAATTGATAATCATACCATTTTGACAGACTGCACCAGTACGTCCAATACTTAACCTAAAGAAAAAACTTCATTACCTATCAACATCAATGATTCTTACCGATGAAGATAGTTCTCAAGTTTGATCGGTAGCTCATAATTGATAATCAAGCTAAGACATGCAACATCAATATTCTCTGTAACCGTATCTGCTCTCACCAAGATTCGGCTAGAACCCATTCGAAATTCTCTTATGACATCATTACGCTGTTTTAGATCCATATTAAGATGCTATAATAAAAAGAAAATCAATTTGTATCTCAATGTATGACTTTAGAAATGATCATCGTGAAACTGACCAATGCAGACACAGTTGGCTCATATGCACACAGTTTTTCAGTTAACCACTCAACCTTTCGACATGAGTTACAAAAGATGACAACTTTTGTGATTGTTAACATATCAAGCAAATCACATAATGTATCTAATTTATACTCCTAGATAAAAACAATTCTGCATGAATTCATAGATTGACAAATGTATCTATCTACCTCACGTTCGACATTCACGTAAAATTGGCGAATACCTTCGAGCGTTCGTTCTTCTCTCTTGATTATAACTTTCACGGGATCATTCATAAATTTAGCTGTGATTTCAGTAAGATCGTAGGGCATCGTAGTCGATGCAACTATGACCTGAACATTTGCTGGGAGCATCGTAAATACATCAGAAATTGGATCGTTAAAACCACAAGATAAAAGCTCATCAAGTTCATCCAATACAAACATTTTGATATTTTCACTGCCTACGGCATGAATAAGAATACAAATGCGACACTTATAAGACATAAATTACGTACGAAGTGCTGATCTTTTTAACATATCATAAATCCGACCAGGTGTGCTAATAACAACTTGGACACCTGCTTCAAACTGTTTTATATCCTCATTAAGCTTCACACCACCAATACAGGCGTGGCATGTCACATTCATATATTCACCTAGCGCTAAAACCACTCCGCGAATCTAATCAAGAAATTGATGAGAAACAAAGATTACGTGTTAGAGAAAAACAATACCCCTTGAGCCAATTCACGTGTCGGTGCCAGAATTAATGCTTGACATTCTTTGCAGTCAACGTTAAGTTGTTGTAAAACTGCAATGATGAAGGTTATCGTTTTGCCTGTACCTGATTGTGCTTGCGCGATTACATCATAACCTTTCAGGCGAATGAAAATTTAGTTGACAAATTTTAATTTCAGAAAAATGTATGAAAACGAACCCGAAATGCACGGTTTAAGAGCGCGTTGTTGAAGACCTGTAGGATGTTCGAGACCATAACCGTAGATACCACGTAAAAGTGGTTCTCGTAAGTTCATCCGATTGAACGCCTCAATTACTTCAGTCAAATGACTTAGGGTGGTTGGGTCTCGCGGTAAAGATGCTTTGACCTCATTACGTTCCGCTGAAAGGACGCCTGCATTCGCATTCCTAGAAAATTCTCAAACGTAACACATAAATACTCTCTTTGTTTACTAGCGAGTTAGATAAAAATATGCAAGAAATAATACTTACTCCAAAGGAGATCTAATTTCGTAGTCGTTTGTTTTGGTTTTCGTTGGACTGTCGCTCATAAATGAAAATAGAAAGTTAATGTAATTGATCTAGAAAAAAACCAAGACTATAATCACTTGACAACTCATCGAAAATCGGCTATGAATCAACATAATGTATATTCCATTCAAACCTGTAAAAGAAGAAAAATTCGATCAATATCGTATATCAAACAACGACTCTTTCAAAAAGAAACTGCGCACTACATAAGACGACTGTGTATAGATAGTTGTAATTTCGAAATTTTTCAATGATTACAGATGACTCAGAAAATATGAATGTCCTTCGGAAACGTAACAACCAATCGTCTCAACGGTCTCAAATGAAAATCGATCGAACTTTTGTATAATAACAGTGTAGCATTTCAGAGCTTTAATAATTGCAACAAGACAAATAGAGTTTCCAATCTCATTATCCTTTGTTGCTTAATCTATCTTTTGTCAACTAGTGCTACCATCTATAGCAATAGAACATCGAATAGTGTGCCCAAGTTATTTCTTCATGATCTTGAGAAAGTAATTCGTTGCTATTTACTGCGATTGATACCGCGAATCGTCTTTATTGTTAACCATATCTTGAGGATGCAATTGGCTAAGTGTGCGTGCCGATAAGGCTTACTTTCAACGAGCTTTCCAATTGATTAGTGATGGCAGTGAATCATGATGATGTACTTTTTCTACCTTCTGATCTGAGTCATAGAATATCATTTGTGAAATAATTTTATTTAAAAACTAATTTTTTAAAAGTTCGTCTACACCATGAATTATTACGAACAATTTTCACTCGATATTGCATAATATCGAGGAGGAGGAGGAGATGATGTATAATTATTTTTGTTAGAGATTCTTATTCGAGAGAATGAGAAGAAGAGATATTCGGGTGGTTAAATCTCCGACTTTTATTCGATTAAACGTCCGTATATATACGGTCAAAAGAGTTCGAGGGAAGAGAGAGAGAACAAAGAGAGATATCGATAATAACAAAAGGATGAGAGAGAATATCTCCTAAACAAAGGGGATCGAGGGATGATATCATAAGATATCATTCCCTCGATGTCCCTGTGACACTCCCACAAGAAAGAAACTTTGTTTCACAAAGTAAAGAGACGAAAAGAAATCAACAAGAAAAATGAATAAGTGCCACTTTTACCAAAATGAGAGAACAAACAAAAACAAGAAAAGAATCTTTCCTATTGAGAAAGTTCGAAGAGTTATGAAGAGTTCATACAAGAAAAATGAGAAGAAAGACACAAATTGAGAAAACGAACGAACACATTTTTTCGTACGATCCACTCGAGTGGATCTAATTAATTTGTCGATTTCCAATTCGAAGTCGTCGTATTGCTTGAAGACCTTCATAGAATTCGGTTGTGAACAATCGTTGAGTTCGATGTTCGTATTCGTTGAGCATTGCAGGATCCGCTATACCGATGTACAATGATGAGCGACGAGTTATTCGTGACTTCGAAATGATTAACGCTGTGTATGGCACATCGAATCTTCGAAGAACTTCTTTGGCCATTGTGACTGACCATCGTGAATCGATTCCCCATCGTATAATCTCGTGACGGAAGTGTCGTTGTCGCTGTTTAATGGTTCGTTTGCGGTTCCGTAGTTTTCGTGCGATATCGATATCGTGTTGCGAGTATGGTTCAAGTTCATATCGTTCGTAATAATCGAATTGTTCGTGATGATCGAGTTGTTCGTGATCATATCTGTTACGGGCAACGCCGTAACAAGAAGAAGACGAGAGGAGAGGGAGAAAAAAAAAGAAAAGATTTCTTTTGAGAGAGCAAGAACAGCCTAATCTGTCTTGTCTCCTCTAGATTTCTTCTTGTCTAATTCAAACTAAACTGAACTCGTTTATTCGAAGAAAAACGTCACTATTTATACAAAGAAGGACATCCAGGTCCAGACGAGGAAACGAAGAGAAATTGCGACGTTAGACAAGGACATTCGAGAAATCGAGGTGAGGGAGAGAGAGGAAGAGAGCCACAAAGAAAGAAAGATAAGGACATTCGACAATCGTACACATGTACAGCATATGGGTCGAAAATCGAGGGACCGAAACAAGAGAACGAAAAGAAAAATACAATAGGGAGAAAAGAAAGTGTATGTTAGAGTGCTCTCTAACAACTACATTAGGTTGAAAATATGTATTGAATCGTCATAAACATCAATATCGCGATGAAATAATTGAATCATTGACATTTAGTGAACGTGATCAAACATTACTTATTCAAACCATGTATGTTAGACTTGCTGAACAAATTCATTTACAACCATTTATTAAGTGCATCTCTTCCTGATTTTACTACAAATTGGTGTCGATGGTGGCTCGGAAAGAATATTACAGAATGTGAAAATTTAGTTAATACGGTTATTACTAAACTTATGCTATATATATTTATCAGTTCACATCGTTTATTCGCTGATCATGATATTCCTCCAAGTATACCTAATGAATCCGATTTCTCCCTATTTCTTTCTAATTTAATCTTGATAGAATATCATGTATAAGCAGTTGAAATTAATGAAATACATCTATGTTTTAGTTGTACTCATATGTTTAAACTTTATTGATCTTAATTAAAGTGTAGAATTTTCGACCTATTTTCTGATCGCATGCCAGGTCATCTCTTTTTGGTTTGAGATGGAAATATGTAATTGAACAATGTTTTTTTGAGATAGAGTGTCTTAATCGTATAATAGTATTTAAATTAAAGGAACTTAGTCTTTTTCTTTGGTTGAATGATAGGTCAGTCATTATAGGTGGCGCTGATTTATTAGTTGTTATACATATAGGGAGAAAACGATTAAATGTGTCGAAGTGTAATAGTTTTTATCTATGTTTTGTTCGTTCTGATATACATGTGATTTGTTTGTATAGGATTATTAGTCATGGTAGAATCTTCTTTTATTTTATTTGGGTAATTTGAACGGCAAATAAGATATTAGTTTTAATCCTCTGTTTGTTTATTTTACTTTAAATGTTATTTTATTCGGATTGGCCTGTGATCCTGTTGTTTTACTTTAGGTTTGTTTACCGGTTGTATTTTTATTGATCGAGAAGATTATCAATTTTTATGTTCGTCAGTTAAATTATTATTTTGCGAGATTGATTAGTAAGTGGAATTTTTGTTTTCTCATTATCTTTTTTGTTTTTAGTTCTATATTCATGATTGTGTGAAAAAAAGTTTTTTTTATTTTTCGATTGTTTTTTTTGTCGTTAAGTTTTGTATGAGATTGTATTGATTCATTTTATTGTTTCAAATAAATAATATTGTGTGTGGTTTAAAGAAATTTGTATACTTGAGTTATTTGGTTCGACTGGAACTTTGTAGAATAAATTATAGAAGATGTTTTTTTTAAACATGTCTGATTTGATATTAATTTTCTCTCATATTGCTGAAATTCAACGTTGATATTGATTTTCGAGAGTATTATTTGTTGAAACATGATCAATTTTGAAGATTTCAAGAGAGAGGCAATGAAGTGATGAAGAATTACAGATGATAAAGAGGCAGATATATTTGTATCAATGGAAATTGATGAATGGTTATTAAGAAAAGAATGTGTTTGTGTGTCCTCATGTTTTCTCTCTATGTCGTTTGGTATCAATGCTCGATATGAATTGATTCGTATTTTAATTGTGAAATAAGAATTGTAAAGAGTAAAACGTTGTTTGTCAGTTGTATTTTGATTTCTTGTTTTGAAAATTCATTTATTACATATTTTAATTTGTTGAATTCTTCAATATGAGTATGTTTTAGTTATGGATATCAAAAGTTCTGGTCTACCAAATGTTCTCATCTTAAGTGATAGTCACGGAAAATGCATTAATCGTCAGTGTTCAGCACGTTTTAATACAATAATAAAAGCTGTCTCAGGTCTAAAATGGGTTGATTATCGTGAT
>Ga0209935_1002732_pt1 | contig 20364 bp, 28 predicted proteins | sample ThiBio_1000_plan_2_FD_183958 | JGI IMG/M metagenome (GOLD analysis project Ga0209935, IMG submission 183958) | Wastewater bioreactor microbial communities from Cape Town, South Africa - Thiocy_cont_1000_plan (SPAdes) | ecosystem: Engineered > Bioreactor > Thiocyanate-remediating >...
AGATGCCGCGGAACTGGTAGTTGTTCAGGCCGCCGAGTGACACGTCGGTCTGCGGCAGGCCGTGGCCGTCCGCGAACCTGTCGTCAAAGAACTCGGACGTGCCGTTCATCTGCAATGCAGAGCTGCTGGTCAGCTCGCTGCCTTATGATTGCATTGATGATTGCATTGATGATTGGATTGATGATTGGATTGATGATTGGATTGATGATTGCATTGATGATTGCTTTGATTGGATTGATGATTGCATTGATGATTGGATTGATGATTGCATTGATGATTGCATTGATGATTGCATTGATGGTTGGATTGATGATTGCATTGATGATTGCATTGATGATTGGATTGATGATTGCATTGATGATTGGATTGATGATTGGATTGATGATTGCATTGATGATTGCATTGATGATTGCTTTGATTGGATTGATGATTGCATTGATGATTGCATTGATGATTGGGTTGATGATTGCATTGATGATTGAATTGATGATTGGATTGATGATTGGATTGATGATTGCAGTGATGATTGGATTGATGATTGCATTGATGATTGCATTGATTGGATTGATGATTGGATTGGATTGGATTGACGGATGATTGATGTAGCATGGAAGGATGGAGGTACCCAGGCGATGACGATGTCGGCGTTGGTCATGGTGCCGTCGGGCGAGAGGCCCCAGCCGACCCAGCCGGTGGTGTTGGCGAGCACCAGCGCATCGAGGCGCAGCGTGTCGGACGGGCTGCCGGTGTAGCCCGCCACGGTCCAGTAGAAGAAATAGCCAGCCGGCGAGCCGTCCTGGTTCAGCATCTGCAGCTGGTTCTCGTAGTCGCCGGGCACGAGCGAGGTCGTGGAGGCGGCGGCGGCGCGCAGCAGTGTCGAGCGACTGGCGCCTGGTCGTTGGTGCTCGAGCGCCGCCATCAGCGCCACGGCCACGAGCATCACCACCGTCGCCTCGGTGAATGACCGCGACCTCGTCGGTGGCGCCATATGTGTGTGTGTGTGTGTGTGTGTGTGTGTGTGTGTGTGTGTGTGTGTGTGTGTGTGAGTGAGTGAGTGAGTGTTTGATGAGGTTGAGAGGTATGAGCGTGGGGGAGTGTGGGGCAGAGTGTGGTCGACAGCAGCAGCAGCAGCAGCAGCAGCAGCAGCAGCAGGTGTCGCTCCTCGTTCGCGCCAACAAAACAACGCCGCCGCCCAACGACTCCTCCACTCCAACACCACCATCAACACCATCAACACCCACCATAACGGCCTCGCTCTCCATTCCTCCCATCCATCCATCCATCCATCCATCCATCCATCCATCCATCCATCCATCCATCCATCCATCCATCCATCCATCCATCCATCCATCCATCCATCCATCCATCCATCCATCCATCCATCCATCCATCCACCCACCAAACATGGCGCGGACGTCAGCAACAACAACAGCCACAAGCGTCCGTACTGCACGAGTATCACCACCGACAGCGCCATTCGCCACACACCGATCACTGCTGCTGCCGCTGCTGGCGCTACTAGTGCTCATGAGCGGCCTGTCGCCGATCTCGACCGAGCAACCAGGGGCACCAGCGCCACTCCCACCAACGAGCACAACAGCGTGGTCGGCATGGTTCTCCACGCTGCTAGCTCGCGCCTCGAGCGGAGCGTTCGCGAGAGCCGGCAACATCACGCTGACGCCGCTGCTGAACGCACAGCCGCTCGAGTACTCGTTCCTCGTGTGCGACACGTGCTCCATGGCGTCGTTCATGTTCGGCTTCCGCATCGGTACGCCCGACGCCCTCGCTGCATCCGCTCTCGCTCGCTCGCTCATCGTGCCGCAGACTCGCAGCACTTCCGGTCGGCCTCGCGCAAGGCGACCATCAGCGTGAGCTTCACGTCGCTGTCGTGCCAGCCGGCGTGCCACACCGACGCCTCGACCGTGTGGGTGTTCCTGACCAACGACCCGTTGGCGTCGCGCAACACCAAAGCGATCTTCTCGACCTACGTGACGCTCGGCAGCCCCATGACCTCCCAACTGTTCCTGACGGCCGAGACGCCGTACGTGCTGACTCTCTCGCCTCCTGGTACGCTCAATTCCATCCAATCCAATATTCAATCCAATTATCAATCCAATCATCAATCCAATTATCAATCCAATCATCAATCCAATCATCAATCCAATCATCAATCCAATTATCAATGCAATCATCAATCCAATCATCAATCCAATCATCAATCCAATCATCAATCCAATCAATCCAATCAATCAATCCAATCATCAATCAGCAATCATCAATCCAATCAATCCAATCAATCCAATCATCAATGCAATCATCAATCCAATCCAATCATCAATCCAATCATCAATCCAATCATCAATCCAATCATCACAATCATCAGTTCAATATGATTGACGACATTGGAATCGCGAAACGCAGCGTTCGCGTACGGCCAACGAGTGCAGGGCACGTACATTATCACGGTTCAGTGGGAGGAGACACCTGAGTGGGTATCGCCGCTCGTGTTCGTGGTGCTGTTCACGCTACTCGGCATCGTGGCGCTCATCGTGATCGTCACAATCTGTGGCGGCGGTGCGTTCCTCGCCGGCTACATTGTCGGTCGCAAGTACGAGCTCAACATCGACGACGGCACCGAGGAGGAGCGCCAGTCGCTCCCAAGTCGCATCACTCAGACGGTTCGCGAGAACAATCCCTTCCGCAAGCGCTACCAACGTGTCTAGAGTATCTATCGGCTGCCAGAGCCACGCATCTGGTGGTGTTGTTGTTGCGTTGTTGTGATATGATCTGTATTACTATCTCAATCCATCGATCGATCGAACGAACGAACGAACGAACGAACGATCGTTACCTTGCTTTCTCATTCCTACGGCACGACATGTGCGATGCATATGCCCGAGAGCAAGGTCATTGACTGTGTTGGATGGGAGATCATGACGGAATGGCGACGAGCGAGGTTGCTTGGTCATGCGAATCGATGCGAATGTCGCTGCTGATTCGCTTGATTGCCGCGCTGCTCTCTCTCTCGCTCTGACAACCACAACCAGGAGCACTGGGAGCACTCCCTGACGAAACGATGGCGATTCGACTCGCGGTGGATGCCGCCGTCGTAGGAGGGGGCTTGGTGGGCTTGGCCGTGTGTCGGGCCTTGGCGCAGCGCTTCCCCGGCGCTCGATTGGCGCTGCTCGACAAGGAGCCGACACTCGGTGCGCCAGGCGCAATGCGGCGCCCGCATCCGTGTGCGCGATCCGGCTGCTGATGGCGATGGCGTTTGTGTGCGTGGTCGTGGAGTAGCGGCACACCAGTCGTCGCACAACAGCGGCGTGATACATGCGGGCATCTACTATCAACCGGGCTCGATGCGAGCCAAGCTGTGCGTGCAAGGCGCCAGGCGCATGTATGACTACTGCGCCAAGGCCGGCGTGCCGGCCGATCGCTGCGGCAAGGTCCTCCATCTCGTCCGAGTGCTCCATGACGACGTGTGGCGTATTGATGGAGGCCGCATCTCCACATGTGTAGTTGGTAGTGGCGTTGGACGAGCCCGAGGAGCAGCGGCTCGTGGCGCTGTTCGAGCGAGGCCGATCGAATGGCGTCGAGGATCTGCGCCTGCTCGATGGCCGCGACATACCACAGATCGAGCCCTTCTGCACGGTACTACTCGTGTGCTGCTCGTCGACGCGAGCTGCATTCGAACGGCGCTCGGTGGCTGACGAGGCTCGAGCTCACAGGGTCGACGCGCCTTGTTCTCGCCCAACACGGGCATCGTCGAGTACGGCAAGGTGGCGCTCTCGATCGGACGCGAGCTCGAGCAGCGTGGAGTTCATGTGCTGCTGGCTCATCGTGTTGATCGAATCACCGAGCAGCCTCAGAGTCAGCAACCCGATGCTGCCGTACAACTTCATGTGACGCACAATGTACGATGGATCGATCAAGCGCCAGCCATCGAGCTATCGAGCTATCGAACGAGGTCGTTGCTGACCAAATCTGCTCACAGGGCACTAACAAGTGCACGATCACAAGCTCACTCGTGATTGCATGCTGTGGCCTTCATGCTGACTCGATCGCCCAAGCGAGTGGCTTCTCGCCATCGCCACAGATCGTTCCGGTTCGAGGAGAGTACCTCGTCATGACCGAGGCACGGACGCTGATACCCGATCGCTCGCGCTGGCATCCATCTTGGCCTGCTTACCCACGATGCTGTGGCCAATTGTCACTATGACAGGAGAGCAAGCACATGGTCAAGGGCCTCGTGTACCCGGTGCCGGACGCGAGGTTCCCGTTCCTCGGCGTGCACTTTACGCGCATGGCCAACGGGCAGGTGTGGCTCGGCCCCAATGCCGTGCCGGCCTTCGCTCGCGAGGGCTACTCGTTCTCGCAGCTGAACCTCGCCGACCTGCTGCAAATGCTCACGAGCAGCGGCTCTCGCAACCTGGCGCTACGGCACTGGCGGTTCGGGCTCAAGGAGCTCTACCACTCGATCGCCATCGAGCGGCAGGTGGCTTCGTTGCGGCGATACATGCCGGCGCTGTCGCTCGAGCACATTCAACGCAACGTCAAGTGCGCTGGTGTCCGTGCTCAAGCCGTCTCTCCTGATGGTACTACTCCACCGCCACCACCATGATGACGACGACGGCGACAATGGACAATGTCAACCGAGTTAATCGGTTGGTTCGCTGATACGTGTGCGTGTGTGTGTGATGAATGCAGGCTCGTTGGTCGAGGACTTTGTGGTCGAACGCAGTGCCTCGGGTCGACAGGTGCACATGCGCAACGCTCCATCGCCAGCTGCCACGGCCTCGCTCGCCATTGCCGACGAGCTGATGAGTCGCTTGGCCGATTGGCAACCGGCTTCTCGCTAGTTCGACGCCAGGCACTCTCAACACATGTAGGTTCGAATGTACACGCTTCTTCTTCTTCTTCCATGACGATCGCGGTGTTACCAGTTGTCGGCTTCATCGAGCCACTCGCCATCGGGCGAGAACCCCGCCTTGGTGGCAGCGTCTAACAAGGCCGCCGCACGCACGGCGTCACGATCGCCGCCGCGACCTTGCTCGAGCATGAGCGAGAGCGCATACATTGCTGGCGGATGCTGCTGCTCGGCGGCAAGCTCCAACCATCGTCGCGCCGCGGCATCGTCGCGTTGCAGTCCGAGCGAGCCATCACCGAGCGATGTACCGAGATAGTACTGCGACACGGCGTGGCCTTGGTCGGCTGCTTGCTGTAGCAACTGACGTATCTCGGCCTCGGTGTCGCTCGTGTGCTGCCGTGCTGCATCATCGCTGGGTGCGCCGCCGTCCAGTAGCCGCTCGTGCAGCAGTGACGCCAGCAAGCACATGGCGGTCGCGTTACCGAGCTCGGCACCGTGGCGAATCCAGCGCTCGTGCTGCACGGGGTCGGCGTCGATACCGTCGACGCCGTGGTCGTAGATGACAGCGAGATGGTGCGTGGCCTCGAGCGAGCTCGACTCGAGGGCTGCGCGTTCGAACAGCTGCATGGCGCGCCGCATGTCCTTCGGGCCGCCGTCGCCTCGTGCGCACATGATGGCGAGGTTGTAGAGCGACTCGAGACAACCTGCATCGACTGCTTGAGATAGCAACGAGCGAGCGAGGTTCGGGTTGCGGCTGTGGCCATTGGTACCGAACAGCAGCGCCGAGCCCAGCCGACCCATCTGCGCGGCGCTCATCGGCTCTCCATCGAGCACCATGTCGGCTGTTACGCTGCTGCTGCCATTTCGTTGGCTCTTGTTCGCGTCGGTGCTCGAGCGATCGCTGTTGCTATCGGTACCGATGTTGCTTCTGCCAATCCATGGGGTGGGTTGGTGGTGGTTGTTGGCGAGGAGTCGATGGATCGGTGGCGCAGGCAGCACTCGGCAGCGACGAGCCACTACCGCTCGCGACGACACGACGCTGCTCAAGCTTCTCAGCGGTGGTCCTCGTGCAAGTGGGAGAGCCCCTACGACTCGTCGAAGTACTCCGATATGCTGCAACATGCTGGTTCTGCTGCCGAGTGAGGGATGCAGCCGAGACGCGAGCAACAACCAAATGAATGATGATGGATGGCGCATCCGAGCACTGTTCCTGACCTTCATCGCGATCTCCTACGCAATCTATCTATCTATCTATATCTACTGATTGATCGATCAGTATTCTGAGTATTTATTCATGATACAACGGATAGGTCATCTGTACTACCCTTGTTGAGTTGGTGGAACGAGTAAACGTGAGTTTGAGAGATATTGATTGAGAGATATTGAGAGATTGGGTGGCGGTTATCGGTCGTATTGAAGAAACTCGGGTAGCAGCTGCTTGTGACCTTGGAAGACACGACTCATGGCCTCGTCGGCATTGCGCTGCTCGATGCTGTCTTGGAACGCCTTGGTAATCTGGTAGATTGAGAGTGACAACGCTGTGCAGTCGACCAATCGAGCGTGAGTCCATCGATCGATCAGGGCAATCCTCTCGCGGCAGCTTGTGCAGCAGCGTACCTGAGATGACATGGGTAAAGTGCGGCTGCAGCACTTGAACGGGACTTTTCGGCGGGGCTGGTAGTGATTCCTTGTACTGTGTACGCAGCATCTCATAGTGAGAGTGAGAGGGAGGACGAATGTAGGACAAGGTTCGCGCATTATCAATCAGCTGATTCGGAAGACATACGCGAAGTACGAGAGTATAACTTGTCAGCAGCAAGTCGAGTGCCTTGGAAATGCTGTTCTTGATGCGGACCGTGCCACAACGATCCTCATCTTTCGACCTGGCGACCAATACAGCCAATGCTGCACCAACAAGTCCTCTCAAACAACGAGAGAGAGAGAGAGAGGTGGAAGAATGAGAGGTTGTATCTGGCGCTAACTCAGGCGAGTGCACGCACCATTGGCAGCCCACAGAACTAACTGGGCGTCAGCAAACAGTATCTTGGTGCGTAGCTTACCGGGAGGCACACTCGAGCACGCTGGAGCGGTTGCAAGAGTATGAGCGGCTCGTCGGCCATGCTACAAAGCGATGCAGCGTCTTCGAAGCTTGTACATACTCGTTCCAAAGCCAAAGACGTACAACGCCAATGTCTTGACTCGCGCTTTCACTAGAGGCGCCAAATGTGAGGGATGGATGGATGGGGGAAGCAGCGCCGTTACGCTGAGATTGCAGTTGCTGCAGCGGGACGTACCAGACGACGAGGTGTTGATTGGTGAGGATTCGCGCAGCTCGATGGCATTGAGTAACTCGGCATTAAAGTCGTTGATCACGTGCGAGCAACCACTCAGCACTTGCTCCCACACGTCGGTTTGGTACAAGCGACTGCGTCTGAGCCGCGACAGACAACGCGAGTACTCGTGAGTGAGTGGCTTGTCTCATCGAGAATACGAATCCGTCGTCATCGGCTCATCGGCCTCGTCACGTACTGCTTCTTTGAGAAGTGCGCAATCATCCACAGATCGAGCACGGCATAGTACTGCAACAGCGGGTGCTGCAACTCACCGAGGCTCTGACACAGCCGCTCGATTCCTTGCTTGGAGTGATGCCTCGCAAACGATATGTGCTGCAGAGATACATTGCGTCAGTCGTAGCGGTGCGGCGCATTCGAGAGTGAGGCGCATTCGAGATGCATCGCCCCGTACTTGAGTGAAGGTGACGTCGATCAAGTGGCGCATCAGCTCCCACGAACCGACGATGGCGATCGAAGCGATCGTCAGCTGATACAGGTACCACAGTGGCGGTACGCTTTCGGTTTGTACGACCTTGACCTCGAATCTGCCAAACCAATGGCACAATGCAAGCCAGCCCATCCATATGATTCGATCATTAACTCGAGCAAGCGATTCAACATGAGCTCGATGATGGCAACGAGGTCGGCATCGACATCGGCTCGCCAAGGCCACGAACAAACGAACCCATGAAAGTATCGCAGCAGCAGAGCGGCCTGCGCTCGCACGAGCGAAGGCAGCACTAGCCACAGCACCAGCGACAGGCCGACGATCACCGAGCTCGTGTACAGCGCCCGCTGCGCCACGAGACGCAGGCGAGCTTTCATGCGGAACCAGCGGCCCTGCTGCAGCACCGGGAAGGCGAGCGTGTACTCGTGCCTGACAAAGTGCACGAAGGCGATCGCGGCGCCGAGCATCGCGGCGAACACGGCCGTCACCAAGGTCGCCTCCTCGACGCAGTAGTACGGCCGCGTCGCCGGCGCGACGTGCGACGAGGCGCTCGAGAGAGGCACCTCGCACACCTTGAGCGCAAAGAGCGCCGCCGCCGGCAGCGTGTCGGCGTGCGCGTCCTGGAAGTCCAGCAGCGCAAAGGTCGCCATGTACACGCAGCCGACCAGCGCCACGGCTTGCAGCGCCATCGTCGGCTGGTGCACTGCCATGTGCCAGCCTTGCACCACCACGTGCTTGGTGTCGTCACTAATGTACTTGCGTCGAACTGTCGAAAGTCGAATCAGCATCATCATCATGAGCCAGTCAGTCCCTCGAACCAATCGAACCAATCGAACCAATCGAACGGTAGAATACCTTCAATGTTGTTGAGCTGGATCACAAGCACCAGCAGCATCCATCCGCCGAACGAGAGCCACCGCCACAGCGACACGCTCGCGACGCCGGCGACACCAAGATCGAGCGCAGAGGCCGCGGGCGCCAGCAGCGCCGACGTGCGCGCCAGCAGCACCAGCAGCACCGGCACCGCCACGGCGCTCCAGAAGCACACGGCCAACGTGCGTCCTACCACCACCTCACGCCACCATGCTGCGAGTCCCTTGCTCAGCGATCCCACGTGTATCGCCCACAACTCGCCTCCGAGCATCGAGAGCGCTGTGTGTGTGTGTGTGTGTGTGTGTGTGAGCGAGTGTGTGTGAGATTGATTGATCGATCGATCGATCGAAGAGATGCGATAAAGCGGCAAACCGATAAAGCGGCAAACCGATAAAGCGGCAAAAGCAACAGCGAGCGTAAGGGTGGTGCAGCAGTGTTCCGAGAACGAGATCGCCGTGGTCTTCGCCTGAGGAATCTCATCTTTTCGATTCATTCGTTTGCTTGCTTCGCGCCTCTCGCTGCCTCTGCCACATTTACACACTCGCGTATCAAGTTTGGGGCCAGTGAATCGGTTGTTGCTATCCACCAATATGGCTCGCACCAAGCAAACCGCTCGCAAGGTATGCGGTTATGTGTCTGAACCATCGAAGCTCGCGAATCGAAGCGGCACCTTTGGTAGAATGTCGCCCATCAATCAATCAATCATTCATTCATTCAATCAATCATTCATGAATGCAATGTCGCCCTCAGTCCACTGGCGGAAAGGCGCCACGCAAGGCGCTTGGTCTTGAGGAGTTGGCAGCGCAACAAGAGCTCCAGCGGCAACAAGAGCTCCAGTGGCAACAGCAACAAGAGCTCCAGCAGCAGCAGCAGCAGCAGGCACCACAGCCAACGCGATTGTCGATAGGTACGCGAACAATGCTCCAGCTTCTGCTGCATTGGTGCCTTGCGATCTGAACATGGCTGCTACGAATCTACGCAATCTCCACAGTGAACAAGTCGCGCCCGTCGGCTGTGGCACGAATGCCGCTCTCGATGAACCAAGTGTCCCAGATGCCTGCGCCTTCGATGGTTGCACGAATGCCGCTCTCGATGCAGCAGGTCTCCCAGATGCCTGCCTCCTCGACCATTGCGCGAGTGCCGCTCTCGATGAACGTCGTAGCGCAGCGCCCAGCGCAGCGTGCGGGCGTGGCTCGAGTGCCGTTGACTCTTGACGATGCGAGCAATGAAGACGATGGCGACCAGGCCTCGGTGCCATTCCAACGTGAGCGCGGTGCTGGAATGTCGCGCACCACTATGGTGAACTGCGCCATTCACAGTACGCGATGGCGCGATGCTCACGAGTTGGTTGGTATCGTTCTAACGCCCAGTCTGCAACCTTGTAGTTCTGGCTCATCGCAACCCCCTCGAGATGGACGACATCAACACTCGCAAGAAGCAGGAGCCGCCTCCGCAGCAGCAGCAGGCACCGCCCTCGTCTCGCGTGCGGTCGATGCTTGACTACGACGCCGACATTCCCGACAACAGCTTTTGCTTTTCGTCAGCGTTCGATCTCTCGAAGCTCTCGGCACAAGTCGACAACACCAACAACGAGATCGTCTTCTCGCTCGATCGTACTGCCGACGATCCTCGAAGCAAGGCCCTCACGAACTGGAGCGACTTGGCCTCGGCGATGGCCGAGGAGCGTAGCAACTTTCATGAGCAACAGGCATCCTTGTTGCAGGCTCTTGATCGAGGCGTATCTCTTGCCCTGTATGCTCTCTCTCGCTCTCTCACGCACGAGAGGACAAGAGCGTCTCTCTCTCTCTCTCACTCACTCACTCACTCGATTATGATGGTAGTGCTTCCAACGGCCAGAAGCGCAAGCGCAAAGCCGCAGTGAACGACATTTGGGGCGGAGCTTGCAGCGAGCTCTCATTCGAGCGAACGACGCCCAAGAGCCGCACCATTCGCCTGTTCATCTCGAGCACCTTTCGCGATATGGACAATGAGCGTGAGCTGTTGATCAAGATGGTGCTGCCCGAGTTGCGCAAGATGTGCTTGGAACGCGGCGTCTTTCTCTCGGAGGTCGATCTGCGCTGGGGCATCACGACCGAACAATCCAAGGCAGGCGATACCATTCGCATCTGCTTGACCGAAGGTGCGGGCGCGCGCACGCACGCTCGGCTTGAGTGAGCCAACCTCACTACGTATCGGTTGCAAATGGTGGCGTGTGGCTGACACGCCGCATGACGTTGGATCACTTTGTAGTCGATCGTTGTCGGCCGTACTTTCTGTGCATGCTCGGTGAGCGATATGGCTGGTCGCAACCGGAGCAAGGCGACGATCAGTTGCTCAGCTTCACGTACTCGCAAGCAATCGAGCACTATCCTTGGATTCAAGAATATCGCGACCGCTCCATCACGGAGCTCGAGATTCGCCATGCTGGTATGCATCACTCTGTGTGTGTGAGTGATATCTCAGCGCTGGTGTGCTGACTTGCTTGACCCACAACACTACCGCAACACTCTAGCATTGAACAATCCACAGTCCAATGACTGTAGCATGTTCTTTTTGCGCGATCCCGAGTATGCTCGACGCATGGGTGGTGCGTTCATGGCCGAGTCCGAGACGAAGCGCCAACGTCAACAGCAGCTCAAGAGCGAGATTGAGCGCGCTGGATTACCGACCTTCCAATACTCGACTCCCGAACAAATGGCTGCGCAGTTCAAACAAGAGTTTCTCACTCGATTGGATCGGTAGGAACTCAACATCGGTGTTGTTGTTTAGTGAGTCCTCTTCTAATCATGTCATGTGTAGAGACTATCCGGTGCAAGATGTACCGACGCCACTTGAACGTGAGCGCATGGTGCATGAGGCATTCCAAGCTTCTCGAGCGCATCTGTACATTGGAGGGCAGCAGTACTTTACGCGTCTACATGAGCACGTGAACCGCTCCGGCAACAACCCCGACGCCTTGGTGGTGCTCGGTGAATCGGGTAGCGGCAAGTCGAGCCTCGTGTGCAACTTTGTGCAACAGTTGCAACAGCAGAACCGCCGTACGCTCGTGATCGCACATTACATTGGCAGCACGGCCGAGAGTGCCGACCTCGGCAAGATGCTGCGCCGCATCATCGAGGAGATCGCCGAGCACTGGGAGCTCGATTGCGAGGGCCTGGCGTCCGATCTCATGGCGTGGTCGAGCAGTTCCCCAAGTGGCTCGCCACGGCCGGTCGGCAGCCAGGAGGCTTGGTGCTCGTGCTCGACGCCTTGAACCAACTGGATGACGCGTCGGCCGGTTCGTCGGGCTTCGTTCCGAGCCAGCTCGCGTGGCTGCCGAAGCAGATGCCACACGGCGTGCGCCTCGTGGTGTCGACGCTTCCGGGCACGGCGCTGTCGGTCATACGGCAGCAACGGCCAACGTGGCCCACGATGAGCGTGGCGCCACTCTCGGCCGACGAGCGACTCGAGCTCGTGCGACAGTTCTCGCGCCACTCGAGCAAGTCGTTCTCGGCCGAGCAGCGCGAGCGTCTCGTCTCGTGCCGCATGAGCGAGAACCCGCTGTTTCTGCGCACGGTGCTCGAGGAGCTGCGCGTCTTTGGCTCGTTCGAGCAGCTCGACACTCGCATTGCGTGGTATCTCGAGGCCGACAGCGTGCCGGCCTTGTTCAACAAGGTCTTTGAGCGAATGGAGCAGCAGTTCGAGCACTCGGGCACCGTGCCCAACGGCACGATCGGCTCGCTGTTGGCGCTCATCTACGTGAGCCATCGAGGCCTGAGTGAATCCGAGCTGCTCGAGATTCTCCACCTCACCTACGCACAGTGGTGCCCGATCTATCTGTCGCTCGATCAATCGCTCGTCAGTCGTTCGGGTCTGCTGACCTTCTTTCATGACTACATGCGACAAGCCGTCTACCTGCGCTACCTCTCGAGCGCTGCCCGAGCGCTCTCATACCATCAACAACTTGCCAACTTCTTTGATGCTCGGTTGCGTGATGCTTCTCAATATCAACAACAGCAACAACAACCACCGATCGAGGCAACAACAACAACACCGTCAGAAGCAGGAGATGTCGATGCATCGAACGATGCCATCTGTGCGGCAGTCGATTCGCGCATCGTCGACGAACTACCCTTCCATCTGCTGGCCTCACGACAACACAGCCGCCTCGCATCGATCATCACGTCGGCGCCCATGTTCTTCAAGCTCTGCTCGCCACAGTATAAGTTTGAGCTCTTTCGATACTGGCGCGAGTTGCAGTCCTTCTCGCCACACCAGACGCTGTTGAACACGGTGCTTCAGTTGACACCGTCGTCGCGCGGCTCTTTAGCAAGCACCGCCAAGCAGTACTGCAAGTACCTCGTGATCGCTGGCAAGTTCCTCGAGGATATGGCCGTGTATGATGGTGCCGAGAGATTGTACCTCGCTGCCTTACAGGCTCGATCGGATCAACAGGATACTGATACGGCCAAGATCTTGTACGATCCCGGAACACACACACACACACACACACACTCGCATACATGCATGAACACACTGACTCGATTTCACATGGCTGTGGTGCGTGCGGTATGCAGCGAGAAGCTCGGATACTTGTTCCGAGTTTCCGGTCGCTTTGCCGATGCCGTCAAGCAGTATCGCAAGTCGATCGAGATCTTTGAACAATGCCTTGGCAAGGCGAGTAACAGCAGCCCCGAGTTGGCTCAATCGATCAACGGCTTGGCGATCGTGCATCGCAAGATGGGCAACTATCTCGAGGCCGAGCCGCTGTACCTACGCGCCTTGCGCATCCGCAAGCAGGTGCTGGGAGCGATGCATCCCGATGTGGGCCAGAGTATGAACTCGCTCGGATGCTTGTTCCAGGACCAAGGCAAGTACGCCGAGTCCGAGCAGTACTTTCGCCAGGCGATTCAAGTACGAGAATACGCCTATGGACCGAACCATCCCGATGTTGCTATGAGCGTCGCCAACCTTGCAAGTCTCTTTGGAGCACAAGGCAAATATGATCAAGCTGGTATGAATCCTTGCGCTCTCGCTCGCTCTCTCTCTCTCTTGTGCGCGCATGTGAATTGATGATGTATCGTCGTCCTCTTTTCATGATTGTGAATGATACCTACCAGAACCGCTGTTGTATCGTGCCCTCGAGATTGAAAAGGACACGTACGGCGAACGTCATCCCGATGTGGCCGAGACCTTGAACACTCTTGGCGGCCATCACATGGAAAAGGGCGAGTATGATCGCGCGCAGCAACTCTTTCAGCAGTCGCTCGATATTAAGCAGGCCATCCTTGGTCCGACGCATCCCGACATTGCCGTGACCTTGAACGACATGGCCGTGCTCTTCACTCGATGCAACAAGAGCGACCAAGCCATTCCGTTGTATCGACGAGCGGTCCAAGTGCGCAAGCAGGTTCGTGAAATCGAGAGAGAGCGAGAGAGAACCTGTGTGGTGACTTACATTTCGTTTGCGATTGGTTGTGACGTGTATAGGCCTTGGGAGAACACCACCCAGACACGGCACAATCGATGAGCAACTTGGCTGCGGCACTGGCCGAGTCGAATCCCAGCTATTGGGACGAGGCGGGCCAGTTGTACAAGCACGCGCTCGATTCGATCATTGCGACGTTTGGTGAGAACCATCCGTCGACGGCACAGACGCTCAACTGCATCGCGAATCTCGCACAACGCCAAGGCAAGCCGTACGAGGAGATTAAGAGTCTCTACATGCGCTCGCTCAAGGTGCTGCGTGCCATCCACGGAGAGAACCACCCGGACGTCTCGTTGGCACTCAACGACATGGCGCTCTTGTCGTACACACACGGCCGTCTCAGTGAGGCAGAGGAGCTCTACAAGAAGGCGTTGGCCGTCAACATGAGTGTGTTTGGTCCAACGCACCCCGAGACCAAGCGTGCCGAACAAGCTCTCAACAAGTTCTATCAAGTCACTGGCTCCAAACCGTCATCAGTTAAAACTGAGTAGGAGTGGAGACCTCTTCCGCTTGCTCTCTCTCTCTCTTGCTCTCGTTCTTTCTCTGTCACTTACAAGCGATAAAGATGTCACTTACAAGCGATAAAGTGTTTTACGTCGAACAATCTCGGGAGCCAACGAAAATATGTGGGTCGGTGCGGCCGCAGTGTGTGTTGCGGGGGTGCGGCCGCACCCAGAGCCGCACCCTCGATCAGCCGCTGGTAAAAAGGACGAGCCACTCACTCCACTGTTCGTCGTACCTTCCATTCATTCGCTTGCTCGCCTCCTCCTCGCCTCCTCCTCCTCCGATATCCCCTCCTCGGCGCCTGTGTCTCTCCTTCCTACGTGAGAAATCTCTGTTCTTCTCTCGCTTGGCTCGCTTTCTATCTATCTTGTATGGTATCGAGAACATCGTCGAGGTTAGTCGTGTAGTGTCTGTCTTGTGAATGGCTGCCGCCGCTCCACCACCGCAGGCCGATGCCGCTGTGCCTCAGCGCCAGCACTTCTGCTTCGTGCGCTACCAAAACAACACGTTCTCGATTGCGCTACCAACTTCCGAGATTTCGGTCAGCGAGCTGAAGCGTCTACTCGCGCATGAGCGCGAGATCGGCGTTCCGGTTGCGCAGCAGCAGCTGATTCGTTCGGGCACCTTGATGCTCGATCATCAGCGATTGAGCGAGTTCCAATTGATGCAGAACACCGTGTTGCAGTTGGTCCGTCGACGAGTCGATACCACCAACACGCCACCTACGGGCGCCAACAACGACGGCAACGTGCCGTGGATTCGGCCGCAGTACGAGCCGCTGCCGCTCATGCGCCATGACCTGCCGACCATCGAGCGCGACGTCTTCGAAACCTCCAAGTTCTTTGTGTGGTGCACGGCGTGCACCGCTCCTTGCTTCCCGCGCCAGGCCGGCGCTGCGGCGGCGGCTGCTGCTGCTGCGCCCACGACGGCACCTGAGCACTATCAACGTGGCGAGGCACACTCGCCTCGCTGCGCCACGGAAGCCGAGTGTCTCGCGCTGTCGCGTCACGTACCGTACGGCTCCGACAGCCATGGCGCTCCGTATCCTCAGGAGCTCCAGCCTGCTTCTGTTCGCCCTCGCTGCCGCCGCTGCAAGAACGAATCGGTGATGGTCGACAATCCAGCAATGTCGTGGGAGCGAGTGTTCTCGGGTTCGATCGAGGGCGAGTGCTTTGTGTGTGGTCAGTCGGGGCCCATCATCGAGCTCGCGTTCCTGTGCCGCGGTGAGCTTGCACGCAAGGTGACGTTCGATCGCGACGCCACTCGCTCGGTGTGTCGCTCGCTCTCGGTCGAAGGCTCCAACGTGCCACTGCCGAACGTCTACTACCAAGCGCCTCGTGAGCTCCTCGACGGCGTGGCTTTGGCGGCCGAGGTCGTCAGGGACCGCGCTCGAGCAGCGATCACGGCGGCCACTACCACTCCCGTCAATGCCACGGCAGTGCGAGAGGCAGCCGAAGCTGCGAAGAACACCTCGCACTCGGTCGAGACAAGCCCAGCGGAGGTGGTTGCCAGGGCGGTCCTCGCCACCAAGAGGGGCGCCATCAAGCTCGAGGCAGTGCTTGAAGCATTGCAAGCGAACAACGGACAAGTGCTGCCTACCACACACCCAGCCGTCAATGACTTGACTCTCGCTGCCAACGAATGTGACACAGCGGCAGCGGCAGCTCGAGCGACGCAATCGATCGACTCGAGCGACTCTGGCTCGCCTGATTCGATGCAGATCGAGTTCCACGGCTGCACCGTAGCCGGCAAGCCACACCGACTCAACGCCAATGGCCTCGAAGCGTACATTGTAGCTCAGCCGAACCTGCGCTCGGTGATGGTGCGCAACGACCGTCTTCCGCACATCTTTGGCTCGTATGTCATTCGCTGCTGTCAACCGGGCTGTGGTGGCATTCTGTACCTCCCGTCGTGCCGCCTCGGTGGTCGCGAGCGGTACGGCGTGATTCGTGACTGGGCCACGACCGAGGCCACGCTGCAACAAGGCGCCGTCCTGTGTCCACTGCCGAATCACCAAGGCGATCTGGCTTACTTGCCGCCGGACAACGAAGCCGGACCGTGTCGAACGTGCCCCACGTGTCGAGAGAGCTTTTGCGAGCAGCATCAAACGGCGTGGCGCTCGTGCTTGCACAACATGGACGTTGAAGCCACGGCGCGGCATCTTATCCAAAAGGCACTCGACGAGGGAGCCATTCAACTGTGCCCCAAGTGCCGAGTGTGGACTGCACGAGACAACGTCACCTGCACGACCATGGTATGCTCGATGTGCAACGCCAAGTGGTGCTACTTTTGCGCGCGCGAGGTTGAGAACCAGCGCGAGCACAACCACGACTGGGAGACCAATGCCACTCGATGCCCGAGGTTCCTCGACGAGCATCCGCACCTCCCAGGAACGCCAATCGAGGCGCTGGCGCACTTTCAGCGCCTAAAGACCCTGCGCCTGCTGCGCGAGGCGCGGCGAGCTGTCGAGCAACGTGCACCGGGTCACTTCGATCAAGTGTTCGCCGCGATGAATCCGTCGTTATTTGTCTTTGGTGTTCGAGCATTGGACGGCTCTGGTGAGACCGACTCGGCTTCAGCACCACCGATCACGATCGAGGACGTAAGACGCCCGCAAGAAGAGGGCCTGCAGTACGCGATGCCATAACACGATTTGTCGCGCGGGCACACACCACTCTCTAGATATCTATTCTATTGTACTTCTGTTACTACCATCAGCTGTTTGTTTGATTGATAAACCAATGATACCTTCACCTTGATCTCATGAGAAGGACGGGGAATATTGATTGATTTCGCACAGCACGTCATACATCTTCTATCCCTCTCCACTACGTGTCTCTGTGTCTCTCTCTCTCTCTCGTGCCGTTCCCGTTATTAGCGACCAACAAACAATGGGAGATGACGCTCGAATCAAGCTCTCGAATCACCGCTGTGGAGTAGCGGCGAAGAACAAGAGCATGGCGGAGGACGATGTAGGTGAACTCAGCTCGATCGGCCTCGAGCGACCAGGCGGTGCTGATGGCATGTTCCAAGCTCCTCGAGGCTTGGTGTTCGATCCTCGTCGCGGTCTCTTGCTCGTCGTCGATTGCAACAACCATCGAGTGCAAGTATTCTCGTGCGATGATGATGATGATGGCGGCTCGTTCGTGTCCAAGTTCGGCGAGAGAGGCAACCAACCAGGCCAGTTCAAGCATCCTGATGGCATTGCAATCGATCATGATCATGATCGCATCCTCATCACTGCTCGAGAAAGCCATCGAGTACATTCATGGTCATTGAGCGAGCAATCGTTCTTGTCGTGCGTCGGCAAGAAGGGCTCACGAGATCTCGAGTTCAACAATCCTCGAAGCATTGCGATCGACAAGCATCATCATCGCATCATCATCGCCGATTCGTACAACAATCGATTGGTGTTCTTGTCGTCGATCGATCTCTCGTTCTTGTTCTCGATTGGTGGCAAGCTTGGATCTCAGCCTGGAGAGTTTTCTGATCCATCAGGCATTGCGATCGATGATGATCGACATCGAATCATCGTCTCCGATACCAATAACAATCGAGTGCAAGTATTGTCGTCGATCGATGGCTCGTTCTTGTTCGAGTTCGGCTCCAAAGGCCTGCACCCAGGCCGGCTCAACTATTCTAATGGTGTGTGTATCGCCAACCAAGGTCGAATCATCGTCGCCGACACCCACAACTATCGGCTGCAAGCATTCACTCACGAGGGCCATCACATCTCATCGTTCGATTGCCGCAGTCTCGGACACCCATTTGGAGTTGCATTCGACGAGCATCGAGGTCTCATCGCCTTCACGGCAGGCCATCGAGTGCATGTGATTGGAGCCAATCAATGGCTTGCCGACACTTTCATATGGAGGCCACATCTCCATCGATATGCACCGTCACGGATGAAGCAAGCGGTCTCGACGATGACGATGATTCGATCGCTAGTCGATGAGTGTTCGGCAATGTCGATGATTCCGAACGAGTTGTTGTTCGAGATCTTCTCGTTCCTTTGATCATCTTCATCACTATCCACGATGATGATGATGATGATGATGATGATGATGATGATGATGATGATGATGATGATGATGATGATGATGATGATGATGATGATGATGATGATAGATAGTTGTGTGAGCGAAATATCAAGATATTTTCGTTTACCAGGAATAGATTCAGCCAGCACCAAAAATCACCAACGATAAATACCTCGCCTCTTGGCTCGTCTGCTCGTCCACTTCGTTCGTCTGCTCGTCCGCCCACCCACTCCACCCCACCCCACCACTGCTACTCTCGCACCACCTATCCACCATGAAGCGTTCGCGTACGCTCGATACCGATGAGTTCCTGGAGGAGCTGCCTGGCGCGGCCAAGCGCGCTCGCAGCGAGTGGCACCAGCTGACGGTCCTGCTGCGGCCCGAGAGCTCCGGCAGCTACCGCACCAAGGGCCGATTGCAATCGGCGTCGGGGGCCTTGGCACTCGGCGAACTCTGCGGTCCGCTCGAGTGGCGCTGGCACATGAACCCCAACTATGGGTCACCGCTGGTGCCCAACTTCAAGAGGCAGCCGCGCTCGACCGTGGCGCTCCGCTGCGATGCGACCGGCGACGAAACGCGGCTGCAGTACGTGTACCACGACATTGCGCGCGAGATGCAGCGCTACGGCCTCGCGTGCGCCGTCGCCGATCCGGCCACCTATCTTCAAGAGCCCGGAGGCTACGTATCGAGCTCCACCGTGCGCGATCGGCGTCGTGCGTCGCGTGCTGCTCAAGCCATCGAGGACGAGCACCAGCGCCAGGTGGCCATGGTCGGGACCTTTGCTCAGACGTACGGCTTCGAGCTCCAGGACCTCGCGCCCGAGCGATTGCTGCTCAAGTGGGAGGCCTCGAGCGACGTGCCCGAAGAGCCGCCCGCTGCCGCTGCGCGGCCGTACAGCTATCACGGCTATGCCTTGACGTACAACCTCTCGGTGCGCGTGTGGCTCAACGTCGAGTTGTTCCGCGAGCTGCTGCGCGCCGAGAAGCCGGTACCCGCACGAGGCGCCATCGTCGAGTACCTCATACCCGAGGCCTTGGTACCGCGCGAGGAGCCCAAGCTCGACGAGTGGGACCACTCGATACCAATCATCTCGCGTGCCGAATCGACCTTTGTCGGTTCGCGCCTCACGTCTATTCGTTCGATCGGTGGTGGTGGTGCGGCAAGCTTTACTGCCACCACCACCACCACCACCACCACAACAAGCGCCGCGGCGACCAAGAGTGAGACCGCCACTGATACTGCCGCTTCATCACGTGATACGACACCGGCAGCCACAACGACGTCGTCAGATGAGACAACGACGACAACGACGACGACAACGACCTCTTCGAGCTCATCGTCCGTCGAGCCGACGACCACCTCGACACTGGCAGCAACGCCGTCCTTGGTCGGAGCCTCGATGTCAAGCGGCAGCAGCAACACCAACACTTGGTTGCCTCTGGCGCAACCCAAGTCCTTGATTGGCAAGCAGTTGTACGACTACCAACTGCGCGCTCTCTCGTGGATGCGCCATGTCGAACGTACAGCTGCCAAAGGCTACGTCTTTCGACCGCAGTTGGGCCACGTGCCCAAGCTCACCGATATGGGAATGGAAGCTCGTGATCTCACTGATCGCCTGCGCTCTCGTGGTGGCATTCTCGCTGACCAGATGGGTCTCGGTATGTTCAACTCCACGACCAACAGCCGAGTTTACGGAGCATCATCGTCGTCGCACCAACAAAGATATCTCCTCCTCCTGACTTGTTTTGTTCTCCGCGTAGGCAAGACTCTTACGACCATCTCATTGATTCTGGCACACCCCAAGCCCAAGCATACGATTCCAGGCTCAATGT
>Ga0209935_1002734_pt1 | contig 20341 bp, 21 predicted proteins | sample ThiBio_1000_plan_2_FD_183958 | JGI IMG/M metagenome (GOLD analysis project Ga0209935, IMG submission 183958) | Wastewater bioreactor microbial communities from Cape Town, South Africa - Thiocy_cont_1000_plan (SPAdes) | ecosystem: Engineered > Bioreactor > Thiocyanate-remediating >...
CACCCCCTCCATTGATTTTGAAGTTCCGTCATGGTTCTTTTTTCTCCCTCTCTTCATTAGGTGTTCTACATACAACACACTCCCACTGACCGCATCGATACATGCAATGGAACCTTCTGCACCACGAAACCGTGCTGTACTCCATCGCGCATCAAAGATCACGTTTAGTGGTGTTGTCCGTTGTTTAACTGCTTCAATTGCCCGCTTACTGGAGGCCTCCCAAAGGTACTGTATAATTCTTTCTTGTTCCTCTTCTCCTTTCTCCCAAGCAGTCTTACTCATAAAACCAACTTCTGCTAGGGTGGTGACTAACTGATAGGTATTGTAGGTCACCCCACACAGCATCATCGCTCGAGCTAAACGTGATGGTATCTCTTTTTGCTTCATCCCTCCTTTTCCTTCTTCTCGCTCAATGCTCCCTCCCCATTCTTTCTTCCATCCACATGTAGGGTGATGACATTCCAGAGTTAAGAGCACATATCCATGCTGATTCTGAACCGCCGTAACCTGCACTGACTGATGACAGACTGAGCAGGGAAAGCTCTCTAGCAAGCTGACAAGTTTTGGTACATCAACCATGGAAGTGAGGAATTGGTGGATTGATTGATGACGCACTAAAGGTCGCCTCTTCACCCCAACCCTTGCTTTCTCCTTTCCTTTCTGCTCTTGCTCATCACTTACTTCCCTCTCTTCATCTGTATCCTCATCTTCCTTTGCTTCATCCCCTTCTTTGAGATTTCCTCTCTTGAAGCATTTCAACTAACCCTTCTTCTAGGACCTCACCAAACACTGCCGCATGTTGTAGACTTCTCAGGCCCCCTGAATCTACACTGCCTATCTCTTCTTTCCCTTCCCTATGGATTTCCTCTGTATCCTTCTGAGCCCATCTCCGCACAGCTGGGAGCCTTCCCTGAGTAGCTATCCATGACCCACTGCTGTTGTCCATGGATGCCACAGGAACACAAGCAAGGCTTTGCTTAACCACCTGGCTGTGTCTACTTATTACCAATAAAATATAAAAATAATACCATACCTTTTTGGTGGCGCAACATAAACCTGCCTGTCTTTTCGATCATTTTGCAGTCGTTGTGCCTTCTGTTTGTCTGTGCGTGGTTTCCTGCCCATCTTCGCGGAGAGTATTCTTCGAGGAAGTTTTTGAAGCACTTTTACTTTATTAATTTATCAATCCCAGTAAAATCCAGGTTCCCGACGATAGTCCGGGCCACCTTAAAATTGAGTCGTTCTAAAGCCGTTCCTGCCGACGCAGCCCTGCAAAGGCCGGCGACTCCTCCCGCATCCGTCGTGGTCTCCCGCCTGATCACCAGACATCCTGACCTACCCCAAGCGCTTCCCTCCCGCAAAGGAGCTGAGTGAGGTAGGGAGGGAGAGGAGAGAGTTTGGAGAAGAGGGGGAAGGAGAGGAGGACGGAGGAGAAGGGGAGGGAGGAGAAAGGAGAGGGAGGAAGGAGAGGGAGGAAAAGTTTAAAGTCGACGATGACGACTGTGTTTGAACGGGTGGCCGAGAACCCGGCGCCCATCTGTTCGAGACTACCTCGGATATTTCTCAACCCTAGGGACCCCGGCAGGTGCTCCGAGCGGCCCGTCGGCTCCATGAACATGGCAAGGGGGGACAACCAGCTTTTGCTTCGCCGTCATTAGGTCATCATCACACCGATCTACACGCACAACCGTGTTCATAGTAGCCAATCAGATGTTCTACTAATTCATCTTGTGTTAGGAGGAAGGGAAATATTAGTAAGAGAAAGAAAAGAAAGAGACAGAGACAAAAGAAAGAGAGAGAGAGAGAGAGAGAGAGAGAGAGAGAGAGAGAGAGAGAGAGAGAGAGAGAGAGAGAGAGAGAGAGAGGGGGAGAGAGAGAGAACATGTTGTAAATATCTCTTGGTTTCTGTGGTTGAGGAGTACATAGGACAAAAAACAAACAACCAAGAGCACAGACCAGTGGCCTTCTCCATACGAAAAAACTGCTAAGTATGGTTATCGCTCGGTGAAAATTGAGGCACATCATGATTGGTGTACATGCACTTAGGAGTTGGGCGACGCTATTTCATGTTCAAAACAGTACATAGCAATAAGGAGCGTCTTGCACCCTAACAACCATAACACGCTGGGCCCCCTTAACCGTTGGCTACTGCAATCTCTCTTCTTGTTGGCCCTGGTGGGGGAGTACAATGAATCGAGATAGTTTCTTATTTTTTTGTTACCAGTTGGTAAGCTTGTTTACTCCACCTGTGTATATGAGCGGCAAACATCTCAGATGGCGTGAGATTCTTGCTGCTGGCCCGCTATTCTGCCCTTCTTCCCTTTTTTTTCTCCTTTCCTCCTTCCCTCCTTCCCTTGTTCCCTCGTTCCCTTGGGGGGATAGTCTTCGTGGCCATAAATTTGCACAAATATTGCCTCCACGGACAGACAGAGTCAGGCTGACAATTTTTTTTTGGGAAGGTGACACAAACCCCGAACAAATAGTTTTTTTATGGATGTTCTTTGTGGTTAGGATAACAACAGGAAGACAGCACACCACCACCGGTACTCTGCTTCAGAGCACGATTATCCCATCAACCATTCTGAAATTGGAGCGGAGTGTGAAGTGACTCCACAAGCTAATCGAAAAACAAACACATGGGAGAGTTGCATACACGGCGGAAAATCCGCGTTGGTGCAGGAAAACGTTTGCCAACATTAGCGTTGCCAAACGCTGGAAAAACATTTTTTGATGTTTTTCCAACGTTTGACTGAGAGGACACAGTGGCACACGGACAACTTATCACACAAGACACTCCGACAGATAAACTGTATATGGATATTTACTTGTACATATGCAATTTTGTGCTTTTCTCCTGTTGCGCAAGAAGTGGCAGTGGCTTGCAAGTGTGGGGCAAAAAAGAACTAGTGAGCATTCTGTTCCTTCTCCAGTCATAGAAGATGGCCTGTGTGTTTTCTGATTATAAGGTGTATTTGTTACAAATACCTTTCTTCCTTTCTTATTTTGCATTAGATGTGGGGAGATTGTGGCTCATGATTCTGAATTGTTTGCAACTTGACCTTTTGCCACATTACTCTGAGTCACAGCACCTTAAAATTGTAAGTTGTTTATTGATCACACCTTTCCTTAAGAAAGTGTCTAATCCTTTACTACCCATGGATTTAATCGCCGGATTTTTCTTACACAAGTGGGAAGGAATGTGGGCTGGCCCATCGAGCAGCTTTCAAATATCAACTCAAGATCCCTTCTTGACCCTCAATGCAAGCATGATTGCCCACCCCTCTACTCCACAAGCTTCAAGGGAGACACTTCGTGGGACTGTGAAGTTGGCTGAGTTATTGATGACTCCTGCCTACCGGTGTGGGGGGCTGTTGGCTGCCACACATTAATAAACGTTTATTCTTGTTGTAACGTTTTAAACATGTTCGGCTACGCACTACTTTTGGCGTTTTTAAACGTAATTAAAAAAAACGTTTTCTACACGCAAATATTTTCCGCCGTGCCTACAGCGAAGAGGAAATCTCCGTCACTAATCTGTGCAGCAAATCCCGCAGATGATGAAGATTTGCTCGCAATTAGACTGAGATTCATGCTTGCTTTCAAAGCACTTGGATGTCCAAAATTTGCCAAACCGTTAAACACAGATTTTCCCGCCCAGAGAAAATTACAAAAACTGTAGACATTACCCGTGTTTGTAATTGCGCTCAGTGTAACTGCCGACATGTTCTATCCCCTTGGGGTTTTTTTTTTTTTTTGGAGTTCTAGTATCCTTTCCTCTTTCCCTTTTTCCCTCTTTTTCTGGTTTTTAAAGTTTAAAAGTCAAACCAACAAAACCAAAAAAAAAAAAAAAAACCAGAGGAGGGAAGGAGGGAGGGAGGGAAAAAAGGACTAAATACCATAAAACTTAAGTTACTATTTGGATGCCTAGAAAATTAATTGCTCACAACTCCAACAAATAAAAGCACTTTTCACCACTCTCAAACAAGAAATTTTTTCCGTCTCTTGTGCTTACCCACCACCATGCACCTGACAAGCAGTGTGTAGAGCCATAAAAATACTCATTCATGTTCCTTTCCACAGGGGAACTCACTGGTTTGAGAGCTGGGCAATGTTTTGCCAGGTGCTCACCGACTGCGAGGATGCTTTTGAGATTAGCTGGGTTTCTTTTTTTTCGTTGTAGCAGATCTCTTCCAACAGTTGCAATGTGGTGCTGAGGTCTCACTAATATGCAGGCAATCGGTCCTAGCTCAGTGAATCTTGTTGGACCCATCCTCATGTTGTGGGCCACTATTCTCGTATTCCTTGAGGGAGTCGTAGATGAGGGAGATGTTTTCAGGGGTGGCGGCAACGGCTAAGTCATCGCAATGTGCTTGTACCCCAAATCCATTGTTGTTGTTGTGGTTTATGAACTAGCCGAAAGAGTTGTTTGGGATTGGACCTGTGGGTCTGGAAGCTGTTGTGTTGAGCCCGTGAGAGGGGCAGTGGTTGTTGATAGAGTGACTGAAGTATGTTATTCTTCAGTTTGTTAAATGGGATTGGCTGATGCGGAATGGCGGTAATGATGAAATGGTGCCCTCTTGGGTTTGGAAAGCCATTTGAGTTGATTCTGGATGTTTGGAGTCCCATCAGAGGTATCAGCGAGGTGAATGACGAACTTGGAATTCGCCAAGGCAACGCTAAGCCAGTGTTGGTACGAGTAGATCGGAGTTGCTTTGGAAGCCAGGACCGAGTTGTGGGTTGTAGGAAGGTACGAAGTGGTGATGTTCTGATGAAGACTGACAGTCTGGCTAGCTGAAGTGCCAAATTAAATGGTCGAATGCGGAAGAAGAAGCCTGGATGGGAGAGTTTCTTTTCTGAAAAAGGAGCCCGTGAGCCTGTTGCATCGTCAAAGACCTTGGAGGATGACAGGAACCATCGTTCAGCCAGCTTGTAGGAGTTGATGTCGCTTGATGTTGTAATGCTGAGCCTGTAAAAGAGTTTGGGGCGAATGTATGAAGAGGCTACACTCATTCTACCCGCTAAAGAGAGGGGCAGGTTCTTAATGCGGATAAGTGAGTCAATGCACTCGTCCCTCAGGTTTGGAGGTAGGCGAAATAACCCTGATGCAGATATGTAGAAACCTAAATACCGTCGAGGCTCCGGGGATGATGGAAATGGGTAGTATGGCGGTGGAGTTTTGGAGATGAGGAATGACTTGTTCGTGTTTAAGAGGGCGCCAGCGGAAGCCTCGTATTCCTTGAGGGAGTCGTAGATGAGGGAGATGTTTTCAGGGGTGGCGGCAACGGCTAAGTCATCGCAATGTGCTTGAACCTCAACTCCTTTGGCTTCAAGGTTCGCCAACAGTGGTTCTATGGTAAGAATGAATAGAAATGGGGCAAAGGGGTCTCTTTGTCGGATTCCAGAACGCATTTGGAAGGTAGTGGATAGGCGGTTGTTGGTGATGATTCTGCCAGAAGAAGCAGTGTGTAAGTTGATGATCAGCTGCGAGAGGGCAGGAGGCATGCCGCTGAATATCATACGTCAACAGCCACTCGTGGGCAACCCGATCATAGGCTTTCTCGCTGTCGAGAAGGAGTGGTGACTCCTTTGGAGTGTGTCTGATAAGATGTGCAACGCGGAGGGCACCATGGTGAGTTGACCGATTAGGAATGTATCCTGACTGGTGTGTAGGAAATATTGAAGGAAGATATGGCGGTAGGCGAGAGGTGATGATGAAGGAAAATATTTTGTAATCACAGCATAGGAGGGCAATCGGCCTATAAGAGGAAGGCAGCATGGCGTTCTGGTCGGGTTTTAGAATAGGCCTGAAGTAGGAAATGGCCCAGGATGGGGGGAACCGGCCTGTGCTGAGTGCCGCATGGATGACGCGAAGAAGGAGAAGGTGTAGTGCGGGGACCGCCGAATATAGACGGTAGGGTATGCCGTCGTGGGCAGAGGGGCTACGGGTGGAGGCGGCTGTGGAGATAACCTCTGAAAGCTCAATAGGATTGGATAGGGATTGAATGAGGGTGGGTGGGAGCTTAGGTATGTGTCGTGATAGAGGGGTGGGTGTGGAAGGCTTCCAGTCGCTGTTCCTGCCACAATGGGGCAACAGAACTCTCCGAGAACCGTTAGAGCCCTAAGTTGAGGTATCCATAGTGGAATTGGGCCAAAGCAAGCATGAATCTCATTTAACCGCAAGCAAATCTTCGTCATCTGCTTGATTTTGCAGCGCGGATTAGTGGCGGAGGTTTCCTCTTCACTTCAGGTATGAAGCTCTCCTATGGGTTTTTTTGCTTAGCATGCGAACTCCCTTAACCCTCCACTTCAATTTCAGACTAGTTGAAGGGATACTCGTGCTTTGAAGCTGAGTACCGTTGGGTACTGGTGTGCTGTCTTCCTGTTGTTACCCTAACCGCAAAGAACATCCATAAAAAACAATTTGTTCGGGATTTGTGTCGCCGTCCAAAAAAAAATAATTTGTCAGCCCTACAGGGTGCCGAACAGATTCAATTCAATCACCGTGGTCGATTTGGATCAGAGTGATCCAATTGAATCACTCTGATCCATTTCAACAAAATAAAGATATATAACTCATTCGTAAAAGATGTAGTGAAGTGGCTGGACTAAAAGGGGGAAGTGATATGTTTCCATGATTTTTTATTGATAAAGTGAGTGGGAAAAATCTTTAAAAGGTAAAAAAAAACCACCACCTTACCTTATAATTATTTGTTAAGGATATTGCTCAATATACCTACAAGATCACTCTCAGTACTAGCCCTGGACATGATTCTCTTCCTTTTTGGCCTTCCAATAGGGGTGGGCTGCTCCTTTGGTTCCTTTTCTTTCTCTTTTTCTGACTCTTCATCTTTATTATCTTCAGATTCTTCTTTCTCTTCTGATTCTTTTTCCTGCTCTGATACTTCTTCATTGTACTTCAGAATTGCTTGAATAATCTGTGCTTTTGAAGTGAGATCTTTAGTGCTGATGCTTTCCTCTCTATAGTATCTTCTAAGCATCTATTTAGAGTACTTAGATAGACAATCCAGATATATTTCATCCAAGTTAACATCCTCCTCATTAGAACTGCTTACTTCTTTTCTTTGCTGATTTGGATGCTCCCAAGTCCAGTCCTCATTCTCATTCAGCTCCAGTTCATCTTCTTCCTCATCTGCATTTGGACCCATTTTATTTTCTTCTTCAATTTCGTCCAACTCTGGGCCTTGTTCTTCTTTAGCATATAAGTTATTTTCCTAGTCACCTCTATCAACCATTTCTTCATCTTCAATCTCAACGTCATCTTCACTATCTTCTTCATCCCAAAAAATCAAATCAGGGTCATAATTGTCTTTAGCAAAGGAAGTCACACTTTGCATGTTCATTTATAAAGAATTCAGTATGAAATTGTGAATGAAAAGTACTTACAATGGCACAATAGAGGCGTAACAAGGGATTGAAGTACTTCTTTTCATGACAAAACTTCTCACTCAAGATGGAGAACATGTTTTTCATTATTCCAAATTACCTCTCAATCATACTCCTAGTGTTTTTTGGTATTTAGAAATTGTTGTTGTTGTTGTTGTTGTGGTCCTAAAAATCATATAAAAACCTGATAGCATGATGCTGCAAGTTGAATTCCTGTTGGTTTTCTGTGAGCTCAACTCTAGATTCTCCTCGACAAACTCTGGGTCTTTTAAATGGAGTACAACATCTTGATCTGTTCCACCCAATATACCCTGTTAAAGTAGATTAAAATTAAAAAGACTAACAAAGGGTACAAACCTTTATCTAGCATGATAACATCATCGTTATCTAGATAATGAACAAAATCAAACTATCGGAGTTGAGTCAGATTGTGATTGATAGCAGCCGGACCACTTGAAGATACATATCCCCAACTTCCATCAGCACGAACTCCAAGCTTATGATAATATTTTTAATTGAAAATATTCTATATGAAAATATGATAAGGAATTTACCTGTGTGTTCAGTCCTGGCCGCTTAAGTTTCCAGGAATAATATTCCTTATAATGCTCTCCTCTAGATCGAAATAACACAACTGGGGTATGTGTTCCATTTACTATCCAGGTGCAATGTTGGAAGACTCGAGGAAAATACTCCAGTGCTAAAGCTTGTCTTTCCTCTTAACAAAAATGAGTAAGTATTTAAAAATATGTGTGGGGGGGGGGGAAAAAGAAAATGATATGAAAAAAGAAATACAAACCAACATCTCCACTATCAATCCAGTCTTGAGTAAGAGGAAGTACTCTTTGAGAAAATAAACGTATTACCCTGTTGAATACAACTGGAGGCACACCATAAGTTGCATGGATCTCTCTAGTATCAGGGTAGTCCACTGTCCAAAGCAAGAAAAGGTCGACCATGTCTCGAACAAAGAAGTTTGAGGGCATCTCTCGTTGATCCACCTCTGCAGCAAAGAAAGCATACAGGGTGAACAGAGTAAAGGCTGAAAACAGTCCCTTCACTTTCTGGTGTAGTTCTTCATGTCTATCCAGCCTTTTAACAGGTCCATAACGCATAGGGGGTCTCTTCTTTCTTTCCATCCTTCTTGGTTTCTACGAAAAGCTTGAAATGGATCAGAGTGATCCAATTGAATCACTCTGATCCATTTGAAACAGTGCAGAAAAATGGAACGTGTGTGGCAAAATTTAACATGTTCGGCCCCCATTATGCCCACTATATATTCCTTTGACCTCGGCAGGATAATTAAAATTATCCGCGAAAAAAAGCAACCCGTGTTTTTAGTGCTATTCAGGCCTTTTTGGCTGGTGCCGTTGTATCGGATACAACAACCGGTTCTTGGAGGGGCATTGGTGGAAAATCTTCCGGTTGTATTGCGTACAACATTAGGGGCCAAAGGAATATGCTCTCAGCATGCTGGACTTCTCCGTGCATGAGTCCCACAATCTTTTGCAAGGGTTTCTTCTTTTCGGGTGTCGTGGATTTTTTATTTGCCTTCGCCGCAAACTGTGCAATGTCGACACTCCGCCATGTGCAAACCCCAAAAAGCACGTCAGGAATTCAGCAACGGTCGTGAAGCGAAACAGCATTCAGAAACATTTCAAAAAAATTTACGGTAAACAATTAAAGTCGACCAACTCAACGTCACTCGGTTCCTGTCTACCCGTTGCGAACCACTAGGAACTACCGAAAGGGAAATGTTTCTTATTTGGAGAACCACGACATTAAATTTTCCTCATTTTGTTTTCAAAAAGGGAAAGTCCACGCGATTGTTTTTTAAAGCCAATGATCGCACATTCGGGATCACGTATTGGAACGCGACCCCGAGTGCTTGAGAGATGACGGTATCAAGTCCGCACCTCTTGAGCGTTCTCGTTGTTGCGGGACTTCTTGTGGCCGCAGTTGTTCTGTGTTATTGGTCGTATCGACCTAGCGAGTGGGAGACAGAATGGCGCAAAAGTAACATGAGTGTTGAGGATGAGGGCACCAAACTGGGGAAGGTGTTTGTGCTGAATCTTGACCGAAGGCCTGATCGGTGGGCGCGAATCCAGGAGGTACTCAATGGAAGTGCCACCATTAGAACTTTGGGCTTTGAGCGGGTCACAGCAATTGACGGGGTAACGTTAATACATCGGCGAATGTTAATGGAGGGGAAACTTTCGAAGGACGCTTATTCCTCAAACATCGAGGTAAATGGCGAGTTTCTTACCATGGGTGGGCTAGGCTGTCTTCTTTCGCATGCTACAATTTGGGAGCGGGTTGTGGGGATGAGTTTTCCTGCGTTGGTTCTCGAGGATGACATAGAAATCAAGGAAAACTTTGATGTAGAACTGAACAGGTTGTTGGGTTCTGGTGGGCTGCCACGCAATCAACGCTTTGGGTTAGCCTATCTTGCCAACATGGTGGGCGACCCTGTAACAAAAGCACTGCAACCTTACAACAACATTGTCGACCGCATGCTTGGTGCACAGTGGGGAACTTACGCCTACATCATAACTCCGGTCGCCGTGCGTATTCTGTTAAGGCATCTCTACCCAATCACTCAGCACGCCGACTCCTACATCATCCAGGTGAGCAGCAAATCCGGCATACCAGCGTTCAAAGCGAAGTCGGATCTCGTGTCCACATCGAACGAACTTGGACGAGATTCGGATGTGCAGAGATACAAGAAAGAGCCGCTTACCATACCGAAGATTATTCATCGAATCTGGTTGGGTGATAAGGAACTCACAAGGCAAGCACGTGTGTATGGCACACGCTGGTACGCTCTGCATCCTGACTGGACGATAAAGTTGTGGACAGCGCAGGATATCCCCTCCGATCTGCAATTGCGAGGCCTTGTCGACAGGGTCAACGTTACCGCAATGAAAAGCGATATTCTGCGGTATGAAATCTTGTATCGCTTCGGTGGAGTCTATGTTGAAGTCGACGTTGAGCCGCTGAAAAATAACGAGCCTCTTTTAGGTGGGATTGAAGCTTTCGTGGGATTTGAGGATTCAGACAACGTCTGCAACGCGGTGATTGGTTCTATTCCCGGGCAGCCTTCTGCACTCCCTAGTGCAGAACATCCAAGCAAGTGTAGATGATCCAGCAACCACCACAGTAAACTTGAAAACCGGACCTGGCTACTTGCTCCGCCATACGCCGCTTTGAAGGACAGCCTTCCTTCCGAGCCTTTGCTCCTCACATATTTTATCCATACCACTTTAAAGTGATCCGGGTGTGTATGATGGTCAGAGCTTCTTGGTGCACCATTGGGCCCACCAGTGGTGGCCGGAAGTTGGATATTCAGAGGGCCACCTGAGAATATTTCTTTTGGAGCATTTGATAAATTTAAGTTGGGGTGTGGTGTGTGCTTGGGTGTGGATGTGGGTGGGAACTATCATAATTCATGTCTTTCTTTTTAACAATAAGAGAATGGTAGTTAGAAAGGAAGTGTGATTACAATAAAATTATTAAATAATAGATTAAAAATTATCTTCTTTACTTACTTACTTTAAAAAAATAATAATTTTTTTTTTTTTTTTTTTATTTTTTTTTTTTTTTAAGTTTTGGTGCTCATGGGGTTACATCTTGTTGAGAGTGTGCCAACTTCACTCTGCGGAGCTCATCAGATGTAGTTAACTGGAGCACCTTGTTTCTAGCGTCATTTGGTAGTGGTCCTTCATGTGATTCCTTGTTGAAGTTTCCAAATAGCCCACAACATGATCGTTGCATTGAGAGTAGATTCCTTGTCGTGTGGTGGAGATAAGAGTTGAGACAGGGGGCTTGGGTGGGCATGTCGAGAATAGGTGGAGTGTGTTGAGAGGTGATAGTTGACAGAACGGGCAGTGAGGTTGGAGGTGAAGGTGAAGGGTTTTGTGAAGTAATCGCCATGTGAATGAGAGGATGGCAGGTCGAAGGTGAAGGTGATGGATCCTCTTGAAGAGTCCGATGACATCTGTGCCATAGGCGTGGAAGGTTTGAGCTTGTGCTGGGGAAAGTGGGAGCTGTTGGAAATGGAGTTGGGAGGCGATGGCCTTTTTGAGTGTTAGGATAGGCGGCGGGGCAGATGGGACCGAAATGATAACCAGATATTTGCCCGTGCTGATCGGGGTCCCGGCTTGGTTTGTTTTGGTGGTTTGGTATGGGAGGAGGTGTATGAATGGTGGAAGAGCAGAAGCTGGGATCTTCCATGGAGGTTTGAGGTGTTGGATAAAGGTGGGGTTGTTGGTGCGAACAGAGTTGGGGAACAATGTGAATGCTTGGTTAGGCTAAGGCGGAGGTCGGAGGTTCGGATGTGAACGGACAGTCGTCGGAGGTTCAGTGCAAGGTTGAATGGCTGAAGGCGAAAGTGGAAGGCTGGATGAGACAGCTTGCTGTTGGAGAACGGGGCTCTGGGGGTGACACATGGATCATATTCGGTGGAGGAAGAAAGAAACCACCGCTCAATTAGGAGGTAGTCTGATATGTTGTCACATGCAAGCCAGCCGATATAGTAGTTTCGGCCTGATATAACCCGAGAGTATTGACATTCGTCCTGCTAGGGATAACGGCAGTCTCTTGACCCTTTGCAAAATCTCTATGCACTCGTCTATCACCGTTGGTGGGAGGTGTAGGGTACCCGAAGCGGAGATATGAAACCCAAGATACCTCCGTGGACTGCGACAACTTGGAAACAGTGTGTTGTCAACAGGGGAGCGAGTGATGATGAACGATTTCTCGAAGTTGAGTTTGGCTCCGGATGAGATTTCATATGTTGACAGGGCCTCGTGAATGGTGTGCAGTTTGTCGGGTGTGGCGACAATGGCTAAGTCATCGCAATGGGATTAGGCATTTACGTTCTTTTCTTCTAGCAGCTTGAGCAGCGGTTCGATGGACAGAATGAATAGGATGGGAGCAAGAGGGTCTCCCTGCCTCACGCCAGATTGAGTGTGAAATACCCGAGAGAGTCTGTTGTTGACGATAACTCTGCTGCCTTGATGAATTGCCGTAAGAAGTGCCACTAGTGCCGAGGGAAACCCTGAGATGATGAGACAGTTCGATAGCCACTCATGAGAGACTCTGTCATAAGCCTTACTAACAGCGGAAAGCTGCCAGGCGTGTTTTTGATCATGTGTGAGAGTCGTAGGGCTCCGTGGTGGGTGGACCGTCCTGTTACGTAGCCACTCTGGTGGTCAGGAAAGATGGAGGGAGATATAGTTTAAATCGTCCCGCTATCACAGACGAGAAGATCTTATAGTCTGTGCAGAGTAGCGCGATTGGCCTGTAGGAAGATGCCAAGAGGGGGTCTTTGCCAGGTTTGAGGATGGGTCGAATGTAGGACAGGCTCCAAGAGGGTGGAAAGCGGCTTGTTTGGATGGAAGCCTGGATGAACTTAACTAAGAGCACCTGGAGGATCGGGACTCGCTCATACAGAGAGTATGGTATACCATCCGGGCCTGGGGCCGAGTTTTTCTTCGCCTTTCTGGCAACGCAGAGAACATCTGCAATTGTGAAGGGGTTGGTAAGGGAGGTGATGAGTTCCGGAGGCAGGCGTGGGATGTGTTTGTTGATGCGTGTAGTGGAGGTGGGTTTCGGGGAGTAGAGATCGGAGTAGAAGCTGTGAAAGCTGTTGTGGATGTCTTCTTGCCGGGTGGATACGCCGCCATCAGGCTTGCGGATCCCCGGAATGTGGTTCTCATTGATATGGTTGACGTAGCACCTGTCCAGTCGGGCCGTGTACCGGCCGTTTCTGTGAACAAAGTTGTGTGGGGTCCTGAGCGGTGAGATGTCGAAGAAGCCAGCTGAGGATATCGCATCAAGGCACGAAATGGCTACTGTGTCTAGTTGCGCTGGCGGAGAGCGGTCGACCACTCGAGAAACAAAGTTGAAGTCACCCATAACCACCGTTGCGTCGGCGGCCACGGTAGAAAGGACTCGCCGGATGAACTCATCTTGCTTCGAGTTGGGAGAGTAGATGCCACACAAGCGAAGAGGCGGGAAGTGGTTAGCGTGAACAGTGGCAACCACCCACCTTCCTTCTGAGTCAGTTTGCACATTTGAGAATGTTACCCCTTCCTGGTGGGGATGAGGGCACAGCCACGTTGTTTGCGGCGGAATGAGGAGAAGACAGCTCCGTGGTTAGCTTCCATGGGTTTGATTCGGGTGTGAAGCGGGTTTCGGTGACAAACGCGAAGTCGGCGTTTGCATTGAGGATGTGTTGTAGGAATCGTCTTGGCTTGTCAGGAAACATCTGGGTCTCGTGAAGGCCGTTGGCATTGGCTAACACGAACGACGGCATGGTGAGGATTATCTATTTCTACCGCGGCCCTTATTAGGGGCCTTCTCAGCCTCAGCGGCAGTGTCATCGTCATTGTTGCCGCCTTTCTTTAAACCAGAAGAGGAATCTTTGTTCTTTTCCTTTTCTCCTTTCCCTTCTTTTCAGCTAGGGGGGGAGAACGAGGGATAGCCATCATCATCGACGTAGATGGTAGGAAGGCCAGCTTCGTGGGTGAGATAACAGAACTCAGAGGTGTGACCAGCGCAACCACACTCATGGCAGTGAGTGTCACGATTGAAGAAGATGAACTGGATGTCGTAGCCCCCCAGGCTCAGAGTCTTGGACACGAGGAGGGCAAACGGGCACACTTCAAAAATGAGAAGACCCTTGTCGGTAGGCTTCCCCCTTCGAGAGTGCAGCATCTCATGATGAACCAAGTGGGAAGGATCTAGGGCGATGGCCTGCCCCAACTGCTCGAGCTGTTTAGTCGAAAAAGGCCTGGGCAACCCCATAACGCGAACGCGTACTCCGGAATGAATTACCGGGGGGGGCCGCTATGAAAGCGGTGGGTTTTTTCCCCACTATCACTTCCACAGGGAGCTGAACTAGAAAGCTCTTGGCGACCTCAGGGCTGTTGAAGGTGATGAGTTTACCACCGAAACGATGTTCATAACCTTCCATATCCTCATCATGGAAGTCCACCGAGTCTAAGAGGGCATCGAGAGTCGCGTCCTTGAACGAAGTTAATGAAGATGGGCGTGGCACATAGACTTGGCAATCAGAAGCCGGAGCCTGAATGGTGATTGAGCGAGAAATGATCGAGGAGACGTTGGCAAAGTACGTCTTAGCGATTTTCGAGTTGGGTGAAGGGAGAGCAGCATCCTGCGTGCTCGCCATTTCCGAGAAAAATCCTCATCTCTTTTTTCATCCTTTTCTTTTTTCTCATTTTTATTGTTACTACATACATGGGTCAATATTTTCGGTCTCGTACTCCTCGGTAGTGCGTTGAAATTGTTTGACTCCAGCTTAAAGATTCGTGGTCCTGCGGTGGTCAAGCAAGCAGAATTTATTCGTGATCGAAAAGTGCCTACCATATGTTTAAGTATTATTAATGAATGAAAATATAAATATTAAATAAATATGTTTTAAAAGACAGCCGAACTGGCCATAAGGATATGAATCCTTACCTTCTTTGCAAATAATAACGCAGTGTTGTGGTAAAAATAGAATAGGGGGCTGCCATCACATAAGACATATAAGTAAAAAAAACAAAAGCAGCTCAACTTGGGGATCCCTTGGCACACCACTCATTCGTTTTCTTATCAGCAATAACATTTGTAGCAGCACAGCGCAGTTGATATGCTCCCGAATAATACATTCCATACTCATGGTGCTTGTAGGCATTGAAGCTGTCGATAAGGCGATCGATGCTAGCATCCCATGTAAATTTGGAGATGACCAACTGCTGTGCACGATGCACCCATTGCTCCCGCAACTCATCATTATGCAGCCAGTAGTGGTAGATCTCAGCCAGTTCCTCATCAGTCATCTCCGGGGAAACTTCAATGACGAGGTTTCTGAAAAGCTCAGGCTGATCAAAGGGGATATCGCTAATGATCAAACAGCCGGCCATGATACCTTCCACGAATTTCATCAATGCATATCGGTAGGCCGAGCTGTCTGTGAGAAGGATTTTCGCTCCTTGCAGTGTCTTGGCATAGTTCAGCACCTGTACCCTCCTTGCCCTGACTCGCTCGTCATCAACTGAAGACCAGGGCCGGCGAAACTCCTCCTGAGGGTCCCATGAGACCACATGGTAGCCCGGATGCTGATTCAAATAAGCTTCTTGTAACCGTCCCTGTTGGATGAGGTGGCGCCAACGTTGGCGTAACGGATAGGCAGAGCTTATTGCCCCTATCAAGAGCCCGCCATGGCGGGGAGCGTCATCAGGGGAGATGTAAAAGATGGAGGGGTCAGCGCAGTGCGGAGAATGCATGACCACACGGTTGTACGAATATTCGTGATAATAATGCATGTCCACCATGTAGCTCAACTGAAACACACTGACACCATTGTTGTCGATATAAGACTTACAGCGTGACTCGAAACACTCGAATTCGCGAATCGTTACCATTGCCTCACCTGCGTCGCTGATTTCCTTCAGCTCGTTGTTGTTTGCGTGACCAAACAAGAATATTGCATCGAAGTAGATGCCACCATAACGCTCAACGAGGTTTTCTCGAAGAGTTTTATGCGAGCTGTAGTTAGCCAGGCCTCCTCCCCAGATTTCTGCCTCAACGTAGGGGTGACGTTTCGCAGCCTCGTATTGAAAATAGAACGAACGATCCAGAAAGGATGTGTACTCATAGCGGTGAGTAAGGAATAGGAGCCGCATCTTTCTCTCCAGGGATACCCCGCCGATTCTTCCGATGGCATCTGGGATGGCGCGGGAGTGTTTCACCAACCAGACTGGGGTGGAACGGAGAGGTGGTAATGTGAATAGCCCTGGAGCTCCGTGGTTGCTGTGGGGGCTGCTATGTACCCACACAACCGTAATAAGTGTCACAACTGCGCAGGAAAGCAGCACCTGGCACTGTCGTAGCCCACACTTAAGACTCAACGGGACAACTCTGTACGCAGCTAGCTTGACCTTGACCCAACTCTTTGCCCCCAAGCCAGCCATAACCCCTTTTTTTTTTTTTTTTTTTTTGTTGTGCAACTTTTGTTTACAACGGAATTCATTTAAATTATTTGAAAAAATTTAATTTCAGTGTGGAAAATTCGGCTTTTTTGAGCCGGAATAAAACTAGTAGAGCGTCGCTGGGTGGAGTTAGGCATACCGAACTCCGCACTCGGTATCGGCGCTTCACTTACGAGAAAGTATCGTTCAGATTGGGGGTTATCGAAATCTCCTGGTCCCCAGGACCGCCCATCTTGACTAGAAGAGCGGTAGCGACATCGAAAACAATTTGCCGCTTGCCAGGTGAGTGAAAACCAAAAAGATGCAGTTCAGAGCAGCGCCACTCCCAGCCCAGATCTCCTGTACTCACACAAAAGTGACTGCACTTGGCGGGACGTTTTAATTTCCACACGAAGAAAATTGGTAGGTTCTACACCACTTTTCTTTGTACAGCAAATTATTTATCAAACAACGAGAATACGGCCACTACAATTTCTTGTTTCGTGTGATAGCAATTGTGACAGACACCGCAATTTTAGATATCTAAAATTTGTTGGAATTTCACGAGCAAGCCATTGGTAAACTATCTATACAAAATGCATCCAATGGGCACACATCACGCCAGGAATTCAGCAACAGTCGCGAAGCGTTTCAAACAAATATTACCGGTAATATTTAGTTGGACCAAGAAGAAAACAATTTGAATTCAATCAAAAAAGGGAAATGTTTCTTACTTGGAGAACAGCAGTATGAAATTGCCGCGATTATTTTTTACAGCCAATGATCGCACCGTGGGATCACGTATTGGAAGGCGACACCTAGCGCATGATTTCTTCTTGTTTCGGCTAACGGAGAATAATTACTGCTGAGCGCAGCCTGCCATAACTGTCAGCCGAAAAGGAAAAATGCAAGTATGTGCCTACAAGCCGAGAGTCTTACTTTTGCACAACAACGAACTAAGTTTGATTTTTTGAATTAATATATCGGTTCCAATTTCCTAAGTGCGAGCGAAAACGACTAAGGACTATGCTCATGCGGAGGCTGTTACTGCGTTCACGGCTCGACGTTAGACTGTATGCAACCACTGTCTGCTTCTTCCAGATTGTGTGTGTGCTTGCAGTGCTGTTCTCTTTTCACAATCAGCACCCCGAGGAACTTTCGGATTTCAGAAACTGGCTCGGCCGCGCCACCGAAGCCAGAGAGTACCCACCAGAGTATCAAAACGGGGAAGCGGAGAGCGCACATACAAATATAACAATCCTCAACCTACAGAGGTGGCACCCCGAATCCCTACTAGCAATACCGGAAGAGGCCCGCGTGATCTTTGTGGCTCACGAGCACTGGATGGGGGTAAGAGCGGCAACCGAAATTATGGGCCTTCCTGTGGCGCTCCGCGACGACGGAACTGGGCCACGGTGGGATGAAGCATTCATGTTGTTCCTGAAGAATTGGAAAATTGGGAAGGTGGTTATTAGCGGACTTCCGCCAGGAACGCTGCAACTTGCCGAGTCTTTGCATGCCGGTGGGGTGCAGGTGACCTGCATTTATCACGGCAGTTTCACACAGCACCACCAGAACGGGCCTGAGATAGCGGCTTTCAGTGACATTTTGAACGGGAGTGCAAGGGGGATCTTCTCCAAGGTGGGGTTGGTCAAGCACGGGGACATTGCAACTGCCAGGCGGCTAAGCATGACGATCGCCCCTGTGAGCAACATGGCAGTACCGCAAGACTGGTTATACGGGCCTCAGTTCAGCAGCCTCGACGGAAAGGTGCATATCGGCGTCCTTGGTGGGACGTCACTGCGAAAGAATGTCATCACGCAACTCGTGGCAGCTTGCTCGTTTCCGAACGTGGTAGTGCACGTGCTCACCCAAGACCTCCAAATTCCCTACCTCTCGCACTGTCAAGCAGAAATACGACAGCACTTACCTCGCGCAAATACGTTCTTTCAGCGCCTCCTTTCCCAGATGGATCTCAACCTTTACGTTTCCCTGAGTGAATGTCAGCCGATGATCGCTTTGGAATCCATCTCGGCCGGAGTGCCTTGCATCATTAGTGATACCTCAACGATCTACGACCACGCCCCTGACCGGGATCTTTTGGTGTGCAAGGAACCCGATTCCGCCGATGCCATTAGGAACTGCATAGGGCGAGTGCTTGGGCTACTCGGGCCGCAGCTGAGCGAACGGTTGCGCAGAAACATTGCGGAAGTGAATACAGAAGCAGCCCGGCTCTTTGGGGAACTTGTATCAGTGCCTCCCTATCTGCTCTTTGGGGAACGATCTGAGCTCCAGCTTTCCTGGTTGCCAACAGTGGAGGGAATTCCAGAACCTGTCAATCTCTCCCCGTCGTTTCCAACGGCCCCATCTGCTGAAGAGCTGATGAAAAAGGCGGAAGGAAGTTGTTCCTCGACCCTTAGGGGGCGCACAGTTGTGCTACTTACGTACGAGCTGGCGGGAGCCACCCCTGGAGGGGCTGGAGTTGTCATCCACTCCATTGCTGAGAGCTTGTGGCGTATGGGAGCGGCAGTAATTCTGCTCGCCGACATGACGGAATCCTCCGCAATGCAGTACCTTGCTGAACAGCGCGCTGCGGGGGCACCGCCGGACCGCTTCGACGTGATAATGGCGCAGTCACTCGCGGAAGAAACGCGGGAGGACAACGAATTCATTTCAAAGGCGAAGCGTTGGGCGCTTGCGATCGAGCGATTGGCAGCACAACGGCACATTGACATGATCGAATTCTTCGAGTATGCTGGACCTGCCAGCGTTTTACTTGCTCGTAGGCAAAGAGGAGAATCAAGCCTTCCTGAACATGTCAAGGTTGCAGTGCGCATTCATGGCTCCCTCGAGTTCATCGATGTGGCGGAGCAAGCCCCCTTTGTTTCACAACGAGAAGTTATGTACCGAATGGAGCGATTTTGCCTTCACACCGCAGACGCCGTTTTTGCGCCAAGTGAAAAGGTGGCGCAGCTTTACATGACCGAGACACACATCAAGCCCCGGCGATTGGTGCTGGCGCCTCCTCCTGTGGAGGCATCGTTGGCTAGTCTTCAGTCGAGGCCAGGGATATGCAACCCCACTTTTCGTCACCCTCAGGGCGGAAATTCGGATGCTCCGGAGTTGTCTAAACACGTGCGCTTCTTGATCTTGGGGAGGATCCAGAGGATCAAGAATCCCTCCCTGGTGGTACAGGCTGCTGTTTCCTTGCTGGTCCGTCATCCAGATCTGCTCGTGTCATTCACTTTTGCCGGACCAAATAACCCATCCGGACCGCACCTCCCCGATCCAATCACGGAACTGCGCGCCTTGATCCCTGAGACACATGCCAGCAGATTTAACTTCACGGGCTCGGTTCCGCGCGCCTTGTACCCCCGCTTTGCCTGTAACTACGACGTGGGTATCATTGCCTCGATGTTTGAGTCTTTCAACATGGTAGCTCATGAGCTCACATACCTCGGCCTGCCTCTGATCATCAGCGACTTTGTTGCTTTTTCTGAGTACTTCAACCAGAATAACGCCTTTGTGTATCAGCGGGGCAACATTTCCTCCTTGGAACAGGCGATGCTTCATGCCATAAAAGGACTATCCTCCCGGCACATTGCACCATTGAAATACCCCAGCCACATTGCTCCTTATCAGTGCCTGCTGTCAGATTCAAATTCCACTGACAAACAACGAGCCACCTGGTGGCAGTCAGAAGATGCATCTTCAGCCAGACACATTCTGGAAAAGCTTCCTCTATAAACCTTCATTAACCTACTGAGCCAAATATTGTTGGAAAACCATTACCTAAGCAACTACATGAATAATAAATTAACATTTCTATTGTAGTGTAGGAACTTGGTAAAAATAAGAAAAAGATACTCAAAGGATACTTGGAGGATCGAATCCTATTGCTATTTGGCTTGCGTCAGCCAAGGGTCAAGAGTCAGAGGCGCGAGAGAGGGAGAGAGAGA
>Ga0209935_1002738_pt1 | contig 20321 bp, 31 predicted proteins | sample ThiBio_1000_plan_2_FD_183958 | JGI IMG/M metagenome (GOLD analysis project Ga0209935, IMG submission 183958) | Wastewater bioreactor microbial communities from Cape Town, South Africa - Thiocy_cont_1000_plan (SPAdes) | ecosystem: Engineered > Bioreactor > Thiocyanate-remediating >...
GCAGCGACACGTCGTCGTGTGTCGTTTCGCGAGTGCCGCCTGGTGATCCTCCTGCTGCCGCTGCATCGAATCCCTCGTCGCCACAATCGTCACCGCGCAAGTGATTTGCTTCGTTTCCCTGTTAGTTAGTTTGTTTGTTTGTTAGATTGATTGATTGTGTTTGATAGGAGACCAGCTGGGGTCGTTTGTGCAGTAGAGTGAATGTGTGTTTGTGTTTGTGTCAATACAAGGAAGGAACAAGAAATCTTCTCGTGACTCAAGCAATCGGTCTTCTTCTTGCGAGAATACTCTCACGAAAGCCATGATGTCAACGACGACACGATATCGGCGGTGCTCGAGCACGTGATCGACGGAGTCGAGCACGCCGACTTGACGTTGAACACATCACACAAAATGGCGAGAATCGCGTAGTACGAGCCGAACACGCAGCCAAGTAAGCCACACACTAGAATCACGGCATTCAGCGCTATTTTCCATGGCGCAATGCCGGTGTGCCAAAAGATCTTGGTGTAGCAGATGGTGGGTATGATGAAGATCACGCCGGTGCTTGTGATCGAGGCCACGAGATCGAGAAAGTCTTGGAACGATGGAATCTGTCGCCACCATCGCCGCCGTCAATCATATGCAAGTGCATCACGCACACAGTCACACAGCCACACAATCACACGCACACATACCGTTTCAGCCAGAATAAGTGTGATCAACACGATACACGTGCGTGAGGCAATTCGCAGCATCAAGCTGTACTTGTGCTTGTCAATGTCGAAAAACTTTTCAACCTGTGCGTATGCGAGAGCGAGAGAGTGCGTGAGTGTGGTTGGCGTCAATCTCGTAGTGAGAGTGACAGGGTGAGATAGACATGACGAACCGCTCGCTCGAATGGATTAATGTTGAGCGCATACGAGAGAATCACATGCACCGTCACTCCGAGAATCGCCAAGTACAAGCCCAGTTGTGCCTGATACGAGCAGCCGGCTTGCGCCGAATCGTTGCACAGGTTCTCGTAGATGGGCGACAAGGTCTCGTTGCCGTACGCCCACACGAACAACGTCGTCGTGGCACGCCGCGCTCGCTCGGGCTCCTTCATCACGCCGCCCCATGCTCCCGACACGCCCGCCTCGTCCCAATCGCAGCCACAGCCACAGTCGCAGCCAGCGCAAGGCATCGCCGTGCCAAACGCACACGCCCGTGCCGCCGCCACAGCAGACACCAACCACCACCGCACCACCACCACCACCATTCGTAGCAGCGACACGTCGTCGTGTGTCGTTTCGCGAGTGCCGCCTGGTGATCCTCCTGCTGCCGCTGCATCGAATCCCTCGTCGCCACAATCGTCACCGCGCAAGTGATTCGCTTCGTTTCCCTGTTAGTTTGTTTGTTTGTTTGTTAGATTGATTGATTGTGTTTGATAGGAGAATAGGAGACCAGCTGGGGTCGTTTGTGCAGTAGAGTGAATGTGTGTTTTTGTGTTTGTGTCAATACAAGGAAGGAACAAGAAATCTTCTCGTGACTCAAGCAATCGGTCTTGTTCTTGCTCACGAAAGCCATGACGTCAACGACGACACGATATCGGCGGTGCTCGAGCACGTGATCGACGGAGTCGAGCACGCCGAGTTGACGTTGAACACATCACACAAAATGGCGAGAATCGCGTAGTACGAGCCGAACACACAGCCAAGTAAGCCACACACTAGAATCACGGCATTCAGCGCTATTTTCCATGGCGCAATGCCGGTATGCCAAAAGATCTTGGTGTAGCAGATGGTGGGTATGATGAAGATCACGCCGGTGCTTGTGATCGAGGCCACGAGATCGAGAAAGTCTTGGAACGATGGAATCTGTCGCCACCATCGCCGCCGTCAATCATATGCAAGTGCATCACGCACACAGTCACACAGCCACACAATCACACGCACACATACCGTTTCAGCCAGAATAAGTGTGATCAACACGATACACGTGCGTGAGGCAATTCGCAGCATCAAGCTGTACTTGTGCTTGTCAATGTCGAAAAACTTTTCAACCTGTGCGTATGCGAGAGCGAGAGAGTGCGTGAGTGTGGTTGGCGTCAATCTCGTAGTGAGAGTGACAGGGTGAGATAGACATGACGAACCGCTCGCTCGAATGGATTAATGTTGAGCGCATACGAGAGAATCACATGCACCGTCACTCCGAGAATCGCCAAGTACAAGCCCAGTTGTGCCTGATACGAGCAGCCGGCTTGCGCCGAATCGTTGCACAGGTTCTCGTAGATGGGCGACAAGGTCTCGTTGCCGTACGCCCAGTAGCCGATCACCGCCAGCGGAACGTAGAACATGACGATGACCACGAAGCACGCCACGACCATGAGCGGGAAGTGGCGCTTGTGGCTCATCGAATCGTAAATCGACGGTGCCTACGCACGCACGCATATCCTCGCGGGTCACTCAGCGAGAACGCGAGCGAGCGAGCCAGAGAGAGAACGGTGTGTGGTCTTGAAAGGTGGTACGTACCACTGCGTGACAGCCGTACGCAAAGGCGATCGACGCAAAGGCTCCTCCGAACGAGATGGCTGACGGCGGCCACAAGCTGTGACACGGCGCTCTGCAGAGATCGATTCGATACCGCGCGCCACATCATCGTCAAAATGACACGTCGCCAGTGTCGCTGCCACGAGCACGCTCGAGCAGTACGCACGGTTCTGGGCGCGGATTGATAAAGATCTCGACCACGACGGTGACGGCCAGGAACACCACGACGCCAATGTTGAAGAAGCTCAGGATGCCGACCTCGTGCAGCGTCTTGAGGAAGACGTGGAACCACAGCACGCACGCGACGATCAAGATGCCTTGCCAGTTGTCGAGCGGCAGCAGCGACCACGGGCTGGCGGCGTTGTTGAAGTTGGGTATCGAGCCGAGCAGATACACGAGGTTGAGGCCCGAGAGGATCAGGTACAGCGTCGCCGAGCCGAGCAGGTTCAGATACGCGACCGTGTCGACCGCCACGCGGCCCCACTTGCCGAACGCAAGGTAGCCAATGTCGCCGTACGAGCTCTGCGTCGAGAGCGGCTCGTCGACCTCCGAGTTCACCGTGCGTCGGATGGCGACGGCGGCCGCGTCGCCCGCTTGGTAGCCGGCGCTGCGGCTCTTCTCGCCGACCGACGCGTCGCGCGGCACGCTCATGCACGCGCCGATCAAGATGGCCGTGTACGCCGCGGCCAACGCCATCAGCAGCAGCGGTATGACGCCGATCCAGCCACTTTGGTTCAGGGCCGACGGCAGTTGAAGCTGCAGCCATATCGAGGGCGGCGCATCACATGAATGGCGTAACGTGATGCACGAGGTGGTGGTCGCTTGGGTCAGATGCTCGTGTGGTGCGGATGCGCCAGACGTCTGCGCGCACGTACGATGCCAGCACCAATGACGGTGCAGATCAAGTTGAAAGCAGCGCGTGGTGTCGAAGACTTGCCAGGTTCCTCGCCTTCGAAGCCCTCAAAGTCACCGCCCACTGCGAGAGAGAGCGCAGACGTCAGCGAGCGAGCGCGAGAGCGCCACATCGATCGCGCGCAGCGTACCCGACGGGATATCGAGCGTATGACGCGGTGTGTTCTCGAGCAAGAACGAGTTCTCCTTCGAGACGGTCATGGTGACAAGGTGCGCGGTCGCGCAGTGAGCGAAGAAGCGACGAGCGACGGCTGCTGCTGGTTCGACGTGGTGTGCGGGGCAGCGTGGTTTGGGTGGTTTGGGTGGGTTGCAAGCGAAGGGCGAGCAGCAGTGGCGGCGTTGCTGTTCATTTCGCTCTCAGCCCATTCGTTTCCGCATCGCATCGCATCACTCATCAATCCAATCCAATCATCAATTCAATCATCCATCCAATCATCAATCCAATCATCAATCCAATCATCAATCCAATCATCAATCCAATCATCAATCCAATCATCAATCCAATCATCAATCCAATCATCAATCCAATCATCAATCCAATCATCAATCCGATCATCAATCCAATCATCAATTCAATCATCCATCCAATCATCAATCCAATCATCAATCCGATCATCAATCCAATCATCAATCCAATCATCAATCATCAATCCAATCATCAATTCAATCCAATCCAATCCAATCAACAATCATCAATCCAATCCAATCATCAATCCAATCATCAATTCAATCCAATCCAATCATCACTCCATCATCAATCATCAATCCAATCATCAATTCAATCCAATCCAATCCAATCAACAATCATCAATCCAATCCAATCATCAATCCAATCATCAATCCAATCATCAATCCAATCATCAATCCAATCATCAATCCAATCATCAATCCAATCATCAATCCGATCATCAATCCAATCATCAATCCAATCATCAATCCAATCATCAATCCAATCATCACTCCAATCATCAATCCAATCCAATCCAATCACCAATCCAATCATCAATCCAATCATCAATCCAATCATCAATCCCATCATCAATCCAATCATCAATCCAATCAGCAATGTCATTTCGCCGTCGTGTCGTAGTAACAGGTTTGGGCCTCGTGACGCCACTCGGCGCCTCGACCTTGTCGACGTGGCGTGCGCTGACTGCTGGCCGCGTCGCTGTGCGTCTCTCGCCGTCGCTCGGCGTACCGGTGGCCGAGGTGCCGCTGGCGCCGACCTCCGATCCCGACGTGGTGCCATTCGATCTCGCGTCGTGGAGCAAGCCGGCTGCTATCGAGACGGCCGCCATTCCGAACGGCTCGCACTGGCCCAAGCACGTGGCATTCGGCGTGGCGGCCGCGACGCAGGCCGTGCACGATGCCGGCCTCGAACCTCTCGCGCCACAGCGTCGCCACCGAGCCGGCGTGGCGTTCGGCACCGGCATCGGCTCGCTCGAGGAGACCACTGAGACATACGCCACGCTGCAAGCTCGTGTACGTGCTCTCGGATGCGTTGCTCCTGCTGCCTCCGTGACTAGGATGCAGCAGCTAATGTGGCCTCCGAACGACAGGGTGCTCGGCGAGTGTCGCCGTACTTTGTGCCTCGCATCTGCGCCAACATGACCGCCGGTCTGATCGGCATCATGCACGGCTTCGAGGGCCCCAACTTGTGCCACGTGACTGCCTGCTCTTCGGGCGCCAACGCCATCGCCGACGCCTATCGCCTGATCGTCGACCATGCCGTCGACCTCATGGTGGTGCGCCAACGCCAACGCCAATGCCAACCTCCTCCTGCCCGCACTCACGATTCTCGACTTGCAGGCAGGCGCTTCCGAATCGTGTATCTGCCCGCTGACGGTGGCTGGATTCTCACAGTACGCAAGATCGCTGCCCCTGCCTGCCTGCCACTCACTCTCACTCACACGCTCTTGTTCGACCTAAAGAATGAAGGCCTTGTCGAGCGCCTTCAACGCCACGGCACCCGAGAAGGCCTCGCGGCCATTCGACCGACTGCGCGATGGCTTCGTGCTCGGCGAAGGCGGTGGCGCGCTGGTTCTCGAGTCGCTCGAACACGCCCAAGACCGCGGTGCTCGCATCTACGCCGAGCTCGTTGGCTACGGCCACTCGTGCGACGCCAACCACATTGCGCACCCGCACGACGACGGCACCGGCGCGCTGCAAGCCATGAAGCACGCTCTCGTGTACGCTGGCCACTGGCCACCGACCGGCGTGCAGTACGTCAACGCCCATGCCACGTCGACGCCGCTCGGCGACCGCGCCGAGAGTGCCGCCATCGAGCGCCTCTTCGGCGCCCACTCGCGCCACCTGGCCGTGTCGTCCATCAAGGGATCGATCGGCCACCTGCTGGGCGCCGCTGGCGCCGTCGAGGCGGCCGTCACGGTGCTCGCAATCGCTCACGGCTCGGTGCCGCCGACCGCGAACCTCGAGCAACCGGGCGACGGATGCCACCTCGATTACGTGCAGCAAGCGACGGCGCGTCCGCTCGTCATCGAACGTGCACTCTCCAACTCGTTCGGCTTTGGAGGCACCAACACCTCGCTACTATTCTCTCGCAGTGCATAGCACCCACGAGAGAGAGAGAGAGAGAGAGAGAGCCATGTACAGCGAACAGACAACGGCACTGCACCATCGTCGTACAGTATCTATTGAGTGCAGGAGTGGCCTGGCTCGAGTCTACCTCGGAGCTGTGATCGCCGCAAAGAGTCGGTATAAATACAAGATCATCGATACGCCGTCAGGGATCGATGCAAAGTCCACGGCATCGAACAGCGGCGGAATGCCCCAACCGGCACTCGCAGCCTTGAGGGCAAGGTTCAGGTTGTCGACCTTCTTGTACTGTGTGTGTGTGCGTGCCGAGCGTGTGAGTAACCGTGCCGAACCTGCACACTACTGCACAAAGACAATACGCGTACGCGTGAGATGGCCGAGTAGTCGAGCTTGTCCGGATTGGTGCGGTAGATCAGCGAGCAGAGCGCCACGCCATCGACCCACGAAGTCGAGAAGTCGTGCACGCTCACTGGGTAGCCCTGCAGCCGGCTCTGCAGCCAGTAGAGCAGCGCCAACGCTCCGCCCTCGCCAGCACACTCGACCGAGCCCAATTCCGCCGACACGAACATGCTCCACACGAGCTCCATTGTTGTCGAGGTCTTGGAGCCCGAGGCGATCTCTGCAAGCTCGTGTGAGTACCAGTGCAGTGAAACGTCGGCCGCATCAACGTGCGCTTGCATACCGTGAGCGTAGAACGAGTGTGGCAGCGCGAAGCCGGCGTCCACGAAGGCCGCGATCGCGAGCGAGATGTTGTGCTGCATCTCGGCGCCGCCCGTGGGAGCGAGGTCGGCTCCTTCGATCGCTCGGCCGCTCAGACGCTCGACCAGTCGCACGAGCGCCACACCCGACGTGAGGCCATGAGTCAGATCGTCGAGCGGCTCAAAGTCGCCCGCGGCCGTGACGTGGAAGTTCACCCATCGCAGCAGGCTCTTGCACTGCATGCTGCGCAGCTGCAGATCGGCGCCGCCAGCGCGCTGATGGCTGAGCCGCAGCTCGGGAAACGCATCCGTCAGCGACGCGACACTGCTCGACGGTGCGGCGCTCGAGCTGGCACTGCTCGAGACGGCAGACCAAGGATCCTCGTCGAGCGGGCACACCATCGACTCGAATGAGAACGACGAGTTGGTGCCACCTACTGCCGATACGCTTTCGTGTGCAGGCATGGTCGGTTGTTCCAGTTGGCTGGTGTGCGCAAGCGACGAATCGTCATACTGCTGTTGTTCTTGATACTGTTGCTCTTGATACTGTTGCTCTTGATACTGTTGTTCTTGATACTGCTGCTCTTGATACTGTTGCTCTTGATACTGTTGTTCTTGATACTGCTGCTCTTGATACTGTTGCTCTTCTGTTGTTGTCGAGTTGGCAGGTTGTTGTTGGGGAGTGTCAGCATTCATCGCAGCAGCAACAGCATCATCAGCATCGGCGACTGCCTTGGAGGCCGGGACCTCGTGTACATGTGGCGGCGTGTAGCGATTCCAGTCCGACATATCGAACGGATCGCTAACTGGCTCTGTGTCATGTTGGAACTCGTGCGGCGGCGTGGGCTCTACAGCCTGAGCGAATGCCGGCTCTGGCTCGTGTACCACGGCGGCTTGATCGATGTCGTGCGGCAACGAAGCCACCTCCTGCGGCGACGACGGCGAGTCAGCGACAGCAACCAATGCCGGCTGTGGCGCGAGCACCACAGGCGACGCCGGTGCAGGCAGTGGGCTCGCAACGAGCGTCGGCGAGCTGGATTGCACAGGGAGAATGAGAGTGCTCGCGGTGCCATTGGTGCTCGGCGATGCGTCGAGGTCGCACGAGAGCAGGTCGAGCAACGACGGCGATGGCTGCGCCGCCGAGCTGCTCGTCGTCGAGCTGCTGGCGGACCCGACCAGTAGCGAGTCGAGCGACAGCACCGTGGCATTGGCGACTGCAGAGAGCGGCTTCGTGCTCGATGCAGGTTGCGGCGTCGTGCTCGTGCTCGTGCTCGTGCTGCAGCTGGCCTTGGCGCCTGAGCGCGACAGCTCCTCCTGCAGGTGCTCGGCGGCGGCCTTGACCTCGCCGATGTGGTCCTATGCCGTTCGTCAGCCTACGCACGCTCTCTCGGGATCTGCTGCCGCCGCACCTGGAGGTCGAGGAGGTCCTGGAACGAGCGTATCTCGCCGGCGGTCACGAGCTGCATGGCGAACACCCACTGGTGCGCCTCGTGCTGGTGGTCGGCTCGCAGGCGCACGCTCCGATTGGCGATCACGAGCTCGATGATCAGGTTCCTGTGTGCGTGTGCCATCGCGACCAGGTGGTGGTGGTGAGCGTTCACCGCTGCATCATGATGTGGTCCCGACCAGTCGTGATGATGGCGGCGTACTCGGCAGCGTCCTCGCTCGTGACCTTGATCTGGCTCACCTGCTGCAGCGATATCAGGCCGCGAGGCTCGGCTTCCTGCGATCGTCCCACCCAACACAGCCACGCAAGAGTCATCAGAGATCGTGGCCGATCGGTTATGCGGGCGGCAGCGAGCGGCAGGCACGGACCCTGGCGTTGCGGTAGTAGCGCAGGTGCCCGTTGCTGTGCAGCTCGAACAGCCGCCGACGCCAGCCGCGCCACTCGCCCTTCTGGCGCTTGCTCAACCAGCCGCGCTTGACCACGATCACTTGCTTGCCGGCAGCCGCGGCCGCAGCCTTGGCTTTGGCCTTGGTCAGCATGAACGGTGCTGCGGTTGCTGCTGCTGCTGCACGAGACGACCTGCCACCACGCGAATGAATGAATGCGTCCTCGCCGATCGCCATCGCTTCCTCTCCAACCCAACGATGCAGCAGCAACAGCCACAACAACAAGAGCAACATCACCAGACTGCCGAGCAAGAGGTCAGGGCGTGGTCGAGTACCGTGCAGCGTGTGACTGGCTGGTCGAACTTGCTCAAGAACGTCAAGGTGCTGACGGTCGACTGCGTCAAGGGCACCGTCGTGTGCGAGCTGCTGATATCGGACGGTGCGTGCGAGCGACCTCGTCGTCGTCGTCGGCGTGTTCGCCTGCTCTGATACGATACGATGCGCCATTAGACGTATGCAATCCACTCGGCAACCTGCACGGAGGCTGCTCAGCGACCTTGATCGATGAGATCTCGACGCTGGCGCTGCAGGCGCTCGACAAGGCTCGCCGCCAGGGCGTGTCGGTCAGCCTCACGACTGACTACCTGGCCGCCGCGCCACACGGCGCCACGGTGCTGATCGAGGGCCGCTGCCACAAAGTCGGTCGCACGCTGGCATTCACGTCGGCCGAGATACGCGACAAGCACTCGGGCCGCGTGTACGTGCGAGGCTCACACGTCAAGTTCGTCGGTGTCGCGCGCCTGTAGCACCAATGCGCCATCGCTTCCACCATCGCCACGCCTGCGCGCGCAAAGACGGGTCCTGGATCGGCTCGGGTGTTTGTAGATCGATTGCATGGATAGATTGGATTGATACAACAGCAAGGCAACAAGTTGGGTACGAGCGTAGCTATGCTCGAGAGAGAGGGAGCGCGCGCCACACACAGACAAGACAGCGCGAGAGCGCCTACATACCGCCGCCTCCTTGCATGTCCTTGTAGTTGGACAGCGTCACGAGGCGCGGGATCTCGCCTCCCTCGCGCTCCCATTTGGTGTACATGTTCATGTAGCTCTTGTACTCGGTGAGCGCCAGCTTGGCGTACACCTCCAGGTGCGCTGGGTAGCGCTGCAGCGTCTTGTCGGTGAGCTGGTCCTCGAGGATGCGCAAGTACGACTCGATCTTGCCGTAGATCAGCGTGTCGATGATGGTCTCGCTCTCTTGCATCGAAGGGTTGCCGTCGCCCGAGCCTGTGTGTGTGTGTGTGTGTGTGTGTGCGCCCGAGAACGTGAGAGTGAGAGTTATGCGCCGACGGTTCGACCAGCAATCGACGTACGTTGGCGGCGTGCATCGGCATCGAGCAGGCCTTCTCCAGCGAGTTGCGAGCGTTTCAAGCGAATCATCTGTGAGGAATCAGCCAACGAGCCAACGAACCAGGAGTGAGTGAGTGAGTGAGAAAGCCAATTCACTCACACTCGTCGTGGCGTACCTTGAACGCAATCAGTTGGTGATAGGCGTTGCGGATGTTGGGGTCCCAGTGGAGGAAGAGTTGGTAAAAGTACTTGGTCAGCAGCAAGTCGATGAAGAGCGCCTTGCGCGCCTCGCCGACAAAGATCTCGGCGAACGAGTAGATGATCTTGAGCGCTCGGTGCATGACCTGGTGGTGCTCGGACTGGAACATAATGTCGATGCCGCGACAAAAGAACGAGTAGTCAAAGTTGGGCGGCAGCACCATGCCCCACTCCTCGAATGTCGTCAGCCACACTTCGAGGTGCGCCACCGTTTCTGAGCGCAACCATCGGCAGTCAGCACAGCACAACAAAGAGAGAGAGAGAGAGAGAGAGAGAGAACGACTCGACATACCCAAAACAGCTAGCACGTCGTAGACGTTCGTCTTTGAGAAGGCGAACATAATGTAAAAGTTGACGAGCGACGGATTGGTCAGGAGGAACGAGCACGAGCAATCGAGCAAGGCCTTGCCCATGCGTGGCTGTCGTTTCATGGCAAAGATGAAGCTCGCGAGGAACTGCTTGTAGCCCGGAATGCCCTGCCACTGCATCGAGTCGAACTTGAAGTCGACCATGAACAGCACGTGCTGTATCCACTCATGCAGAAACAAGAAGAACAGGATATCGAGCTTCTTGATCTCGTTCTGCCACTCGGAGCCGAGGCTTTGCAGCCTCTCGTCCTCGTTGTCGCTTTTCCACATGAGCAGCGCAGAGTGATACTGCGAACGCAAGCAACAACAGTGTCAGCACCTCTGGCGGCGGCGTCGCCGAGCAAGAGTCGCAAGCATCTCGCGTACCTGGTTCCATTGGAAGAGCTGCGGATACTGCGCGAGAGAGCGTGCGAGCTCGAAAAAGTGCGGGTCTCGTGTGCGGCTCGGCGATGGCAAGCCGAACGCCGCTCCCGACGACGGCGACACCGACAAAGACACTGAGCTCGACGTAACTGGAGGAGAGCCAGGCGTAATGCCGTTCGAGCCGGCACTCGACGGCACATGATGCACGTGATTGCTCGAGGCGCCATTGCTGCTCCCGCTGATCGAGCTCGCCGTCGAGGAAGAGGTGCTATTGCTGCTGCTGCTGCTGCTACCAGGAGTCGTGGAGGATGGAGACGATCCTGGAGTGCTCGTCGTGGTCGTCGTGGAGGTAGCAGTCGAGGTCGCTGGAACGATCACTGGTACCATGGCATCCGCGTCATCCAGGAAGTCAAGCTCCTCGAGGAGTATCGAGGGCAGTTGCAGCGTCGAGAGCTGCGACTCGGTGAGTGCGACGGCGTTCGAGATATGGCGTACGACCTTGGGCACGCGGAAGCAGTTGATCGCCAACACACGTGCATAAAACGAGTAGGTGGCGTTGCTCGGCGCCTTGTTGGAGTGCATCTGCGCATCGGAACCAGTACGTCAATACCGCGGTGGATGACGCAAGGCTGACGCGCCACGGGCGACCACGAACCTGCCACTGAATGGCGCGTTGCACGTAGGCTTGTGTCTTGAACAACAGCAAGCGATAGCGATAAGCAACGTGGCGATCCTCGAGCGAGCAGTTGAGCTGGTTGTCGCCATCGAGGTTCAGGAAGGTCGGGTCGAACTCTCGACGCCGCATAATGTAGCTACACACACACAACCCACTCAGTCAGTGAGCAAACAGCGCCACCAACGACCGAGAGAGAGAGAGAGAGAGAGAGAGAGAGAACGAGCTGGATGAGGCCTCGTCACGTACCTGATGGCGTGGTAGAAGGTCACGGCATCGTTGAGGTTCAGCGGGCTCTGGATGGGCTTGTTGGCCTGAGGCAACACATCTGACGGCGACGTCGACAAGGGCGTAGCGGCTGCCGACGCTGCCACGGTAGCTGCTTGATCAAGGATCGCCGAGTCCTTCACGAGACGATACGATCAAATACCCGCACGCATGAGTACTGCCTCGCTCGATCGCTCGCATAGACTCACACGTACCTTGGGCGGAGCTGGCGCCAAGGTAGCCGACGACCACTGCTGCACGCACTTGAGCAGCAGGTACCACAGATCGAGCATCGAGCTGCGCACTCGATTGAAGAAGATGTTGTCGGACTCGTAGTGGAACTTTTGCTTCTCGAGCACCGGCATCAGCTCGGTCAGCGTGGCGCACACGTCGCGGCACTCCTTGCGCGACTTGAGCGCGCGCAGCAGCTCGAACAGCAGCTGGAACTTGCCCTCGACCGAGCCCCAGCGCACGTAGGTCTGCTCGCGGTCGCCGACGTAGAACTCGAGCAGGCGGTTCTTGAGGCCGCCCATAAAGTCGTTCCAGAGCGACATCTTGAGTCGGCGTAGTGCGAGCGCGGCCTCTCGAGGCACTCGATGCGAGACGATCACGCGCTGATAGAGATGCCGCCGTCCGAACCACGCTGGACGCGCTGTGATATCAATCAACACCACGGCCGCCGCCGCTGGTTGCTGCTCCTTGTGGTGGCGATGAGGTGCCCGGTGGTGGCCGTAGGAGTTATGGCGATGCTGTTGGAGTGAGGACGACGACGACGACGACGAGTCACAGAACACGCGGTAGGTCCAGTACACGAGCGACGCGACCACGAGCAGGAGGCTGGTGAGGAGCGGGAGAGACAGACGGCCGGTGGCGGTGTCACCGAGCCAACAGCTGGTGTTGGAGCTCGTGGTCGACGCGGCGGCGATGGCGGTCGGCGTCGTCTGCGGCTGCGGCTGTGGCTGAGGTATCGGCTGAGACGGCAGCTACGAAGCGGCAGCCGACACCGAGACACTCGCTACCGTAATCGCTGCTTCTGCTGCTGCTGCTGCTGCTGCTGATACGACTAGAATCCTTGCACAGGCACTAGTGTGTAGTACTGGTGCTGGTGATTCAGTTGTGGCCACTGCCAAGTACGATGGACGCTCTTGGCGGTGGCGATATGCGTTGCGCGAGCGAGAGGGAGACAAGCAACAACAGAGGAGGAGAGAGAGATCGAGCCATCTCTCTCGTCTTTGCGTCTCCTCGATGTCTCGCTACTCCTCGCCTCGTTGGCGACGATAGTTGTATGCGAGCGGCGGTGTCTGGCGTGGCCTCGCTGTCGGTGTCGCCATCGGTGGCGGGCGCGGTTTGGGAGGCTGTTGGCGCTGCTGGTGCTGTTGCTGGTGCTGTGGCTCGTGCTGCTGCGGATACCACTGCATCGACGACGACGACGAGGCGGCTGCTGGCCCCGCACCGGCAACGGGCTCGTCGTGCGAGCCGAACTTGGTGTACTTCATGAGCGCCACGGCGATGAAGTTGGCGTACGTGCGGATGTGCTCGTCATCGGCGCACTCGAGCTGCTGCAGCGCCTTCAGCGCCTGGTGGTCGAGCAGCTTCACGGCCGTGAAGCTTGACGATTGACATCCGAGACCCTCTCGTGCGTCAGCCAATCTGCTCGACTGATGCCCGACGACCACTGGAGATGCGAGAATACGGCGGCGGCGGTAGCAGCGTACCTTCGCGCCGTGAGGTTGTTGATGACGTTGAGCGCGAGCTCCGTGAACGAGCGGTCGGACGGATTGAAGGTCAGCAGCTCGATCAGCACGCCAAACACGCCGCCACCAGCGCCGCCACTGATGGCGCCCGACGAGTGCGCGGCCATCAGCGCCATGACGCCTTCGTTGCAGGCCGAGACGTCTAGCCACGCGCACGACAATCGACGGTCCTTCCGTGAGATCGCCACGCTCGACTCGCCTCGCCTCGACTCGCACAAGCACGTACTGACGAGAATGCCAAGAGCCGCCGTGATGACTGCCATGTTGGCGGTGGTGCTCGAGCGGTGCAGTCGGTCGGCGAGCAGCTGCAGCAGCGACGGCACGAACGACTCGGCCACCGTCAGCACCTCGGTGGTGGTCGATGCCTCGGCCGTACTGATGCGATGCGTAAGCGAGTCAGAATCGGCACCAATCGTTCGTTCGTTCGTTCGTTCGTTCGTTCACTCGAGCGAGCCAGCGAGCAAGCGTACAGCTGCCAGAGAGCACGAAGCGACGGCTCGAAGGCGTCGAGCACCATGTGCATATCGAGCGCGTGACTCTCGTTGGTTCGCGCGAGTGCTTGGTCGGCGTTGCGGCGCAGGTCGCGCGCCTCGGTCTGGAGCGTCTGCTCCCGCGACGACAAGTACTGCTCGCGCAGCGCCCACTCGGCCTTGGCTTGCGTGAACTCTATATACACACGCGTTCCGAGCTCGCACTCGCGGTGAGTCATGTATCTCAATGGCACCCACGCGCACGACGTGAGCTCGTACGCTTGACGCGAGCCTCGATCTCGCTCATGGCTTGCTCGTGCAGCTGCTCGGCCACCGTGCCGATGGTCCCGAGTGTTACACGCTGCGACTCGGCCTCGCGTAGCGACTGCAGCAGCATACGCTGCATGCCGGCCGTGTACTCGACGACACGCATCGTCTCTTGCAGCCGCTGTGGCTCGGCCATCGATCAGCTGAGTCGGCTCTCGGCATTGCTCGTGGCATCGCACTCGTACCTGGACATCGGCGGCATCGAGCTCGCGTACGATGGCAGCGATGAGCCAGCCGGTGTGTTGAACGAGACGACTCTACTCTCGCCTCGCTCTCGCGTCAGTATCTCGTCGACATCGAACAGCAATACACGAAGCCATATCGCAACCACGCACCAGGTGTTGGTCCGCCATGGCAGGAGAGAGAGCGAGAGGTTGATGGTGTAGCGAGAAGGAGGTGAAGGAGGCTAATCCCAAGGACCGCGCGCTGCTCCTTCCTGCAAGAACGAGTGGCCCGAGCGAGGGCCAGATATTTTGTCTCGCGAGAGCAGATATTTCCTCCTGCGGCCATATTTAGAACCGTGGCTTCTTCGTGTTGTTGTTGTTGTTGAGGCTCACACAGTCGCCCCTTCGTATCAATTCCACGACCCCACGACTCCACGACTCCAACTTGAGTGCCTCACTGACTGCGTCCTGGTGTGTCAAGTGCCCCTGTTGCGGTCAGCGACAGGCAGTCATTTCGCTGTTCGCCCTGCTCGCTCTCCCGCACCCATCGCTCGTGCATATCTATCTATCTCATTATGATTCCGCCCTCGGTTCTCGATCGATTGCTCCTTGGCGCTGCGGAACGTGGCGACCTCCATGAAGTGCGATCGCTGCTGGCTCGTGGTGCGCGGCCGACCGTCGATGCGCGCTCCGGCAGCTCGCCGCTGCATCGGTGCGCCATGCTCGGGCACCGCGAGGCCATCGAGGCATTGCTCGAAGCCACGCCCGAGTGCATCGACCTCACGGATGCCAAGGGCGTGACGCCATTGTGCGTCGCTGCATGCGAGAACCACCTCGAGGTCGCTGCAGCGCTGCTTGCTCGCCGGGCCGACGCCAACTACGCGACACCGAGCGACTCGGTGACGCCGCTGCACATTGCCGCGTCGCTCAATCACTCGCGCATCATCGAGCTGCTGCTGGAGCACCGCGCCGAGCTCGAGCTCTACGACGCCGACTTTCGCACGCCTCTCGATGTGGCGGCCACCGAAGGACACGAGGCCGCCATCAAGACGCTGCTCGAGCGCCGTGCCGACGTCAACGCCGCCGGATGTGACGGCGCCACGCCGCTGTTCCACGCCGCTGCCGGTGGATTCGCGGGCGCTTGCAAGCTGCTGCTCGATGGCGTTGTGCCAGTGCGAGCTGCGAATGGTGCCACTACGACTACGACGACTGCCGCCGGTGCCATCATTGACGCCGTCGCTTTTGGAGCCAATGTCAATGCTCTCACGACCGACCGCACCTCGGCACTGATGGTGGCAGCGTCGCTCGGCTTCACCGACGTGTGCAAGGTGCTGCTCGAGCACCGAGCCGACGTCAATGCCTTCGATGGAACCGGAGCGAGCGCACTCCATGGAGCGTGTAGTGAGGGCCACGCCGGTACGTACCAGCAGTGTGGCAGCTCATGATTGCATCATCATGGTATCATGGTATCGGTTCTCACATTGGCTCGGTGTCGGTGTCGCTTCCTCGCGCGGCAGACATTGTACGCCTGCTGGTGGCCTATCGTGCTGACGTGACTGCGCAGGACTCCAAGCAACGTAACCCGCTACAGCGTGCCATCGAGTACAACCACTTGAGCGTCGCATCGGCACTGCTCGAGAATGGCGCGCTTCAGGAGCAGCACACTCGCGAGATACCCGAGAAGACCAGCTCCGAGATGCGCCGCCTGCTGCTCGATCGCGGTACACGTCGCATGGCCATCTTGCTCTCCCTCACGGCACCTCACTGACTCGATTCGACTCGACTCGATTGATTCGACTGGCCGCCCGCGTGGTGTAGAGCCGCCATTCGTGTGGCACGTCGAGACACATGCCAGTGCGCCGAGTGAGCTTCGCCGCATCGTCGAGACCATAGTGCAGATACGGCACCTCGAGCCGAAGTCGCCGCTGCGCCACATTCCGAACGAGCTGCTGTTCGTGATCTTTGCGATGATCGATGTCACGAACGCACAGCGCCGTACCAACGAGACCTCGGCATTGAGGTCGATCTCCAGCAGCTGCTCCCTGATCATGTGACCGTGTGATAGTGTGATCGTGTGATCGTGTGTGGCCGAGCGGCATTGTTGTCGTTGCTGTTCCGCCGCCGCTGCTGCTGCGCTCGCTCGATATCAACGACCTCTCTCTCTCCCTCTCCACTCGAGATTCTGGGCGTGATAGCGTGTGGATGTACCGAACGCCATGTGGCGTGATATGACATGGCGTGTTCGGTCATGGCCTCGAGGCGCTAGCAGCGGCACCACCAGCAGCACCACAACGCGAGTGCCGCCGCCGACAGCAGGACCTCCGCCGTCGCCAGCGGCACGAGCCTCATCGCTCAGCTTCAAGCAGCCGCTCTCATGGGGCAACTCGCCGTCACCGCGCTCGTCGTTCGCACGCTCGGGAGCTGGCGCTGCGTCGGCGAACTCCTCGAGCACGGCGCGCCACTCGTTGGCGGCTGGCTCTGCTGCGTCCTTGTCGTCGTCGTCGTCGTCGGGTGCTGCAGCAGCAGCCTCGACGTCGACGATGGCGAACATCTCGTCACTGCGATTGCCACCGACGCGCACGTGGTGGGGCAGCTTGGAGAGCATGGCGTCGGCGGTGGTGCGCTTCTCGCGACGGCACAAGTGGGCGCTGTTCAGCATGCTGGCGTCGAGCGCGCTCATGTCGCTGCTGCTGCTGGCGTACCTCTACGTGCGACGACACAAGTCCAAGCTGCGCCTGCAGCTGTTCCAGCAGCGCCGCAACGAGGGTGACTCGTTCTTCGACGTGTGCGTCGTCGGTGCCGGGCCGGCCGGAGCCACGTGCGCGTGGCATCTCGGCACCTCGCGCTCGGGCCTCAAGGTGCTGCTGCTCGACAAGGCGCACCTGCCGCGCGACAAGATCTGCGGCGATGTGCTGTCGCCTCAGGTGCAGCGGCAGCTGTGGCTCATGCAGATCCTGCAAGACATCATCGCCGAGGGCAGCGGACGATGGGTGCGTCGACCCAGCGAGCCACTGGCCACAGCTGCAGCAGCTTGCAGCCAGTGGATGTTGACCGAGGTTGCGCGCACACACAGATATCGACGGCAGGCTTCGTAGGGCCACGCGGAGGCTCGTTCATTGCCGACATCATGGGCCTCTCGGGCGATCCGAGCTCGCACGAACTCAACAACGGCTCATGGTCGAGCTGGCGTGAGGACCTGCTGGTGGTGCAGCGCATCCTGCTCGATGAGCGCATCGCCAATGCCGCGGCCGCGTGCACGGGCGTGCAGCTCGCGTCCAACCGCTTGGTCACGGTGCGTGCTTGCAGAACCGCGTGCGGGGCCAGCACCACCAGTGGATTGACCACCATGGGGACCGCTGTTGCTGTGCTTGCGTTGGCCTTGGCGATATGGCGCAGCACATTGAGTACAGCGAGCAGCTTGGCTACTGGACGCTGAACTGCACGGATCCCTCGGTGCCTGACTCGCAATGTACCTTGTCGCGCTCGCCGCGGTAGCTCGAACTCCAATGGCTCACATGAGACGTGATACTGCGGCGTGGTGTGCCGTTCGTTTGTGCAGTCGTCTATCATGCGCGGGCCGTCGTGGCAGCAGATGGCGCCGTGTCATCACTGGCTCGCAGTGTCGGCATCCTCAGCTCGCTGCCGAATACCGTGTGCTCCCGCTCGTTCGCCAAGGTATGCATTGGGATTGTTGGTGCGGTGCTACTCGCACTCGCCATTCACTGACTCATCCATCGTGGATTGCTGGATTGCTGGATTGCCATGTAGCCTGGCACGCACAACTTTGGACAACTGGACCATGTGATCTTCTATCCGCGCTCACTGTTGCCGGGCTTCGTGATCATGACGCGCGAGCTCGAGGACTACCTGTCGATCTGCTTCTACATCATGCCTGGCGGTAAGGTGCAGCCCGAGGAGCTGTACCATGTGTATCTCGATCTCTTGCAGAGCGACCCGTACATTCGGCGAGCGCTCGGGCCCAACGTCGTGCTGACGCCGTTCCAATCGTGCCCGGTGCGCGTCGGCGGAGTGCCCAAGGCGTTCGGCAAGCAGTTCCTCGTGATTGGCGACGCTGCCGGTCAGGTCGATCCACTCACTGGACGTACGTCCACACTCCCCAACTGGCAACCATCTATGCAATCAGACTGATTGCCATCTCGTGCATTAGAGGGCATCCAATATGGCATGGAGGCGGCACGCCTCGCGGCCAAGACGCTGATCGAGGGCTTTGCCAAGGGCGATCTGAGTGAGGAACGGCTGCGCATCTACCAGCGACGCATCGATCGTGCCTTTGGATGGCAGTTGTGGTTGTACGTCGTCGCATCGTCGCGTCGTCGAATGAATGCGGCAGCTCTCGCTCACTCTCGCGCGTGTGCCGGCTGCAGATCCATTCAGACGACGCTGTTTCTCGAGCGCCATCCGTTCTTGTTCGACGGCGCAGCACGCGTGATACAGCGCAACGGCGACTTTGTGCACGCGTGGTGCTCGGTGCGCTCGGGCCAAAAGTCCAAGCTGTGGTTCATGCGCCCCGACGTGGCGGTCATGATACTGCTGGACGCGCTGCTGCGCTACTTTGCCTCGAGGATCGGATTCTGGTGAGCGCCGAATGTTGTAGATACTGCAAAGATGGCATGCGCGGCATTGAAGAAAGGCCGTGACCGACACGAGTAGAGTATGATGACTTGTAGTAAAGTACAGCTGTTGTTGTTGTTGAGCGAGAGAGAGCGAGATACGGCACAGTGCTGTTGGGTGCTCGCACGCTCTAGCTCGGCTCCGAGTTCGGCTTCCTCACACCCACTACAAACACGAGCGAGCGAGTGAGCGAGTCGTGCACCTTGGTGCAGCGGACGTGGTGGTGGTACCTTTGCGGTTCATGTACTGCCGATAGCGACGAACGGGATTGCGGTTCGCGGCGCTGACGTTGGCGTCGTCGACCTTCTTGCCCTTGGTGCTGTCGAACGACACCGCGCCGCCGAGCATGGCCGCCAGGGCCGGATCGACCGGCTCGACCTCAAGCTCGTCGTCGTCGTCATCGCCGCCGCCAGCCTGCTGCTTGCTCTTGTCCTTCTTGTTCTTGTTCTTCTTCTTCTTCTTCTTGGACGACGACGAGGCATCGGTGTCGGCGGCCGTCTTCTGCTTCTTGTTGGCAGCGTTGGGCTCGGGCGACGGCGAGCGCTCGCGCTTGTGTTCGACGTGGCGCAGCGAGTGCGCGTGAAGCAGGTCGTCGAACTCGCGCTCGGGGCTCGGCGGGCGGTCTCGGCGTATCAGGCGACCGAGCTCGTCCAGTTGTGGCGGGCCATAGTCTGGCTCGCGCCCACGGCCTCGCTCTGCCGCCGAGCTCGTTCGATCACGCTCACGCTCACGATCTCGATCTCGATCTCGTTCACGTTCACGATCACGTTCACGATCGCGCTCACGATCACGGCCGTATGATCGATCACGATCTCGATCACGATCACGATCTCGCTCCCGATCGCGGCCATACGATCGATCTCGCTCACGATCTCGATCACGACTACGATAGTCCCTGTCCCGGTCTCGATCTCGGTCTCGATCTCGATCTCGCCTGCGATCCCGATCTCGATCTGTGTCCTTCTCACGATCCCTGTCTCTGTCGCGCTCTCGCAGCGGTGATGACGCGGCAGCTGGTTCGCTCGCACTCGATGACGCCGACGCTGCAGGCGGCGGAGGCGGCGGCGGCGGCGGCACCACATCGAGCTCGATAGCGCCCTCCTCGGGCTCATCGACCTCCATCTCGAGTGAATATGCGGTGTGTGGGTGTGTGAGTGTGTGCGTGGGACGAGTCTGGTTGGAGCTGC
>Ga0209935_1002740_pt1 | contig 20312 bp, 32 predicted proteins | sample ThiBio_1000_plan_2_FD_183958 | JGI IMG/M metagenome (GOLD analysis project Ga0209935, IMG submission 183958) | Wastewater bioreactor microbial communities from Cape Town, South Africa - Thiocy_cont_1000_plan (SPAdes) | ecosystem: Engineered > Bioreactor > Thiocyanate-remediating >...
TCTGCACGTTCATCGGACGCTTACGTCCGCCGGACGAGTCGCCTCGCTGCATCGTATCCTATCGTATCGTATCTTAATCTATCGATCCGAGCGAGATGACGAAACGCAAGTGCGGATAGGTCGTTCGCGTGCGTGATCCGGCCGAGCAACAACAAGCAGTGAGCACAACGTCGTGTATCTGGCTCGCTACAGCGTGAATAGCGACACCAATGAGATGAAGATCTCCCACTCAAACACACACCAGACCTTGCAATCAACGACAGATAATAAGCCCTTGAACCACGAGCGAGAGAGAGAGAGAGAGAGATGCTGGCGAGATGTGCGCAGCAGCAAGCAGACAAGGCACTGAACGATCGGTTGGTTGCCATGGTGCTTTACTTGATGATGCTGCCAAGAAGCGCCACATACTCGAGTGCTAGATGCGGCCACAGTGGATGTGGCTTCGAGTTGTGGCCTTGTCTCTGAGGGTTCAGCATCAAGACCTTCCCGATCAAAGATGCGAGAAGATCTCGAACAGCAGCTCGTTCGGCACCATCGACATCGCCGAAGAATCATCGACCAGCGATCGAATCATCGTCATCGTCGACACTGCTTGCTTCATCCATGATGGTGCATATCGATGGAGATCTGGATGCCATGTGAACGTGTCGGCAAGCCATTGATTGACTCCAATCACATGCACTCGATGGCCTGCCGTGAAGGCGATGAGACCTCGATGCTCGTCGAATGCGATTGCGATTGGCCTCTCGAAGCCACAATCGAAGGATGAGATGTGATGGCCTTCGTGAGTGAATGATTGCAATCGACGGTTGCTGGTGTCGGTAACGATGATTCGGCCTTGATTGTCGATGCACACTCCATCAGGTTCGTTGAGCTGGCATGGTTGATTGCCTTGAGAGCCGAACTCGAACAAGAACGAGCCATCGATCGACGACAGTACTTGCACTCGATGATTGCCGGTATCAGTGACGATGATTCGATGTCGATCATCATCGATCGCAATGCCTGTTGGAAAGTTGAACTCGCCAGGTCGAGATCCATACTTGCCGATGCAGAACAAGAGCGAGAGATCGATCAACGACAAGAACACCAATCGATGGTTGTAGGTATCGACGATGATGATGCGACGATGATGCTTGTCGATCGCAATGCCTCGAGGATAGTCGAACTCGAGATCTCGTGATCCATGCTGGCCGATGCACGACAAGAACGATTGCTCGCTCAATGACCATGATTGTACTCGATGGTTGGCACTATCAGTGATGAGGATGCGATCATGATCGTGATCGATCGCAATGCCATATGGATGCTTGAGCTGGCCTGGTTGGCGACCTTCCTCGCCGAACTTGGACACGAACGAGCCATCATCAGACGAGAATACTTGCACTCGATGATTCCAGCAATCGACAACGAGCAAGAGACCTCGATGATGATCGAACACCAAGCCATAAGGATAGTAGAACTGGCCATCAGTATGACCGCCACGTTTGGTGCCGATCGAGAGCTTGATTCGAGCATCACGATCAAGAGGATCGTCTTCCATCTCTTCCACTTCAATCTCTCTCACACAACGACAAAGAGATGCTCTCTCTCACACGAGACACGAGAGAGACACCAAGCAAGCAAGCAAGCAAGCAAGCAACGAGCAACAAGAAGCAACAAGAACCAATCGATGAAGGAACAAAGAACAGCACCTCCCTCCCTCAACCAACCACTCCCTCACTCACACGAGCCTCTTCTTGATCATCCTCATCATTCTTGAATCTTCTTCTCTTGGTCTTGGTATTTGTATTGGTATTGGTATTGGAAAGAGAAGTTGATTGAGAATGATACAATGATTGATGAGAGAGAGAACAAGACTCATGTTGAGCAACGCATTTGTGAGAGAGAGAGGCCTTGATTGATATCTCGTTCAAGATTGCACACGACTTATCAATCATTCATTCATCAAGGCCATTGGTGCTTGCTTGATTGATTGATTGATTGATTGATTGATTGATTGATTGATTGATTGATTGATTGATTGATTGATTGATTGATTGATTGATTGATTGATTGATTGATTGATTGATTGATTGTGAGTGAGTGAGTGTGCTGCACGATGAGAATGATGATAATGAAGATGAAGAGGAGGTGCAGGATAGTATCGTCACATCATCGTGCTCTTCTTCTTGTTGTTGGTGGTAGTGCTCTTTCGAGATCGATCACATGGCGCAACGCGCTCTCGCGGCTCCTCAAAGGAACGAGAAGATCTCGAACAGCAGCTCGTTCGGAATCATCGACATCGCCGAGCACTCATCGACCACCGATCGAATCATCGTCATCGTCGACACTGCTTGCTTCATCCATGATGGTGCATATCGATGACGATCTGGACGCCATGTGAACGTGTCGGCAAGCCATTGATTGGCTCCAATCACATGCACTCGACTGTCTGCCGAGAAGGCGATGAGACCTCGATGCTCGTCGAATGCAACTCCATATGGATTCTCGATGCCACAATCGAAGGATGAGATGTGATGGCCTTCGTGAGTGAATGATTGAAGCCGATTGTTGTTGTGGTCGGCGACGATGATTCGACCATGGTTGTCGATGCACACTCCATAAGGAAGCTTGAGCTGGCATGGTTGATCTCCAGGAGAGCCGAACTCGAACAAGAACGAGCCATCGATCAACGACAATACTTGCACTCGCCCATTGTAGGTATCAGTGACGATGATTCGATGTCGATCATCATCGATCGCAACGCCCGTTGGATAGTAGAACTCACCAGGTTGAGAACCTCGCTTGCCGATGGAGAACAAGAACGAGAGATCGATCGACGACAAGAACATGAATCGATCGTTGTTGGAGTCGGCGATGATGATGCGACGATGATGCTTGTCGATCGCAATGCTTCGAGGATTGCTGAACTCGAGATGTCCTGATCCATGCTTGCCGATGCACGACAAGAACGATTGCTCGCTCAATGACCATGATTGTACTCGGTCATGGTCGCTATCAGTGATGAGGATGCGATCATGATCGTGATCGATCGCAATGCCATTTGGATGCTTGAGCTGGCCTGGTTGGTCGCCTTCCTCGCCGAACTTGCACACGAACGAGCCACCATCATCATCATCACACGAGAGCACTTGCACTCGATGATTGTTGTCATCGACGACGAACAAGAGACCTCGATGATGGTCGAACGCCAAGCCTGATGGATAGTCGAACAAGCCATCATCATGGCCTCGTTGCTTGGTGCCGATCGAGAGCTTGATTCGAGCATCACGATCAAGAGGATCGTCTTCCATCTCTTCCACTTCAATCTCTCTCTCTCACACACAACGATAAAGAGATGATCCAAGCTCCAAACTGCTCAAACCAAAGAGATGAAGATATGAAGCTCTCTCACACACGACACGAGACACGAGAGAGACAGCAAGCAAGCAACGAGCAACAAGAACCAATCGATGAAGGAACAAAGAACAGCACCTCCCTCCCTCAACCAACCACTCCCTCCCTCACGCGGTAGACATTGATTGAATGACTGACATAAAACCGTGTATTGATAGAACCGATAACAACTACTGACGCGTGATAAAGCGTTGGTTTGATCGTTTGAGATGGGTGACATCAAGAGCATCGATGCGTGCTTGTGCTCGTGCGTGACGGACGAGAGGGAAGATGGTCACATCATGGTACACTTGTTGGTGGCCATGGATTGATGTTGGCCTCGATACTCTGGACGAATCATGATGACCTCTGGAGGCTCGAGCATCGAGAAGATCTCGAACAGCAGCTCGTTCGGAATCATCGACAATACCGACTCATCGACCAGCGATCGAATCATCGTCATCGTCAAGATGGCTTGCTTCATCCATGATGGTGCATATCGATGACGATCTGGTCGCCATGTGAACGTGTCGGCAAGCCATTGATTGGCTCCAATCACATGCACTCGATGATCTGCCGAGAAGGCGATGAGACCTCGATGCTCGTCGAATGCAACTCCATGTGGAGATTTGGAGCCACAAACGAAGGATGAGATGTGATGGCCTTCGTGAGTGAATGATTGCAATCGACCAGAGTTCGAGTCGGCGACGATGATTCGACCTTGGTTGTCGATGCACACTCCATGAGGCTTCTTGAGCTGGCATGGTTGGTCGCCTTGAGAGCCGAACTCGAGCAAGAACGAGCCATCGATCGACGACAATACTTGCACTCGATGGTTGCCAGTATCAGTGACGATGATTCGATGTCGATCATCATCGATCGCAATGCCTGTTGGAAAGTTGAACTCGCCACGTCGAGATCCATACTTGCCGACCGAGAACAAGAGCGAGAGATCGATCGACGACAAGAACACCAATCGATGGTTGTAGGTATCGACGATGATGATGCGACGATGATGCTTGTCGATCGCAATGCCTCGAGGATAGTCGAACTCGAGATCTCGTGATCCATGCTGGCCGATGCACGACAAGAACGATTGCTCGCTCAATGACCATGATTGCACTCGATGGTTGGCACTATCAGTGATGAGGATGCAATCATGATCGTGATCAATCGCAATGCCATATGGATGCTTGAGCTGGCCTGGTTGGCGACCTTCCTCGCCGAACTTGGACACGAACGAGCCATCATCACACGAGAATACTTGCACTCGATGATTCCAGCAATCGACAACGAGCAAGAGACCTCGATGATGGTCGAACGCCAAGCCATAAGGATAGTAGAACTGGCCATCAGTATGACCGCCACGTTTGGTGCCGACCGAGAGCTTGATTCGAGCATCACGATCAAGAGGATCGTCTTCCATCTCTTCCACTTCAATCTCTCTCTCTCTCAACGACAAAGAGATGATCCAAGCTCCAAACTGCTCAAACCAAAGAGATGAAGATTTGAAGCTCTCTCACACGAGACACGAGACACGAGAGAGACACCAAGCAAGCAAGCAAGCAACGAGCAACAAGAAGCAACAAGAACCAATCGATGAAGGAACAAAGAACAGCACCTCCCTCTCTCAACCAACCACTCCCTCACTCACACGAGCCTCTTCTTGATCATCCTCATCATTCTTGAATCTTCTTCTCTTGGTCTTGGTATTTGTATTGGTATTGGTATTGGAAAGAGAAGTTGATTGAGATTGATACAATGATTGACGAGAGAGAGAGAGCAAGACTAGTATTGAGCACGCATTTGTGTGTGAGAGAGAGAGAGAGGCCTTGATTGATATCTCGTTCAAGATTGCACACGACTTATCAATACCATTGGTGCTTGATTGATTGATTGATTGATTGATTGATTGATTGTGAGTGAGTGAGTGTGTTGCACGATGAGAATGATGACGATGAAGAGGAGGTGCAGGATAGTATCGTCACATCATCGTGCTCTTCTTCTTCTTCTTGGTGGTGGTCTTTCGAGATCGATCACATGGCGCAACGCGCTCTCGCGGCTCCTCAAAGGAACGAGAAGATCTCGAACAGCAGCTCGTTCGGAATCATCGACATCGCCGACGACTCATCGACCAGCGATCGAATCATCGTCATCGTCGACACTGCTTGCTTCATCCATGATGGTGCATATCGATGAAGATCTGGATGCCAAACGAACTTGGTGTCGGCAAGCCATTGATTGGCTCCAATCACATGCACTCGATTGCCTGCCGTGAAGGCGATGAGACCTCGATGCTCGTCGAACGCAACTCCGTTCGGCCACTGGCGACCACAATCGAAGGATGAGATGTGATGGCCTTCGTGAGTGAATGATTGAAGCCGATGGTTATTGTAGTCGGTAACGATGATTCGGCCTTGATTATCGATGCATACTCCTTCGGGATCGTTGAGCTGGCATGGTTGATCGCCTTGAGAGCCGAACTCGAGCAAGAACGAGCCATCGATCAACGACAATACTTGCACTCGATGATTGATGGAATCGCAGACGATGATTCGATGTCGATCATCATCGATCGCGATGCCCGTTGGAAAGTTGAACTCGCCACGTCGAGATCCTCGCTTGCCGATGCAGAACAAGAGCGAGAGATCGATCGACGACAAGAACACAATCGATTGTTGAAGGTATCGACGATGATGATGCGATGATGATGCTTGTCGATCGCAATGCCTTGGGGATTGTCGAACTCGAGATCTCCTGATCCACGATGGCCGATGCACGACAAGAACGATTGCTCGCTCAATGACCATGATTGTACTCGATGATTATTACAATCAACGATGAGGATGCGATCATGATCGTGATCGATCGCAAGGCCATATGGAAAGTTGAGCTGGCCTGGTCGGTCGCCTTTCTCGCCGAACTTGGACACCAACGAGCCGCCATCATCATCATCGCACGAGAGCACTTGCACTCGATTATTCCAGCTGTCTGAGACGAGCAAGAGACCTCGACGATGGTCGAACACCAGGCCTCGCGGTTTGTAGAACATGCCATCGGCCTTGCTTGCTTGCTTGGTGCCGATCGAGAGCTTGATTCGAGCATCACGAGCAAGCGCATCGTCTCCCATCTCCTCTTCCACTTCAATCTCTCTCACAACGACAAAGAGATGCTCCAAGCTCCAAACTGCTCAGACCAGCGAGATGATGAAGATATGAAGCTCTCTCTCACACTCGAGACACGAGACACGAGAGAGACCAAGCAAGCAACGAGCAACGAGCAACAAGAACCAATCGATGAAGGAACAAAGAACAGCACCTCCCTCCCTCAACCAACCACTCCCTCCCTCACGCGGTCGACTCTCGACATTGATTGAATGACCGACATAAAACCGTGTATTGATAGAACCGATAACAACTACTGACGCGTGATAAAGCGTTGGTTTGATCGTTTGAGGTGGGTGACTTCAAGAGCATCGATGCGTGCTTGTGCTCGTGCGTGACGGACGAGAGGGAAGATGGTCACATCATCTTACACTTGTTGGTGGCCTTGGATTGATGTTGGCCTCGATACTCTGGACGAATCATGATGACCTCTGGAGGCTCGAGATACGAGAAGATCTCGAACAGCAGCTCGTTCGGAATCATCGACAATGCCGACTCATCGACCAGCGATCGAATCATCGTCATCGTCGACACCGCTTGCTTCATCCATGATGGTGCATATCGATGACGATCTGGTCGCCATGTGAACGTGTCGGCAAGCCATTGATTGGCTCCAATCACATGCACTCGATGATCTGCCGAGAAGGCGATGAGACCTCGATGCTCGTCGAATGCGACTCCATGTGGAGATTCGGAGCCACAAACGAAGGATGAGATGTGATGGCCTTCGTGAGTGAATGATTGCAATCGACCAGAGTTCGAGTCGGCGACGATGATTCGACCTTGGTTGGCGATGCACACTCCATGAGGATACTTGAGCTGGCATGGTCGGTCGCCTTGAGAGCCGAACTCGAACAAGAACGAGCCATCGATCGACGACAGTACTTGCACTCGATTGTTGAGGGTATCAGTGACGATGATTCGATGTCGATCATCATCGATCGCAATGCCTGTTGGAAAGTCGAACTCGCCAGGTCGAGATCCTTGCTTGCCGATGGAGAACAAGAGCGAGAGATCGATCGACGACAAGAACACCAATCGATTGTTGTCGGTATCGACGACGACGATGCGATGATGATGCTTGTCGATCGCCACGCCGCGAGGATTGCTGAACTCGAGATCTCCCGATCCTTGATGGCCGATGCACGACAAGAACGATCGGTCGCTCAATGACCATGATTGTACTCGAGCATTGGACCAATCAACGATGAGGATGCGATCATGATCGTGATCGATCGCAAGGCCATATGGACTCACGAACTGGCCTGGTTGGTAGCCATACTCGCCGAACTTGGACACGAACGAGCCATCATCAGACGAGAATACTTGCACTCGATTATTGTGATAGTCAGAGATGAGCAAGAGACCTCGATGATGGTCGAACGCCAGGTCCACGGGATAGTGGAGCTGGCCATAAGCAGGGCCTTGTTGCTTGGTGCCGATCGAGAGCTTGATTCGAGCATCACGATCAAGAGGATAGTCTCCCATCTCTTCCACTTCAATCTCTCTCTCTCTCTCTCTCTCTCTCTCTCTCACAACGACAAAGAGATGATCCAAGCTCCAAACTGCTCAAACCAAAGAGATGAAGATATGAAGCTCTCTCTCACGAGACACGACACGAGAGAGACACGAGAGAGACACCAAGCAAGCAACGAGCAACAAGAAGCAACAAGAACCAATCGATGAAGGAACAAAGAACAGCACCTCCCTCCCTCAACCAACCACTCCCTCACTCACACGAGCCTCTTCATGATTCTCGATGCTTGCACATGCCCTTCCAATCGACATCAAGAGAGAGATAGAGAGAGATAGGTTTGTGTGTTTGATGGCAATCCAATCAACAACAAGATCATGTGGGAGGTCTTGGTGTCGATGATCATCAAGCACTGATATTCGCTGTGCAATCAAATGCAACCCAAATCAATCAATCCATTGATTGTATCGATGTGATTGGCTTGCTCTCTCTCTCAACAAAGAGATTGGTTGATTGATTGATTGAAGATATGATGTATTGGTATTGGTATTGGATTGGTGCATTGGAGGTTGCTTGTGAGTGTGAGTTGCACCAATGACCAAGAATGATGATGACGATGAGGAGGAGGTGCTGGAGATCATATCGTCACATCATCGTGCTCTTCTTGTTGTTCTTGTTGGTGCTCTTTCGAGATCGATTGACCGCGATGCGATCTGGATGGACTCAAAGATGCGAGAAGATCTCGAACAGCAGCTCGTTCGGAATCATCGACATCGCCGAGCACTCATCGACCACCGATCGAATCATCGTCATCGTCGACACCGTGCGCTTCATCCATGATGGTGCATGTCGATGAAGATCTGGATGCCAAACGAACTTGGTGTCGGCAAGCCATTGATTGGCTCCAATCACATGCACTCGATGGCCTGCCGTGAAGGCGATGAGACCTCGATGCTCGTCGAATGCAATTCCATATGGCTTCTCGCGACCACAATCGAAGGATGAGATGTGATGGCCTTCGTGAGTGAATGATTGCAATCGATTGTTGTGGTAGTCGGCGACGATGATTCGACCTTGATTGGCGATGCACACTCCATGAGAATCTTTGAACTCGCTTGGTTGATCGCCTTCGGAGCCGAACTCGAGCAAGAACGAGCCATCGATCGACGACAATACTTGCACCCGATCGTTGTACGAATCAAAAACGATGATTCGATGTCGATCATCATCGATCGCGATGCCTGTTGGCCAGTAGAACTCACCTGGTCGAGATCCTCGCTTGCCGATCGAGAACAAGAACGAGAGATCGATCAACGACAAGAACACCAATCGATGGTTGAAGGTATCGGCGATGATGATGCGACGATGATGCTTGTCGATCGCAATGCCTTTAGGATACTTGAACTCGAGATCTCGTGATCCACGACGGCCGACGCACGACAAGAACGATTGCTCGCTCAATGACCATGATTGTACTCGATCATTGAAGCGATCAACGACGAGGATGCGATCATGATCGTGATCGATCGCAATGCTTGTGGGATGGGCGAACTGGCCTGGTTGGTTGCCATACTCGCCGAACTTGGACACGAACGAGCCATCATCACACGAGAATACTTGCACTCGATTGTTGTTGCAATCAGTGACGAGCAAGAGACCTCGATGATGGTCGAACACCAAGCCTGTAGGGCAGAAGAACATGCCATCAGCATCGCCTTGTTGCTTGGTGCCGATCGAGAGCTTGATTCGAGCATCACGATCAAGAGTATCGTCTCCCATCTCTTCCACTTCAATCTCTCTGTCTCACTCACAACGACAAAGAGATGATCCAAGCTCCAAACTGCTCAAACCAAAGAGATGAAGATTTGAAGCTCTCACACACGAGACACGAGACACGAGAGAGACCAAGCAAGCAACGAGCAACGAGCAACAAGAACCAATCGATGAAGGAACAAAGAACAGCACCTCCCTCCCTCAACCAACCACTCCCTCACTCACACGAGCCTCTTCTTGATCTTCATCATCATTCTTGAATCTTCTTCTCTTGGTATTGGTGTTGGTGTTGGTGTTGGTATTGGAAAGAGAAGTTGATTGAGATTGATGCAATCATTGACGAGAGAGAGCAAGACTCATGTTGAGCAACGCATTTGTGAGAGAGAGAGGCCTTGATTGATATCTCGTTCAAGATTGCACACGACTTATCAATCATTCCTTCATCAAGACCACTGGTGCTTGATTGATTGATTGATTGATTGATGGTGGTGCTCTTTCGAGATCGATTGCACATGGTGGCCTTCTTGATGATGTGGTCGTTGGGGTCTCGAATTGATGATGAAGATAAAGAAGAATCATAGGAGCTATCTATCTTACTCTGGATGGGATCAAAGGTGCGAGAAGATCTCGAACAACAGCTCGTTCGGAATCATCGACATCGCCGAGCACTCATCGACCAGCGATCGAATCATCGTCATCGTCGACACTGCTTGCTTCATCCATGATGGTGCATATCGATGACGATCTGGATGCCAAACGAACTTGGTGTCGGCAAGCCATTGATTGGCTCCAATCACATGCACTCGATTGCCTGCCGAGAAGGCGATGAGACCTCGATGCTCGTCGAATGCAACTGCCAATGGCCACTCGATACCACAATCGAACGACGAGATGTGATGGCCTTCGTGAGTGAATGATTGAAGCCGATGGTTATTGTAGTCGGCGACGATGATTCGACCTTGATTATCGATGCATACTCCTTTGGGATAATTGAACTGGCATGGTTGATTGCCTTTGGAGCCGAACTCGAACAAGAACGAGCCATCGATCAACGACAATACTTGCACTCGATCGTTGAGGGTATCAGTGACGATGATTCGATGTCGATCATCATCGATCGCAATGCCTGTTGGCAAGTTGAACTCGCCACGTCGAGATCCTCGCTTGCCGATCGAGAACAAGAGCGAGAGATCGATCGACGACAAGAACACCAATCGATTGTTGTCGGTATCGACGATGATGATGCGATGATGATGCTTGTCGATTGCAATGCCTTGGGGATTGTCGAACTCGAGATCTCCTGATCCACGATGGCGGATGCACGACAAGAACGATTGCTCGCTCAATGACCATGATTGTACTCGATGATTATTAGAATCAACGATGAGGATGCGATCATGATCGTGATCGATCGCAAGGCCATATGGAAAGTTGAGCTGGCCTGGTTGGTCGCCTTTCTCGCCGAACTTGGACTCCAACGAGGCGCCATCATCATCACACGAGAGCACTTGCACTCGATTATTGCAGCTGTCTGAGACGAGCAAGAGACCTCGACGATGGTCGAACACCAAGCCTCGAGGAGAGTAGAACATGCCATCAGCATTGCTTGCTTGCTTGGTGCCAATCGAGAGCTTGATTCGAGCATCACGAGCAAGCGCATCGTCTCCCATCTCCTCTTCCACTTCAATCTCTCTCACAACGACAAAGAGATGATCCAAGCTCCAAACTGCTCAGACCAACGAGATGAAGATATGAAGCTCTCTCTCTCTCTCTCTCTCTCTCTCTCTCTCTCTCTCGACACGAGACACGAGAGAGACACCAAGCAAGCAAGCAAGCAAGGAGCAACAAGAAGCAACAAGAACCAATCGATGAAGGAACAAAGAACAGCACCTCTCTCCCTCTCCCAACCACTGAGGCCGATTTTGGCGGAGCCTCGTCTCGTTGCTCGCCATCGCCCTCCGACTCCATTGTGCTCTCCCCCCTCGCTCCTCACACCTCTCTCGACCTCGATCTCGATGCCTGGCGCCATTCTGATCGATGCGGCGTACCTACGTCAAGCATCGGCTGACTATGTGGGATCGTTCACACAGCAAAATGGCAGTGGTAGTAAGCGTCGTGTGTCGCCTCGAGCTGCGACGATCGATCTGATCAAGCTGCAGCACGTACTGGAGCGCATCATCCAAAAGCCTCTCACTGGTACGTCTCGCTTGGCCATCTCACCGACCCATTGATCGAGTGTGTCTTACGGTGTATCACCTGACGGTGTTCTTGTAGAAAAATACTACTTTGATACCGATATGGAGTTGACGCGTGAGAGTCGCGCTCATGCCATGCGCTCTCGCTTCGTGGTCAAGACCTACGACGTACGGCCGAGAGATAGCGATTGAACGCTGGAGTCAGAGGGCTGTGAGTACCTCCAGACCTTGACTCATCATCTTTGAGTATCGTGGTACAGCTCAAGCGCAAGGATTGTTTCTGCAAGCGATGCAACACGAGCTCGTACCAGCTTGTGCAGGCCGGCACGGACGTCGGCATCGCCACGAAGCTCGTACGTCGATCGCACACTCGAACCCGCTGCACACCGATCGGAGCTCCTTACCATCGAGGCCTACTCCTACAGTTGGCGCTGGCGACGTCCGATCGTCGAAAAGTCGAAGTGTTCGCCATGATTGCAGGAGATCGAGACTTTAAGGACGCGTACGAATACGTGCAAGATTCGCTCGGTAAGCAGATCGTGGTCGTTGGCTTCCGCGAGGACGGCAGTGTCAATCCGATCATTCAACAACATGCCTCAGAGTATGATTCGATTGGCCGTGTATCACTACTAGCACCACCAACAAGCAGATGTGACTCATATGGATGTGGATTCGGCACACACAGCATCGTATGGCTCGAGGATTACTGGGATGAGATCGTGGCCAACGAGGAGGACTCTCATCCGGCCAAGCGCCAAGCTACGGGTCGATCTCATGGCAGCTGCTCGGTTCAGATGCTGCGTGAACAGGAACAACGGATGCTACAACAACTGGCTCCCTCTCAACAGCAACAACAACAACCACCACAGTCAGCGCAACAAGTACCATCGAGCTCTAACGATGCCACGGCTCCCACATCGTTCATCAGCAATCTGCCGAGGGCCACGGCGGTCTTTCAGCCAAAGCCACTGCCTCCAGCTCGAGTATCAGCGGCTGTCGTAGGCACAAGCACGAGCGCAGCAGTCGTTGACATTCTATCGTCGCCTGGACCTGCGTTCCCGCCACTCGTGCCGTCGCAACCACGCGCGCAGCCGCCGCAAGAGCAACCGCCTACTCCGCCTGAGGTCAAGCCTGAGGCTCAAGCTCAAGTTAAACCCGAGTCCCAGCCGCAAACGACGCAAGTCAAGCAACAACCGCAGCCGCCAGCCAAGCCCGAACCTGAAGCACAAGCACAAGCACAAGCACAAGCAAAGCCTGACTCTCAGCCTCAGTTGCAAGCCAAGCCGCAACAACAACAGCAGCAACCTCAACCGCAAGCCAAGCAACAACCTCAAACTCAACCGCAAGCCAAGCCGCAACAACAGCAACAGCAACAGCAACCTCAGTCGCAAGCCAAGCCGCAACAGCAGCAACAGCAACCAGCACCAAAGCCTGTATCGCCGGTGAAGCCATCGGTCACTCGTTGCGTCAGCCGTCGTGCTCGCAAGCGTGGCGCTGGCAAGCAGCAGCAGCAACAACAGAAGCCGATCAACTGGTCAGTGCTGTCGTTTGCGGACGATACCGAACCTCCAAGCCCCAAAGCCCCTCAACAATCAACGAGCGCCCCAGCGGCATCTACCGGAGCAGGCAGTGGCACGTCTACAACGTCCTCCACTGCGAGTTCGAGTTCGAGTTCGAGTTCGAGTTCGAGTTCGAGTTCGAGTTCGAAGGCAACAACGGTGATCGGATCACCTCCTCGTACCAGCATCCCAGCCATGCCATCGGCTGCTGTTCGATCGTCGCCGCGACAGATTGCGCGCAACGTTCTCCAGCAGCCGTTCAAGAAGCGCGTGCCACCGATTGGATCGCGTTGGCACGCCGAGATCATGGCCTTCACATCGAGCGGAGCTACGGTCACGATCACGGCTCTGCCGCAAGTATGCTCGATACCGTTCTCGCGCATGGGAACCTTTGAGATCTCCACGGGCCAGATGGTGGTGGTCGACGTGGTGGCACTGGAGGGCTCCAACCCGGGTGCCGTGACGCTGCAGCTCGTCAGCAACCTCGAGCTGCCGTCCGAGACTCACACGGCGACCGTCACCTTCCATCCCAATGCAACGTCGGTCTACGTCGAGAGCGATCCATCACAGCCTGCAGGTGTGCGCAAGGTCACTACCATCACACGCAACGGCCGGATCGGCAGCTGCTCCTACTTTGAGCACTCGCGCTCGAGTTCGTCAAGTGGCACAACAGCAGCAGGCATCTCGTATGCGTCGGTCGCATCGAGCACGCAACCTGCGACGAGCGCCGGCCCGACGTCGCGCAGCTCGACGGCAGCACTCGTGGACGTCAGCAGCTTTAAGGCACCGCCTGCAACCACAACGGGGGCACGAGGCCATCAGCAACGAGGCGGTGGCAGTGGCCCTCAAGGCGATGCGGTCGCAAACCGAGCAGTGCGGCTCCGCTCGCTCACACGGCACGAGCTGTGTAACCTTGCCAAGAAGCTCGGAGTGCGCTTCAATTCGTCTTGGAGCTCGGCTGCCATCATCAATCATGTGTCGCGCATCTCGGCGTGTGACGCGCACCTCAACTAGTGCTCACGTTGTACATTCGCTGTATCAAACAATAATGCGCCAGCTCGCTCATACTCATACTCCTACTCCTACTTATACTCACATGGGGCTAGCATTAACGACAGCGACAAAACTTGTTGGGTATGCCGGCTTGGGCGCAGGTTCGGTTGGGCACCGGTTCGAACAGCGACTTGGCACTGGATGACGGCGACTCGACTGCTCGCAGATATGCATGTCGATCGCTCGTGCTGGTGTTGCGGATCGATTCGAGCGTCGGATACTCGCCTCCAAGCTCGCCGAATAGCTGATGCAACGTGGCGAATACGTCGTAGCCCGTGACGAGTCGTTGTTGGTTGGCGTGGAGAGCGGCGGCAGCGTCGGGTCTCGTGGCTAAGAAGTCGCTCGGCAACAACGTGAATAGGAATGGGAACGAGCACTCGGTGTCGCCGCAGGTGGTCCAGTACTTGAACTGTATGAGAGAGTGAGCGAGACATTCGTTCGTGAGCAATCGAGTGGCAGTAGAACCGATCGCGACGTACAGTCGACATGTGGTTGCCGTGATCCGAGAAGAAGATGGTGATCGTGTTGCTGGTTTGTGGATCCGAGTACAGGTTCGAAAGGAAGGTCGCCGTGTCGTTGTCCATCGTGTGGAGGACCTCGAGGCTACTCTCATGACCTATGGACGCGTCGTCGACGACGGTTCATGAGTCGTCACTCCGCAAGTGAGGTCGAAGAAGGAGGAGCGGATCGCGATTGGTTGTACCTTCGAGGAACTGAGCAAACATGAACTTGGGTTGGTTCGGGTACGCACGATGTACTGCACTCAGGTACTCGAACTGATACTCGTGGACCTTGCGGCCTGCAATACAGCGGCGACTATTCATGTGCGTTGGATCATCAAGCAATGAGTGAGCCTAGCCAGTTTGATAGCGAGCTTGATTGGTTGGGCGCAGTATACCGAATGGAATACGGTCCATTGAAGGGACTATCCAACGAATGATCGAGGTAGTCCGAGTGGCAGAACGGTAGCACGAACTCGTGGTCGAGTCCGAGCAACGGCTTGTCATGAGGTTCGATTCGAAAGTCGTAAAAGTAGTCGGCGCACATGTCGAGCATGTAGGCCGTGACGTAGTGCAGCTGCTCGCGATAGAGACTCCACACGAAGCCGTGAGGCAGGTCGCCGTCGTGCGAGCGCTTCTCCTTTTGTGCCTCGGACAAGCCAGTGAGCATGGCAGCGAGATTGGGCAGCGTGTGGCGTGCCACCGAGTGGAAGCGAAAGAACTCGTACACTCGGGCTGCTTGACGTGCAGCGAGTTGGCCGAGTACCGCCGAGGTTCGCGGCATCGAGTGGTGGAACTCGGGTCGCGAGACCGAGTCGATCATGAGCAGCAGTATGTCAGGAAGCCGTGGTCGCTGTGGAGACACGAGAGCCTGGCTGCTTGGTGGGAAGGTGTCGGCTGCCAGCTGTGCCTCTCGTTCGACGAGATGCTTTCGTGGTGTGAGTTGGATCGGCATCACATGGCGATCGTCGCAGAAGGCAAGCACCCACTCGTCGTCGATCGGCACCGGCGCCGTGTAAGGAACACGCTCGGTATTGAGTGCGAGCTCGATCAATCCGACCTTGTGGTTGAGGGAGGCGTTCGATTGCATGGGGGCGTCGGTGACATTGGCACGGTGCTGCTTGCCACCATAGGTCCATGCTCCGATCGAATCGAGCTGTTCGAGTGTCAGGCCAGCAAAGAAGTCGGGCTTCGAGATGTATGAGGCATGCTCGTGTGGCAGACATTGAATGGTCAAGAGTCCGTCGTGCAGTGTCGCGAACGGCTGGTAGGGATCGAGTGATGGCCATATGGATGCGAGCAAGGAACCGGATGCCGGGCACGCTTCGGAGCCCATGAAGAAGTTGAAGAGTCGACGCGGGAAGATGTATCGATGAGGCAGACATCGAGGCAGCGAGCAGTGTGGCCAGTCGTACTCGAGGCGCTGTTGCAAGTGCGCGATCCCCATCGGCCATCGATGGTAGGCGGCGAGTTCGAGCAGTGTCGTAGCGAGTACGATCGATGCCAGCAATGCGATGATGCGTCGCCATGTGACGAGACGATAGCGGCGAGCCACATGCACCAGCAGCAAGATGCCGAACAACAAGGCGAACATGCCCACGATCACGATCTGATGGTATCGTTGTGAGATTGTGCGTCCTTTGCCGGTGCTGTAGGTCGAGAGCACGAGTCCCGAGAGGATGGTCAGCATCAAGGCGGCTCCGACGATCCATGCTTGCTCATTGTTGATGGTGGTCTGGGTGGGTCGAGAGCTCGACAGCGACAGCGGTTCGAGTAGGATGACCTTGAGCCAATACGCAATGCCAGCACGACGGTACTGCTCGTGACTCTCATGTGCCATACTCGCTGCGCTCTCACCGTCTCCAATGTCTGATGTTGGAGGAGGCGGTGGTGTTGTTGTCGTTGATGTATTCGATGGAGCTCCAACGTGGTGATGATGATGTCGTAGTCGCAGCTGATGTTCGTATGCGCTGAGGCCGCTTCGCTGCTCGTGCAACTGATCCTCGTGGCCTTCAAGCTTGGCCTTCTTGTCGATCGTGCGAGTGGTTTGTGTCGAGTAGAAGACCAAAACACTGGCGAGCAGCAGTCGAAATCCTCCAGCCAGCAGCGCGATGCTCAGCAACGTAAAGGCCAAGACCTTGATGTTGGCGGTCGCGTTGCCCCATTCGAGCTCCTTCGAGATTGCATGTGAATAAATACCGATCGACACTTGCACGAGACCAGCGAGTAGTTGTACATGGTGCTTCTTGAGAGCGATCGATGACCAAGAACCGCCAGTGCTGTTGGTGGGAGGTACCGTCATGACGAGGAGGCGATGCAGCAATGGCAACGGTTAGGAACAGCAACTGCCGCCACTCGAAGGTTCGCGGCAACCCTCAAGCTCCGTCGAGGCTGCTCGAACTCACATTCCCGCGCGGGGCCCCCTTGGTTTCGTTTTCGGGTTTTGGTTGGCGGCGGTTAGTTAGACATCCTCGATCATTATTATGACGCGAAGACGAAGTTCTTGATCGGCTCGATGGAAGAGCAGCAGCAGCAAGAATTTCCGCAACGGTGGCGCCATCTATGTTTAGGAGATATGGCGTGCTGCTGCTCTTCATTTCCTTGCTGGCTCGCTCGTCTGCTTGCTCGTTCGTCTGCAAGCGTGTTGAGAGATCTACTTTGATTGCCTCTCGATATCCTCGCTCACACTCCCTAGCCACATGGTGAGACCACTGAAACCAGCGATTCTACTCGTTGTGGTGATATCCGCGTCGCTCTTATGGACGGTTCTGGTGCTACTACCGCCGACACACGAACCGTCCATGCCAGCACCACTGCCACCGCCGCCGTGCCCTACCATCTCTCCGTGCTACACCACACCTCCTCACGACACACGCGAGTTCGTGGACACGCGTGTGTGCGTCGTGGTTCGAACGTGGAGTGGGCACGCCGCCAGCGGGCAGCTCGAGCACATGCTTACGCGCGTACTCGCGCGACAGAGCAACAGCAACTGGCACGCGATCATCGTCGATACCGACACGTCGCCGTGGCCGCCGAACAACGGGCTCGAGGAGTTGATCCAGCGAGCCAACGACTCGCGCATCGTGCCGAGCCATCGGCGCGCCAGCCGGCCGTTCAACGAGTTGTACTCGTACGTGCTGACGGACTCTGCCATCGCGCAGTGTCCGAGCGATTGCTCGTGGCTGCTGGTCACGAACGCCGACAACGACCACCATCCCGATACGTTTGCTACCGTCGATCCGGACTTTGACTTTATCTCGTTCGACTTCTTCTCGAGACATTGGCGGTACCCACAACGACACAAGCCACTCCCGACCTCGTGTGCCACGTACGTAGTGCGGCGGCAGCAGCAGTAGCAGCGACGTCGCCTTGGCACTCACTCGGAATCGATTTCTGGCTGGCTGGCTCACTGGCACGAATGCGTTCTTGGTGTTGGCAGCTTACCAGAGAGCTTCGTGGTGCTGAAGAACCAACTCACGCATGCTCGAGTCGATCTCGCATCGGTCGTCTACTCGCTGAGACGCTTCCGGGCGGAGTCCGTGTACTTTACCGACCTGCAACTCGACCGCAAGCATCTGTTCCACGACGGCCAGATGGCCAAGCACATTGTCGGCAACAACTGGCGCGGCAAGCGGCTCGACGAGCCGTTGATGTCGCACTCGCCCAACGCCTGGGAGTGCAGCCGTCCGCGAGGCTACACGACCTTCCGCACGGTCATGTCGGGCAACTGCTCGCTGCTCGACGAGCCACACATTCGCGAGCTCGCACTCTCGAAGAGCGAAGCTCCCTCGGCCTACATTCAAACGCTCGACGCCAACTGGGAGCCAGTGTCGCTGCCATGCTTCGACGACGGGCCGTGGGAGCCGCCGAAGCCGCCGAAGCCGCCGAGTTGATTGTGATGATTGTGCACTACGGCACACACCACGAGCTCAATACACTGCACAGTGCAGTTCTCTGTCTTCTATGATGATGTTGTGTATTTGGTGACGATTACTTGTTAGTACTGCTGCCTTCATCGTTGCCGTTGCTCTTACTGTCGTTGTTGTCGTTGTGGTGCTGTGTCTGGTGGTTGAGGAAGTCGCTGGGAGATTGCGAGAGCTCGATCGCCGTGAGCGGCCACACACGATCGGCCATCGGCGTGTAGGTGCGCTGCATGAACCACGAGACCGAGTGATCGATCGGATGCACGATGAAGGGAATCAGCATCAAGCCCGAGGCGGTGGCTGCCACTCGACGGGCGACGGGCGACATGAGCTGGTAGCGCTCGAGCGTGAAGCGCGTGAGCGCGCACATGCGATTGATGAAGAGCGGCGGAACGGCGACGCTCGCGAGCAGCTGCCAGATGCCGGTCTCGACGCCGATGCGGAGCGTACGCTGGCGATTGAAGGCGTGCCTCTCGGAGGCGGGCACGTGGCTCGGTATCGGGGACGACCACGTGGCGGTGCACTTGTCGTACACGTCGCCAGAGCCGTACGCCACAGCGACGACGTACGTGGCGTTCACGAGCCAGCGCGGAATCAGAGGCCGACAAGCTTCGCCGAGTTCGTTGGCGTAGCCCAGGAAGCGAATCGGTGTGTCCTTGAAGATATCGACGCGAGGAGCTGTGGTAGGCGTCGTCGCCGAGGAGGAAGAGTCAGAGGAGGAGGAGGTATCGGGAGCAGCCATTGGAGCGAGAGAGCAAGAGAGATATTGATCGAGATCGATTGCTGTTTGATGAGGAGATATGTCGCTGAGAGCGTCTTGGGGTACGGGGATCCTCGAACACTTTGGCGAATCTCTTCCAGGTAGAACGCCGAAGAGATTCGTCTCTCTCCATCGCCTCTCTGTCCTCCCCTTCTTGTCCTCACACATACTCCCTCCCTCCCAACCATGAGCAAGAAGCGACCTTCTGACGGAGCGCAACAACAACAACAAGCGTCGTCTACGTCTGCCAAGAGACGGCGCACAGGTTCCTCCTCTTCTTCGACGTCTTCGAATCATGGCAGCGAGGCCTCGGCAGCAAGCTCGTCGCGACGCCGTTCGTTGGTCGAGTTAGTGGGCGACGATGGGTTTTGTACGGCGCTCGATTCGTGTGGCGTGGTGGTCGATATGGATATCGAGCGACTCCGCGTTGATGCCAGTGCCGCTCGAATGGCTCTCGATCGACTTCTCAAGGGCAAGAGCGCCAACGAGCTCGGCTTGTTCCTCGATGGCGCGCGGCACTTTTGCGACGATCG
>Ga0209935_1002741_pt1 | contig 20309 bp, 27 predicted proteins | sample ThiBio_1000_plan_2_FD_183958 | JGI IMG/M metagenome (GOLD analysis project Ga0209935, IMG submission 183958) | Wastewater bioreactor microbial communities from Cape Town, South Africa - Thiocy_cont_1000_plan (SPAdes) | ecosystem: Engineered > Bioreactor > Thiocyanate-remediating >...
CCATCCATCCATCCATCCATCCATCCATCCATCCATCCATCCATCCATCCATCCATCCATCCATCCATCCATCCATCCATCCATCCATCCATCCATCCATCCATCCATCCATCCATCCATCCATCACCGCGATGGCAGCAGCAGCAACAGCAGCAACACCCATCGTTACGACGATCAGCACACGACTGCGCCTAGCAGCAGCGGCTCTCGCCGAGGCCAAGCAGCCAGCCTACCGACTGAAGCAGCTCTGCGCTGGCCTCTTCTCACAAGGCGCCACGACCTACGACGCCATCGAGCCGCTCCCCGTAGCCACCCGCCAGCTCCTGACTCACTCGCTCGGCTCTCGCGTACTCACGATCGCGCCCGTGCACTCGTCGGTCTCGTCGCAGGCCGAGAAGGTTCTCTTCGAGCTGCACGACGGCCACCGCATCGAGGCCGTGTACATGAAGTTCCGTGGCGGCCACACGTCGGTCTGCATCTCGTCGCAAGCCGGCTGCGCGCTCGCGTGCTCCTTCTGCGCCACGGGTCGTGTCGGCATCAAGCGCCAGCTCACGGCCGACGAGATCACCGATCAGATCCTGCACTTTCGACAGCGCCAGCAGCATGTCGATAGCATCTCGTTCATGGGCATGGGCGAGCCACTGGCCAATCCCGCCATCTTCCACGCCTTGGCGCAGCTGACCGAGCCGTCAATGTTCGGCATGTCGCCACGGCGCCTCTCGGTCTCGACCGTCGGAGTCATACCCGCCATCCGCAAGCTCACCGAGCTCTTCCCACAGGTCAACCTCGCCTTCTCGCTCCACTCGCCGTTCGAGGAGCAACGCTCAGCAATCATGCCCATCAACAAGGTCCATCCACTACCGGCTGTCTTTGAGGCACTCGACGAGCGTATCGCTGCCACCAATCGCAAGGTGCGTCCAACACCTTCCTACTCGCCTGTCGTCAATCTCTCATCGCTCGTCTTCGGTGGTGCCACACACAGATCTTCATTGCATACCTGATGCTCGATGGCGTGAACGACTCGGACGACCATGCTCGTGCAGTAGCCGATTGGGTCCATCACAAACGACCGGCCAACGCACGCCATCTCTACCACGTGAACCTGCTGCGCTACAACCCGATGAACGAGGAGCTCCTGATGCAACCACCACAACTAGCTTCACAAGCTTCGAGCGAACAACAAGAGCCGTACGTGCGATCGGACGAGGAGAACCTCCAGCGATTCATGACGCAACTGCAACGATATGGCGTCGAGCACATTACGGCTCGGCAGTCGTTCGGTGTCGACATTGATGCCGCGTGTGGACAACTCTACGCCAAATACGAGCGCAAACGAATGAAGAGCACATAGCAATGGCGCTCTCTTGTTCGAGATCCGAGATGCGATTCGTGCACGCAAGATGCTGCATTTGTTGTTGTTGAGCTACTTACTACATGGATGGATAGATAGATACTCTACGATTGCCAGCAGTCGACCATACTGCATCGCAAGCTATGTACATGACCGAGACGCAAGATACTTGTACACACTCTCTCATACTTCTTCTCGCTCAACGAGATGTCACACGGCGTTATCGCCCTGCTCCTCGTCGTCCTCTTCGATTATCAGGCTCGTCTGCAAAACGAGAGCAGCGATAGATACATGTCAGCAACCAAGCTAGCACGCCTGCATTACAGTATCGAACGTACGGGAGGTGCTGTGGCACTCGGGGTCTGCCATCCAATCGATCCCCACAGAACTACACACCATCACCAGCGAGTGAGCAATCATGGTCGCGCCCAAGGCGAATGAGCAAAGACAGGGAGTACCATTCGTAACGGCAACGACGATCGATGTGACCCAGCTCCACCAGTTCGACGAGTCGTCGTGCTCGTGGATCGCGAGCTCGGGCGGCGTGTCGGGCTCGCCATTGTACGTGAGCTGTATCACGAGAGGCGACGCGTCCACGGCTGGCTGACTCACTGCGGAGCTCGTGGCTGCAGCAGTTGACGCGGCGGTATCGGTGCCTGTGATGATCGAGTTGTTTTGGTGTGGCGGTGTCGTGTTGGTCGGTGGCGGCGTGTCGAGTTGCATCATGGAGAGTCGCTGGAGTTGGAGTCGAGGTACCACGAGCACGGTGCCAGTGCTTGGTGCTGTGGAACCTGCCGCTGTGGACGATGTCGCTGGCGTCGTCACGATCTCGGTCACTACATCATCGTGTGTCGTCGTATTGATAGCCTGTGGTGGTGGCGGCTTCTTCTTGGCCAGGTCGTCTTGAGCGTCGAGCTGTTCGATCATACGCAGCACCTCTCGAACCTCCTCGTCCGTGGCCTCGGGTGGATACAACAACGACGCATCCTCGCCATCGCTGGAGGGACCCTCCTCATCGCCAATGCGACCAACCTGATTGGCCGTAGGATGGCCACCAACACCGTGATGATGACCCAGTGATGCTCTTCGTTCGAGAGATGATGCATGGTTCGTGTTCTTGGATGTCGGAGTGTTGGGCGTGGAGCTCGAGCTCGAGCGCGCGCTCGCGGTATCATCGAGGAACTCGGGCAAGTGAGCGTTGTTGATCTGGCTTGGTAGTACATGAAGCGCCGGATAGTAGAACGAGGTCGTGGCTGCTACGGTACCGACATCGAAGCCGTGTACCGCAGTACCACCATCTCTCGAAGCCGCCATCAGATCGGAGTGATGGTCGAGATATCGATGATCGAGATATTGATCGAGATCGAATGATTGATTGATTGATTGATTGATAGCCTGATGTACTACAATATCAAAATATCAAAGTATTGATCGTTGATGATGATGTTGTTGATGTTGATGTTGTTGATGTTGTGAGGGCAGCGAGGTATTGGAGCTCATTCCGATCGATCCAACGAGATCGATCATCATTCGTTGCTCGGCTGCCTCGCGCTCACACCTCTCTCGTTCTCGTTCTCGCTCTCGCTCGCTCTCTCATATCCTACTCAAAGCAAACCGACACGAGGTACACTGATTAACCATGGATCCTAACGATGGTAATCGATATCAATTCATTCGACGACTTGGCGAAGGGTACGACTCATGGCCAGCCAGCCACACGAGATATCCATCGATCGTGATGGCGTATCTAATCGAACCCATGAACACACACTCTCTCTCGGTTATGATATCGATCTATCTATCCACCAATCTACCTGTCTACCTACCTATCTATCTGTATATCTATATAGCGCGTATGCGAGTGTGTTTCTCGCCAAGGATAAGGAGACCGACCAAGAGTATGCGATCAAGGTGCTCGAGGACTTTACGACGATCGACGAGGTATCTCGCGAGATCAACATCCTCTCGAGCTGCCAACACGAGAACATCGTGCATTACTACCGAACGATCCATCACAACAATCAACTATGGATCGTGATGGATTACTGCGCCGGTGGTTCGTTGCGAGACTTTATCGATCGTTGTGAGTTGACGTTGAGCGAGCGACACATTGCGTTCGTCATGGCGTGTCTGGTCGATGCGCTCAAGTATCTCCACGCTCGCGGTATCATTCACAGAGATCTCAAGGTACGTACACGCACTCTTGTGCGGGCTTGTAGTATCGTCCTACGTATTCGAACGATGATCAAGAAGAAGAACGGGAACCAGATATTGATGGGCCGGCGTATGATATGTAGGCTGGCAACATTCTGCTCAAGAAGGATGGTACTCCCAAGATCGGTACGTCCAATCCATGCCAATCCATGCCAATCGAACTCAACCACGACGCCAGTCTAATCAATCTATCTATCATCTCGGGGGAACTCGATGGCAATCGATTGTATTGGTACAGCGGACTTTGGCGTATCGAAAGAGGTCACCACGGCATCGAAGCGCAACACTGTGATTGGCGTACGTCTCGCTCGAGCAAGCCTAACGTCGAGCCGATATCAATCGCTCGAGACGAGTGGATGATGGCGATGACGAAGATGATGAACCTGATGAGGACGATGATGAACTTGATGATGAACCTGATATGTAGACTCCGTTGTGGATGTCGCCTGAGGCCATCCAAGGCATTCCATACAACTCCAAGGTTCGCAGCGATGGTTCCTGCCGATAAGCTCTCGGCTCGCTCACACTCACACACGCACACACACGCACACGCACACGCGCCTACTCTTCAGACCGACATCTGGAGCCTGGGTATCACGGCGATCGAGCTCGCCGATGGTGCTCCGCCTCATGCCGACATCCATCCCATGAAGGCCATGTTCAAGATCCCGTTCTGCCCGCCGCCGACCGTCGACAATCCGTCCGAGTTCTCGGAGCTGTTCAATGACTTTGTAGCCAAGTGCTTGGTCAAGGATCCGTCTGCACGTCCATCAGCCGAGGATCTGTCCACGGTGCGTATCGGCAAGCGGCGTGGGGCGGCGTGTGGCGTTGGAGCCTCGGGATTGACGCGCATTGAACCTCCGCAGCATCCGTTCATTGTCAACGCCCGTGCGGACCCGCATGTGCTGCTGGAGGTCGTCGAACGATTCGCCGAGTGTTCGCAAAACGACCCTGATGGCCTGAGTGGCAGTAGCCACTCGTCGCGCGTCGCCACGGCCTCGTCGACTGGTGTCACCGAGGAGTACAACGACACGATGCGCGTGCTCAACGACTCGGCCTCGTCGACCATGAACTGGGGCACGGCGGTCATCAACGACTCGCTCACCAACTCGGAGGCGCCAGTATTCACTGGCGTGGCGCTCGACAACACGCGCCCGACCGCGGCGCCCAACGAGCTGCCGATCCCGACGATCGAGGAACCGCCGAGGCCGGCGTCTCCTGCCGGCGAGCCGGCCGATCTCCGCCAGCTGCGCCGCCGCACGACGGGCCCAGGCTTCAAGGCGCTCGAGTTCACGAGCTTCTCAACCTCGTCGACGACGCTCAAGAAGATCGATGCCACCACGCCGCCGAAGCCGTCGTCGCCCGAAGCATCGGCAGCCTCGACCACGACTGCCAGCGCCACGACAGCAGCAGCAGCAGCAGCGAGCACGACAGAAGATCCCACGACTCCGTACTTGCCGCCGACCACGCCCCACCGAGCACGCTTTAGCATCTACCTTCCACAGGAGCGCACGCTGGATTGGCGGTACGTGGCGCTCGTTGCTGCACGTCGTTGTAGCCCTTCGCAATCCTCACACTCGCCAACGGCAGAGATGTGGCTCTCGTGGTGCTCTCGAGCTATGTGATCTTGCATTGGTGCGGCTTGGTCGATTGAGCTGCGGCCACCATCAGGCAAGCAAGAAGCCTGGTCGCGGCTGCTGTCATCGCGCTGGCAGCCGCGTGTCTCTCATAGATACTTGGCAGCCGGAGATACTACCGGCCCTCCCCTCTATTCTCATCTATAACTGCCGACCGCCCTCTCTTTCTCTCTCTCTCGTGTGTTTGTTGTGGTTGTTATTGTTTCAAACAGCAGAGCAAGGAATAAAGTTGAAGGAGCAATCCACACAATGGCCTGAGCAGCATTGATTGATTGGTAGATAGGGACAGATCGAGTGGTGTTGTTTGTTGCTTCTTCGCCTTCTTGCTGCTGCTTCATCACTTGCTTCGCAGTTTGGAGTTTGGAGCATCTCTTCGTCGCTGCGAGAGATAGAGCTCGTTGGAAGAGATGGGAGACGATCCGCTTGATCGTGATGCTCGAATCAAGCTCTCGATCGGCACCAGGCAACAAGGCGACGATAGCCAGCGCTTCGCGCCTTTCAACTTGGCGTTCGACCATCGCGGTCTCTTGCTCGTTGTCGAATCGAATACTCATCGAGTGCAAGCATTCTCATTTGATGATGATGATGGTGATGGCGCATCGCTGGTGTCCAAGTTCGGTGAGCAAGGCGACGAACCAGGCCAGTTCAAGTGTCCAGCGGACCTTGCGATCGATCACGATCATGATCGCATCTTCGTCGTCGATCACTACCATAATCGCGTACAAATATGGTCTCTGAGCGAGCAATCGTTCTTGTCGTGTATCGACCAGCATGTGTCACGAGATATTGAGCTCAAGCGTCCTCATGGCGTCGCGATCGACAAGCACCATCATCGCATCATCATCACCGATTCCAGCAACAATCGATTGGTGTTCTTGTCGTCGATCGATCTCTCGTTCTTGTTCTCCATCGGCAAGCGAGGATATCGACCTGGCGAGTTCTACTACCCATCAGGCATTGCGATCGATCATGATCGACATCGAATCATCGTCTGTGATACCCACAACTTTCGAGTGCAAGTATTGTCGTCGATCGATGGCTCGTTCTTGTTCAAGTTCGGCTCTCAAGGCGATCAACCACACCAGTTCAAGCGTCCTCAAGGAGTGTGCATCGATAACCAAGGCCGAATCATCATCGCCGACTTCAACAACCGTCGATTGCAAGCGTTCACTCCTGAAGGCCATCCCATCTCGTCCTTCGATTCTGGCAGCGAGTACTGTTTGGCAGTTGCGTTCGACGAGCATCGAGGTCTCATCGCCTTCTCGACAAGCAGTCGAGTGCATGTGATTGGAGCCAATCAATGGCTTGCCGACACGTTCGCATGGCGTCCAGATCGTCATCAACATGCTCCATCATCGATCAAGCAAGCCATCTTGACGATGACGATGATTCGATCGCTGGTCGATGATTCGGCGATGTCGATGATTCCGAACGAGCTCTTGTTCGAGATCTTCTCGTTCCTTTGATCATGATCGTGATCATGCTGCCGCAGCGAGCGAGCAGCCTCCGATATCTCGAGATCCCACCGACTGTGTAGCACACCAATACTGCCACATCATCATTTACTTGCGACTGTAGTGTCTCAGCGAGAGTAAAGTAAACGACGTGTTCCCGCACAGTCTCAGTCGCTTGTTGCCTTCGCTGCTGCTGCTGCTGCTCCGCCACCATGTAGGTGCCTGTCCCAGTCTCCTCACACAGTCTCGAGCTCGTACACCCAAAACTCATCACGATCGTTGTAGGTCTCGTTTGATCGTCAAGGGGCTGCCCAAGTACCTCACGGCCAAGCGGCTCAAGGAGCACTTTAGTCAGAAGGTACCATATCCTGCTGCCTCGACAGCGACCTCGATCTCGATCTGTCGCTTGCTAACTCGCCTCAAGGGAGATGTCACCGACGCCAAGATCGCCATGACCAAGTCCAACACCTCGCGGCAGTTCGGGTTCGTCGGGTTCCGTACGGCGGAGCAGGCGCAGGAGGCGCTGCGCTACTTCAACAACACCTTCATCGATACCTCGCGCATCCACGTCGAGGAAGCCAAGGCCGTACGCGTCAGATGCATCGATCTATCGCGCGCTCGAGAGACCCACTCGATTCCATGTGTCTAACGATAGAGAGGGGCGATCTCGTGTTCGTGTGTAGGTCGGTGATCCGTCGATCCCCAAGCCTTGGAGCAAGTACACGGACGGCACCACGGCGCACAAGCGGCTGCGTGAGCACGACGCCGAGGTCGAGAGCCGCTCGGGTAAGCGCCAAAAGACTGGCGCCGATGATGGTGATGATGATGGTGCCGCCAGCAAGTCGGCAGCCGACAAGAAGAAGCAGCAGCAGGACGCCAAGCTCGCCGAGTTCCTCGAGCTGAGCAAGCCCAAGTCGCGCGTCGCGTACTGGGGCGATCAGAGCGTGGCGCAGCTGCATGCGCCGTCGACCAAGAAGCCTGCCGCTCTCGCGCTGGCTGCGAGCGATGATGGTGCTGATGAGCAAGAGCGTGAGTTCGTGCCTTGGGACGACGACGACTCGGGAGATGACGGCGACGACGATGATGTGTTCGACGCTAGCGCCAAGGCCAACAAGAACAGCAGCGCCAAGACCAAGAAGCAGGCTGCTGCAGCAGGTGGCACATCGAGCAAGGCCAAGGCATCGAAGGAACAACCACTACCACAACAGCAACGTGGAACGGGCAAGAGCGCCAAGGCCATTCGAGCACTGCTCGAGGATGATGACGAGGATGATGAGCAGGAGGCCGGCAGCGAACTCGAGTACAACAGCGACGACCTTGCCGACAACGACAACGACGATGAGGACGATGAGGAGCAAGCCAACCTTGAGGACGATGAGGATGGCAGTGAGCAAGAGTATGACAGCGATGACCTTGCTGACAATGACAACGACGACGACGAGGACGAAGAGCAAGAGCAAGACGACGACGACGATGAGCCCGACGACGAAGACGACGAAGACGACGAAGACGACGATGCCATCTCGCTGTTTGAAGACGACGAGCCAGCGTCATCCAAGAAGAAGAAGAAGCAACGTGCTACCGATGGAGACGATGATCAAGCGAGTGGCGAGGGTGAGGAGGAGGATGCCAGCGAGCACGACGATCTCGAGGACCATGGCCGCTTGTACGTGCGCAACCTGCCGTACACTGCGACCGAGGAGGACCTCACGAGCTTGTTCGGCGAGTACGGCGAGCTCGACGAGGTGCACTTGTCGATCGACGCCATCACCAAGCAGCCCAAGGGCTTCGCCTTCATCACGTTCAAGGACCCGAAGGCCGCCATCATCGCCATGAGCAAGCTCAACTCGAGCTCGTTCATGGGTCGCTTACTGCACGTGATTCCCGCCAAACCGGCTGTCGAGCACACCAAGCACGAGGGCGATGCTCGTGGCGGCGCTGGTTCGTCGTCGTTCAAGGAGCAGAAGAAGCAGAAGCTCAAGGAGAACCGCGAGAACCAAGTCAACTGGAACGCGCTCTTCATTCGCGTACGTGTGTGGCGCCGTGGCGTGAAGGCCAGTAGTAGCGATGCCGCCTAACAACGATGACGACACAGAGTGACACGGTAGCGAACGCCACGGCCGAGAAGCTCAAGGTCAAGAAGGGCGAGCTGCTCGATCCCTCGTCGAACCAACTCGCCGTTCGCCTGGCACTCGCTGAGACCAACATCATCCAAGAGACCAAGCAGATCCTCGAGGACGAGGGCGTGGACCTCGAGGCACTGGGCTCGTTCAGCAAGAAGGACGTTGCTCGAAGCAACCGCGTGCTGCTGGTCAAGAACCTGCCGCACTCGACGACACTCGCCGATCTACAGGCGCTCTTCTCGCCGTTTGGCACACTTGGTCGAGTACGTCGAGTGTGCGCGTTCTCGTGCTCGTGCGCACGATTGACTTGCGGCGGTGATTCTCACTGTCGAATTCGGATACGTGTATGCGACAGGTCGTGCTGCCGCCGACGAGAGCCATTGCGTTGGTCGAGTTCCTCGAGGTCAACGAGGCCAAGAAAGCCATGCGCACGCTCGCGTACAAGCCCTTCAAGCACGTGCCGCTGTATCTCGAGTGGGCGCCGATGGGCGTCTTTCGCCAGGAGCAATACACACCGCCCAAGGATGCCAAGAGCAGCAAGAAAGAAGGTAGCGTGTGCCGTGGCCCGCGGCATCGGCGCTCTCCTTGGGTCGCCTTGTCTGACGCACTGCTTTTTCTCGTGGCGACAGCCAAGCGCAAGGAGCAACTGCGCGATAACGTGCTCAACCTCCACGAAGAGGAAGCCACCACGACGCAAACCACCACGCTCTACGTCAAGAACCTCAACTTTGAGACGACCGAGGAGTCGCTCAAGGCACTGTTCGCTCGCATCGGCCGCCTCCGTAGCGTGACGATAGCGCACAAGAAGGACGCTGCCGGCAAGCAGCTATCGCTCGGCTTCGGCTTTGTCGAGTTCTTTGACAAGGCCGACGCGATCAAGGCCATCAAGAAGTTGCAGGTACGCAAGCTGCGTGAGTCTCTCGCATACACCAAGCGACTGACGCATGCACGCTCTCTCGATTGGCTGCGGGAACAGGGCGTCAAACTGGATGATCACGCGCTGGCGCTCAAGTTCTCGGCCAAGAGCCTCCAGCCACAAACGTCGGAGCGCAAGCGCAAGCCGGTCGACCAGCCGAACGAGGCCAAGTCGTCGAAGCTCGTCGTGCGCAACGTGGCCTTCGAGGCTACGGCCAGGGACATTCGCAGCATCTTCCAGTACGTTCTCTGCACGCTGCTGGAGTCCATCTCGTGGCACTTGCTTACGTTCTCTCGCAACAACAACAACAACAGGTCATTCGGTGAGCTCAAGGCCGTGCGTATCCCCAAGAAGTTTGATGGCAAGTCGCGTGGCTTCGCGTTCGTCGAGTTTGTGACCAAGCAAGACGCCAAGCGCGCCATGGACAACCTCAAGCACACCCATCTATATGGCCGCCACTTGGTGATCGAGTACGCCGAGCAAGACAAGTCGCTCGAGCAACTGCGCGAGAAAGCCAAGGAGGATCTCAGTAAACTGTAGTAATCTTTGTGCGGCACATTACATTCGATCCCCGATGACGACTTCTGTTGTTGCTGCTACTGCTAGCATAGTGATACGATAGTTGTTGTTGTTGTTGACGAGGAGGCTATTTCGTTTTGGGTCGAGCTGTGGCATCGGTAGCGGTGTCGGCAGCAGCAGCAGCAGCGTGAGGAGGAGCAAAAGGCGCGAGCTTGCGCTTGCGTCGGTAGTCCTGCTCGCGCATCATGCCGAGCGCCTCGGTGACGAGCCAGATGAGCGCGAGCGCCAGCACGAGGTTGGTGGCGTAGAAGAAGTTGGCGTTGCCGGTGTTGCGCTCGATCCACGAGAACCACGCCAGCGCACCAAAGCAGACGAGGAACACGTAGACGTAGAGAACGATGATGACGCGATGACCAGCGAGCGCCAGGAACGACAGGAACATCGGCAGCAGCGCCAGATGCAATGCATGGTCGCCGAGTGATGGATAGGCTTGGAAGCCGGCGATGATGGCGATGACGGCCCACGCCAGGAACATTGGTCGGTTGCTGCAATCCACAAGGTCAATGTCGAGATGGCACACAATCAAGCAATCGAATCGAGCAAACGCACTTCATCTTGAAGGCCATCGGAATGGTGTACGAGAAGCACAACAGCTGCAGACAGTAGGTGAAGAACGATCGGAACTCGGAGAAGATCTCGGCCATGAGGTACCAGAACAAGCCGACGTTGGGCGTGAGGTCTCGCACTTGGAGCACGAACAAGTACGTGGCATCGACGAAGCGCCAATCGGCCTTGGTGCCTGCCGAGAGGAACAGCAGATCCGCCAGCACGAACACGAACAAACCAATCAATGCGCCAGTGCCCGATGCTCCCTATTGACCGTATCAGTACTCAATCCGATTGAATTCGATTGGATTCGATTGGAGCACGAGCTCGAAGATACCTTGAATCGATTGCGCGATTGAATCAGCAGCACGACAGGCACCAAGAGCTGCGTGTTGTAGATCGACAGGTAGCTCGCCACTGCCGTGCTCACGATCGCTCCGAACGCTCCCAGTAGCGAGGCTACTCCATACGATCACTCGATCATCAATCGATCTGAAGCAAATCTTCAATTGCATTCTCGGTCGCACTCACGTTAGCGCGCGCCGACGTACGGGAGAGCGCCAACTTGAGAGCGAGCACCACGAAGAGGTTGTTGAAGATGACGAGCGATCGAGCTCCACAGGTCGCTATCGTGAATGGATTCAAGAGATATCTGTTGTAGCAACATCATGAGGACCATACATGAGTGAACGAGCGATCCACTATCCACGATCGATTGCAATGGATCTCGAGATGGATCGGATCGGATCGGATTGGATTGGATTGGATCAAGCGTACAGCAACGCGACAGTAGCAGGATAGGTCGAGTCAGGCTTGATGGTCTCGAGCGTCACGGCTTCGTTGGACTTGAAATACAATGAGACACATCGAGCCAGCAGCCATGCGATGACGGCGTCGATGGCGATGAAGAGGCCCGAGACGACGAGCGGCTGATCGATGATGTAGTCGAAGAGCGACACGAGCAATGGCGCTTGATGGCACACCGAACCATGATACGCTGATGGACCTCGTCGATGCCAGAAGATACACTCTTGTACTGGAGAGAGATTGGTATTCGATGCATCGAATCAATAGGTTGTATCGCATCGATGGTAGGTAGATAGGTAGATAGAGATAGATATGTACGGCGTTGGAAGGATGTGACTGGCGTGACGAGCTCGACTCGATCAGCGAGCGACGTGGCGACTGGATGGTCGGACGTGAGTAGCAAGGCTCGAAGCCATAGAGCGCCGATGAAGGCGATCGGATGCCACCACCGCAGCATCATCATACAGCTACTTCAATGTGTGTGTGAGAGATTGGAAGTGAGAGAGTGATTGGATGTGTGTGATGTGCTTGAGCGAGAGGCAGCGAGCGAATGAATGTAAGATGTCGAGTTCGATCTCAATCTATCTCTGAACCCAGTAGCACTACTATCGAATGGCATGACTCGATTCGATTGGTTATCGATGGATGGATGGGTAGATAGATAGATAAATGGGTGGGTTCGAGATATGGATGGTATTCGAACGCTCCTCACACACTGGATATTACAGCGTCCTCAGTGGATGGTACAGGTTGGTACTCGCTCTCGCGCACGATGCATCGAGATGGATAGAGCGATGGGTACCCGATGATAGACTCTTGCTGGCTCACTCTCACTCACTCACTCGCACGGAACTCGCATCTACACGGCCGACGCGTCCGGTATGGCGAGGTTGACCTTCTTCTGGTACTCCTTGCGTCGCTCGGGTATGTCGGTCACGCCCTGCTCGCCAAATGAGCGTGAGCCTCAACCGCACGAGTCTCTAGGGTGTGGTGTACCGTACCTGACCGCTGCCGATGACGCCGACCTTGCCGTGCACCGAGTCGGGCGTCTTGAACATGCTCTCGCGGTTCAACGTCGTCATGAAGCCCTTCTTACGCTTGGCGCCCTGCAGCATCATGACGACGGTGAGCCACATATCCACACCAACAGCGTCTTGCCAAGCATCGAGCAGCACCTTGTCCTGCACGAAGGCCTTCCACGTGGTCTGCTTCTCCTTGGTCTCCTTGTTGATGGTCGCCATGCGGTTGCGCTTCTTGATCTGGTGCAGCTTCTTCTTCTTGGCCTCGCGCTCCTCGGGTGTGTCGGTGGGCTTGATCATCAGATGCTCGGGGATCGGTATCACCTCGACCTGCTCGTGTCTGCGCATAGCCGCTGAGGAACTCATTGAGGGCAGCAGCGACACGGGTATAGCTGACGCGCCTGCTGCTGATGATGATGTCGACGATGATGCAGCCGCTGTTGTGGACGCCGCGCCAGCTGTGTAGCTCGTGTCGAGAGCCGTCTGAGCAGCGGCGGCGGCGGCAGCAGCAGCTTGCTCGGCCGCCTGCTTGCGTTGGAGCAGTTGTTCAGTGAGGGCGAGTACCTCGTCCAGCTCGGCCTTGGCCGCGAGCAGCGCGGCGTCGCCGGGCGTCTGCAGCAGCGACACCACGATCGAGTCGCGCGCCATCTTGTACTCGCGCATCTCCTCCACGAGTTGATCGATCGAGCGAGCGTCGTCGTCCATGATCGAGTTGGTGAGTGAGTGAGTGGGTGGGTTGGTCGGTGGGTGGGATAGATTGGGGAGGGCTGTGGGTACTGGTGATGGAACGGTGTTGATGGTGTTGATGATATGCGCGCAACGAGGACAACAAGCAACTGATCGAGATCGATCAAGAACGCGCAATCCAACAATCCAAGCCAATCCATCGAATGAATGAACGAACGGCTCGAACAGTATCAAGTGATGCCATTGAATGAATGAATGAATGAGATGTTTAGACCTTGAAGACATCTCCATGGACTCGCGGGGTTGGATGAGCTTGATGCGTGAACTATACAACAACAACAGCGGCAGTAGCGGCTAGAACAGACGATTCATCGATCATTGGATCATCGGGAGGCAGGCGCCATCTTACCTACGCGACACGCTCACAGGCTCGGCAGCGAACCATGGTTGCGCGCGTACGAACGAGTCGACTCCCTGCACGAACTTGTCGCATTGAATCGGCTCGTTCAACGTGTACAGCGGATTCTATCCATCGATCGATCGATCCAGCCCATCAATACGCGACTACGAGAAACGAGCGTGGCATCGTGGAGGTTCGCGAACCTTGGCGACGAATCGCACGAACAGATGGTAGAGCTCCTGCAGTGCCTCGCGAATATCAGCGACGTTGGGATCGGTGAGCACCACGAACTTGAGACCGGTCGGAGTCTCGTAGTAGTGCATTCGATAGGTGTCGGTGCGGAAGTAGTTGAAGCTGCCATCGCATCTGCACGAGCCCCGAGCCCCCAAGTCGTTGGTATATCAAGCCATCTTCATCACCATCGTCGTCATCGTATCGAGATTGTGAAAGACATACGGTCGTGGCGAGGTCAGCGCTATGAAGCGCTTGAGCGAGAACAGCATGCCATAGATGAGCTTGAACTCCTCCTCGAGGTTATCGCACATCTTCTTGCTGCGTGTGGTGAATCGATAGAACACCCCTCCCCTCAAAGCGTTGGTATGTGTGTACGTAACAGACGATGTGATGGAGCCCGTGAGCGAGAGGAGTGAGCGTACCGATGCCAGTCTTTGTAGAAGAGACAGCTGCCGTTCCGATTGAACAGATACATGTTGAAGAGCGTCATCGTGTATGTGTGTGTATGCTACCTTGAGCGATTCAATCAATCACTCAATGAATGAACTCACTAACTAACTTCACAACCCTTCAATTGGATATCTCGATGGTCGATGTTGATGTTGATGTAGCAGCAGCGAAGCAACCAAGCGAATACGAATCGATCAACATCACTCGCTCACTCGCCTGCTCGCTCACGCATCATCAACAAACCCCCTTGATCGTATCAACAAACACCCCTCACCCACCTACCCAATGAGTCGTAGAAAGCGAGGGTTCAGTGATCCGGTCCTCAACGAGCTCGCAGCTAGCGGCTCGAGCTCGGGCAGCAACAAGAAGCACAAGCCGTCGTTCACGGCCGACTACGCCGACGACTACACGATCGATGGCTTGACCAAGTACGACATGCATCGAGAACCATTGCATGTTGTGCCGGTATCCGATCATTCAACCATCACTGTCGTACGTCGAATCGACTCGATTGAGAGATATTGATATCGATTGAGAGATATTGATATCGATTCGATTGGCAGTCGGCACGAGTCTTGAACCCATTGATCACGTGTCCTGTATGTCTTGGAGTACTGCGTAACAGTCGCACGGTCATGGAGTGTCTGCATCGGTACGGCAGGCCTTACTCGCGATCGATATCTCATTCTGCCAACCGATATCTGACACCGACATGCAATCTCTGGCTCGAGCAGCTTCTGCAACGAATGCATCGTCACATCTCTTCGATTGGGCAAGAAGGAATGTCCACAATGTCGTGTATGTCATGGCAGACCCTCCCGATCGATGATCGATCACAAACAGTCTCTCACGCCATTGATGATCGATCGGACGACAGATCAAGGTCTCGTCGCATCGAGACCTGCGACAGGACCAGAAGATGGACCTCTTGATCACCGAGATACTCGGCAACGTCGATCAGTACGAAGAGAACACTGTCAAGGCCGTCGACCATATCAATCAATCGTTCAATCGCGATGCGTTGCGCACGAGCTTCGAACAGGGTCTGCTGCGGCAGGCCGAGGCTCGCAAGAAGTTCCCGCTACCTGTACGAACGAGCGAGCGAGCGCGTTCGATCGGTGATGCTCACTGCAATCTGATGACAAACGTAGAAACCAACAACACGGCGCAAGCGAGCACAGAAGGTCCGTGCAACTGAGAGCGACAACGATGACGATCAGATGGATGAGGACGACGACCATGCTGCTGCTGCTGCTGGTGGTTCGAGGCGCCAGCGCGAGGACAACGTATGAACGAGCCCAGCTGTGATGTGAGCGGTCGATGTGCCGTGGCTGATCGACATGAGCAACCTCTCCTTCCCTCAGGTGACGATTCGATTGGTGCCGCATGCCAAGGCGCCGGCGGCAGTGTACCGATTGCGTCGCTGCTACGTGACGACCAGCGGCCGAGTACGACTGGCGCACGTCGTCAAGTTCCTCACCAAGCAGCTCCGCCTGCCAAGCGATGTGCAAGTGACTCTGTCGGTGTCACCGCCGCCGCCCCACTCGACGACTGCGGACGAGCAGCCGTCTCACACTGACGAGCAGCCACTCAGTGACCTGGAGCAAACGATTGCCACCGTGTGGCGCGAGGTAATGCCGATTGATTGCGCCTGGAACGACTGTATTCGAGTGCTGACTGGCCGAATGCGCGTGCTCCCCGATTGTGTGCTTGCGTAGAAATGGAAGCAACTCGATCAGGTGATGGAGGTGCAGTACTCGTACACGTTGGATACCACCGAGCGGACCGAGGCTGCTACGAGCTGATAGCGACGACGACGGCATTGTCTTGTACGCCTATACCCGAGCTGCAGTTAGCTCGGCGTCGTCGTCGTTGTACTAGTACCTTGTGGGCTGCGTAGTGTTGCGCCACTTCGATCTTGTCTTCTCTCTCGTTCCTCGCAATACAAAGCCGCACGAATCGAGCACGAGCGCGTGAGTCCATCAGTAAGGTAAGCCAATCCCAGCAGCCAGCCAGCCAGTCAGTGAGTGATCCTTCCACGACTCGAATCCAGCCCAGCATACGCTCTGGAGGAGGAGGAGGAGCGCAGGTATGAATGCAGCCAGCGGCAGCAGCGAGCGAGAGCGAGCAGGGCAGGGAAACGCATTGTACTCCACGAGCCGGCGGCTGGCATTGTGCAGTCCGTCCGTCGTGCCGCGTGTCGAGCGAGAGTGAGCGAGGTCCAGCCAGCCAGCCAGTAGCGAGGCGGCACGCGAGTTAATGGTCCAACAAACGACGAGAGCACACGGCGGGCCGTGCCATCCATCATCATCAAGTATTATTCCAGCGGCCTCCGGTCTGAACGATAGACGTGCGAAAGCGAGAGAGAGAGAGAGCGTGGAGAGCAAACGGTAGTGCGGATAGTGCCGATGGTGCGGGGGAAAGGGGGTTACGACTTAGAGAAGCGGCAGGAAGGGGCGTGGTGGCGAGCGTCTCTCGCACTCTTACGCCGTGGTGCCATTGGGCTTGTCGGCCGCACCATCAGCCGGCGGAGGCGACAGGCGAGCTCGCTTGGCGCTCGGCTCATCCTCGCTGCACGATCGCAAAAGTGAGCGGGGAGCAAGGAGGGACATGCGTGCAAGGAGGGCGGCAGCAACGTACTCACGGCGCGGCGATCGGCCTCGCGGAGAGCGCGAACGACGCGGCGAGCGGCTCGGGCTGCGGCGCGTTCGATCGCGAGGAGAGCGCGAGCGGCTGGCGCTACGGCTCGGGCTGCGGCGCGTTCGATCGCGAGGCGAGCGCGAACGGCTGTAGCTGCGTCGACGCGGCGAACGGCTCGGGCTGCGTGATCGCGAGCGGCTACGGCTGCGGCTGCGGCTGCTTCGTCGCCTCTTGCGCGGCGGAGTGCGAGAGCGCGAACGAGAGCGCGAGCGACGCGAGTCGTCGTACACGCGCACCGTGCAGCCGCGCACCGTCGTGCCGTCAATGTGGCGGATGGCACGGCGCAGCTCCTCGCGCGTGCGGAACTCGACCGCTCTGTTCCCGCTCTCGAGTAAGCAACTACGAGCGAGGCAGCGAGGCGGCAGGTGCTCACGTACCCGCAGTTGCGGCCTCGATCGAACCACACATCGGCAAAGATCACGTCGGCCTCGGCGCGGAAGATGTCCTTCAGGTCCTGCCAGCTCATGTCGCGCGGCAGGTTCTCGACACGAGCACGGTAGTCGCTGCGTTGCGGCGGACTAGGCACACGCACGACGACACGCACGCATCAGCATCAGGTCCAACAACAGAGCGACGGAGTGAGTGCCTCGTACCCATACGACGGGCCTCGCTCGCGACGAGCACCGCGAGAGCCACGCGAGAACTCGACGATGATGCGGCTGCCGTGCAGGTCGGTGTCGTGCAGACGATGTACAGCCTCCTCGGCGTCGCGTTGGTCGTCGTAGTCCTACTCACGCGAGCTCGCCAAGTGAGGATCGAATCGCGCAGGGAGATCGAGATCGCGCAACATACCACGAAGGCGAAGCCGTACTTCACGTCGACGTGGCGAACGTGGCCATACTTGCTGAACAGGTCGTGGATATCGGCCTCTCGCGTGCGCGTGCTGATCTTGCCGACGTACACGCGAGTGCGCGACGACGACGAGGACGACGACGACATGGCGGTGCTGCTGCTGCGGCGGAGGAGCTGCGAGCGAGAGCGGGAAGACGAGCGACAACCAAGAGGCGTAGCGCAATGGCGAGCCTGTTCTTCGCTTTACTGCTCGACTCACGGCGCCATGATAGACCAATGGCGAGCTCGCCCTCTCCTCCCACTCCCTCTCTGAGAGACCGAGAGAGCCTGCTCGCTCTGGTGTCGCTCAACGACCTTCTCTCTCTGGTTTGGTGGTGGATCAGGTGGCAGGAACAGAGATGAGTGGCGATCTCAAGCACCAAGCACCAAGTGCTCGAGATGCTGAACGACAAGCAAGAGGACGAGCACAAGCACAAGCAACGAGAACGAGAAGAAGCTCCTCTTGTTCCTCTTGTTGTTGTCTGCTTGCTGCTTGGCGCTCGCGTCTCTGCTGCTGCTGCTGCTCGCAAGCTCCCTTCGACTCTTTGCTCTCTCTGTGTGTGCCGCTCTCTTTGGCGTCGCTCGTCCTGTGGCTTCGTTGTCGTGTTCTCTCTTTCGTTCTCGAGTGAGTGAGTGGACCATCAATCATCATGTCCGACTCGGAATCGGAAACCAGTTGGGGCATTGATTCGGACTTTGAAAAGGACGAGCCTTTCGCCTTATCCCCCAGTTTGATTGAGCAGATACGCAACAACATCTTCCCACACACCGAGGTAGACCTCAGAGTACGTTCATATCTTCATCTCTCTCTTGTGGTTGATATCGTGTTGGTTCGATGGCCAAGAAGCTCTCTTGCTTTGTCATGAACTTGATAAGATCGAGATATTGATGATATTGCCCTTGATTCTACTCTACTCTATTCGATTGATTGATTCGATTGATTGATTGATTGATTGATTGATTGATTGATTGATTGATTGATTGATTGATTGATTGATTGATTGATTGATTGATTGATTGATTGATTGATTTGATTGATTGATTCGATTGATTGATTGATTGATTGATTGATTGATTGATTGATTGATTGATTGATTGATTGATTGATTCCATTGATTGATTGATTGATTGATTGATTGATTGATTGATTCGATTGATTGATTGATTGATTGATTGATTGATTGATTGATTGATTGATTGATTGATTGATTGATTGATTGATTGATTGATTGATTGATTGATTGATTGATTGATTGATTGATTGATTGATTGATTGATTGATTGATTCGATTGATCATCAACCAATGCAGTTCAACAATATTGGAGATGAAGGAGCACGACACATCAGCGATGCTCTTCGAACCAATACCTCCATCACCAATATCGACCTTGCGGTACTTCATTCTCTCTCTCTCAATCAATCAATGACGAATATTGGTCGATATCAATGATTGGAATATCAACCAACACTCTCTCATATTTTCCATTGATTGATTGATTGATTGATTGATTGATTGATTTATTGATTGATTGATTGATTGATTGATTGATTGATTGATTGATTGATTGATTGATTGATTGATTGATTGATTGATTGATTCGATTGATTCGATTGATTGATTGATTGATTGATTGATTGATTGATTGATTGATTGATTGATTGATTGATTGATTGATTGATTGATTGATTGATCATCAACCAATGCAGGACAACGATATTGGAGAAGAAGGAGCACGACACATCAGCGATGCTCTTCGAACCAATACCTCCATCACCAATATCGACCTTGGGGTACTTCATTCTCTCTCTCTCTCTTTCTCAATCAATCAATGACGAATATTGGTCGATATCAATGATTGGAATATCAACCAACACTCTCTCACATTTCCATTGATTGATTGATTGATTGATTGATTGATTGATTTATTGATTGATTGATTGATTGATTCGATTGATTGATTGATTCGATTGATCATCAACCAATGCAGAGCAACGATATTGGAGAAGAAGGAGCACGATACATCAGCGATGCTCTTCGAACCAATACCTCCATCACCAATATCGACCTTGGGGTACTTCATTCTCTCTCTCTCTCTCTCTCTTTCTCAATCAATCAATGACGAATATTGGTCGATATCAATGATTGGAATATCAACCAACACTCTCTCATATTTACCATTGATTCGATTGATTGATTGATTGATTGATTGATTGATTGATTTTGATTGATTGATTGATTGATTGATTGATTGATTGATTGATTGATTGATTGATTGATTGATTGATTGATTGATTGATTGATTGATTGATTGATTGATTGATTGATTGATTGATTGATTGATTGGTTGGTTGGTTGGTTG
>Ga0209935_1002750_pt1 | contig 20181 bp, 33 predicted proteins | sample ThiBio_1000_plan_2_FD_183958 | JGI IMG/M metagenome (GOLD analysis project Ga0209935, IMG submission 183958) | Wastewater bioreactor microbial communities from Cape Town, South Africa - Thiocy_cont_1000_plan (SPAdes) | ecosystem: Engineered > Bioreactor > Thiocyanate-remediating >...
TGAGGGCCGAGTTCGTGAAGTTCCTTGAGCCGAGCACCAGCAGAGAGACCACGCCCAAGATGCCTCCCGCACCGAGGATACTGCCCACGCAGGCTTGCACGCTCGCCAGCCAGCGAAGCTGCGTTTTAGTCGGATCTTGGGGACCCCCTTGCTCGTCCACGAGCGGGACAACGTCGTGGGTCAATGCATCGTCAGCCATGGCAAGATGATGCAGCAAAGCGAGCGGCAGGACAATGTTGGACAGCTGGTCGTCGCTGCAACACCATACATAGCGCTTGTACCACAGCAACAGCTTCCGATTGACATGTGGCTTGTCGAACATTAAAATCTCAACCGCGGGTTAGAAGGCAATATAGTTCGTTCATTGGTCGTCTGTTCGGCAAGCACTCAAAGACCAACGAAAGATACAGACTGACTGACTGACTGACTGAACGAGCGCGCGCGCGCGCGCGCGCGAGAGAGAGAGAGAGAGAGAGAGAGAGAGAGAGAGAGAGAGAGAGAGAGAGAGCGCGAGACTGTTTGATCACGCAGTGGCTGCTTCGGTCAAGTCGGTGGGTACGGAGTAGCCAAGTGCCGACGACATTGCAAGCACTCCAACCATGAGCAAGGCATCGAACAAAGCGAGGACGGTGGTCACACCCGCTAACCATTTACGAGTTGCGTGGGGTACCCCATTAGTGGGGTTAGAAACAGCGTAGAACGCGAACTGTGGCACGACTCATGTCGTGAGCTCATGATGCGAGGCGTTGCTCCGGGCCCCAACATCTCACATACCTTCAAGAACATATAGATAACCTTGAGGAGCATAACTCCTGCAAGGAAGGACACAAAGACAATGTTGAGCGAGCTGTGCGAGAAGTGGGCGGTGGCCATGACCATCAACGACACGGTGCCCGAGATGCCGCTCGCGTTGATGATGTTGCCGATGATCGACAGCGTGTTCGCGTAGTCGGCAAGAGTCATGGCGGCCGTCGCCATCGTTGATGGCCGAAAGAACACCAACGAGTGGACAACAAAGCAAGCGGCCAACAAAGCAAGCAAACACCGACCGGCGAGCTGGTCGCTCGTCGCAAGCTGCCACTGAGTTGCAAGGAGCTCCAACGCTCCTCTCTCCAAAAGGAAAGTTGGCTATCGCTCGCTGTGTGGGGTACTGCTGGCATCTGTGCGCCCTCTTGCTCCTGCCGACGCTCGGCCCATCTCGCTACCGATGGGCAGTATGTACGGCGAAGTAAACATCAATGGTAACGTGCAACGAGCTCGAGATTGTTGTGCAAGAGATGGTATTGCTTGATTGCGGCCATCTCTCGTGCCACGCCAGTGCTTGGCTCTCAACGACACGCACAGAGAGAGACAGAGAGAGAGAGAGAGAGAGAGAGATCTGGTGGTAACGGCTCGAACCTCGAGCTCTCTCAAGAGGCCGTCAGCTTGAGAGCCGAAGCCATGGCCAGCACTCCAACCATGAGAAGACCATCCACCAATGCCGTTAGTGAGCCTCCGATGTTGAGACCCACAAACAGAAAGTGTGGCAGTGCTTGATCACAAGTCCCGAACACAGCGAACGCAGCCTGTGTGGCAAGAGATCGTGAGTCTCTGCAAACACAACACAGCCATCGCTGCGTAACTATCGACCTCGACGCACCGTGATACAAAGAACGAGAGTCTTCACGACCAACGATGCCGCCACGAAGGTGAGGAACACGATGTTGAGGGCCGAGTTCGTGAAGTTCCTTGAGCCGAGCACCAGCAGAGAGACCACGCCCAAGATGCCTCCCGCACCGAGGATACTGCCCACGCAGGCTTGCACGCTCGCCAGCCAGCGAAGCTGCGTTTTGATAGTCGGATCTTGGGGACCCCCTTGCTCGTCCACGAGCGGGACAACGTCGTGGGTCAATGCATCGTCAGCCATGGCAAGATGATGCAGCAAAGCGAGCGGCAGGACAATGTTGGACAGCTGGTCGTCGCTGCAACACCATACATAGCGCTTGTACCACAGCAACAGCTTCCGATTGACATGTGGCTTGTCGAACATTAAAATCTCAGCCGCGGGTTAGAAGGCAATATAGTTCGTTCATTGGTCGGAACGTGTGGTTCGTCTGTTCGACAAGCAGCACTCAAAGACACTGACTGACTGACTGAACGAGCGCGCGAGAGAGAGAACGAGAGAGACTGTTTGATCAAGCAGTTGCTGTTGCGGTCGAGTTGGTGGCCATGGAGCTCATCGTTGAGTAGCCAAGTGCCGACGACATTGCAAGCACTCCAACCATGAGCAAGGCATCGAACAGAGCGAGGACTCCACTCACTGCCGATAGAGCTTGGAAGACGGCATGGCTGCTGAGGGCCGTTACCCAGTTCTTCTCCTTGCCAGCCGCGGCAGCCACCTTGTCGGCCTGGAACTTGAAAGGAAGAAGGTAGAACGCGACCTGTGGCGAGACTCATATCGTGAGCTCATGATGCGAGTCGTTGCTCCGGGCCCCAACATCTCACGTACTTGCAGAACTATGATGAGGACCTTGAGAAGTATCACTGCTGCAAGGAAGGACACAAGAACACTGTTGAGCGAGCTGTGCGAGAAGTGGACGGTGGCCATGACCATCAACGACACGACGCCTGAGATGCCGCTCGAGTTGATGATGTTGCCGATGATCGACTGCGTGTTCGCTTGGTCTGCAAGTTCATCTTCAGTCGCCATCGTTGATGGCCGAAAGAACACCAACGAGTGGACAACAAAGCAAGCGGCCAACAAAGCAAGCAAACACCGACCGGCGAGCTGGTCGATCGTCCCAAGCTGCCACTGAGTTGCAAGGAGTTCCAACGCTCCTCTCTCCAAAAGGAAAGTTGGCTATCGCTCGCTGGGGGTACTGCTGGCATCTGTGCGCCCTCTTGCTCCTGCCGACGCTCGGCCCATCTCGCTGCCGATGATCGACGCCACCGCTATGCAGCTTCCAATCTATCGTGATCTGGCTATCTCCATGGTCTTGATCTCGAAGAGCATTGTTTGACGGAGACTTGATACAACCAAGGCTGAATCGCACTCGCTATTGCTACTACTGCTGTTTCTGCTGCAATACCTCACGACAACGCTGATCTCGCACATTCACAGAGTTGATGTAAGCATGTGGCCATCGGAAAGAGTACGCGTGCGTCAATCACATACCTCACAAATATGCTCTTCAGCTCGAGAAAGCCAGCATCGAACGCACTTGGCCTTGCTTGATGGCGCAACGTGCACTGCAAATGCATCGCCATCTAGCCAACAGGGAGGCGCGAGAGGGCGCGTGAGATGTTGAAGCAAGAATGGTGTGCAAAGAGAGAGTTGGCGCGAATGCGAACATACCGGCCAATTCGACGGCCGACACTCCAAAGATCAAGTGAAGATGCTTGGCGATGCGTTCGTTCTTGAGTACTCGGTACTCTGGCGGCAGCACCAGCGAGATGTGCGCCTCCAATGACATGGAGATCACCCTTCACGAGTCGGTTTTCGTGGTCGCAATCAGCCAACTGCACCATCGCCGCATCACGTGCTGCTGCAGCAGCAAGAGCACGATGGCCGACGTACTTGTTGGAGGCGTTATTTCGAGCGACCTCGAGTTGCTTCAGCACTTGGTTGCGCACCTGCATCACGGTCTCCCAACGCGCGGCGAGCTCTGGCTGATTCCATTCGTCGTGCTCCGACAGCCAGCCGAGCTGAAAGAAACTCTGCGCCTCCCCTTCGGCCGCGACATCGGACGGCGTCAGCAGCTGCTTGACCGTCGGCGGCAAGTTCTCGAACACATCCTCGGCCACGTGTGGAGTGAAGGGCGCCATCGACTTGCTCATGTACTCCAATGCCTGTTAGCGATCACCAGCGAGCCATGGTATTGTTAATACGAGCAGCAATCCGGGTTGCGCCGTTACACGGCACGCCGAGGCGCGTACATAGAAGAGCACGCTTTGGGCAGCACGACGAGATGGGCCATCCCGACGATCGGCGTACAGCCGGTCCTTGGTCAGTTCAAAGTAGAAGCTCGATAGCTCGTTCGAAGCATACGAACTCAACAAGGCAAACGCTGAGTTGTTGAGCACGGCCATTCCCATGGCAATGTGAGTGAATGGTGTTGCTCGAATTTTGCGTGCCACCGCGCACACACGCACACACATACCGTTGTGAAACTCGAATCGCTCATAGTGATTCGTGACCTCATTGCGCAGTTGATGGAGCTGATGCAACGCATATTGATCCACCTCCTCGAGCTCACTCCAGCCGAGTGGACCCTCAAAATCGAAAAGGTTGCCGAGCAAGAAGCGAATGGTGTTTCGCATCTTGCGAGATGCCTCGCTGACCTTGGCTGTACACACACCACCACACAGTAAACAGCAATCGAGAGTCAGTCGGCGGTGTGCGAGCGTGCGGTCCAGCAAGGGACGATTGAGCACATACCAATGATGGCGTCGCTGATGTTGACGTCCTTGGTATAATCGACCGAAGCGACCCAACTTCGCAGTACATCGGCGCCATAGGGGGGTTGAGTCTTTTTCTATACGATTCACGACAGAGATCGATTTGGTCAATCAGAGAGAGAGAGAGAGAGAGAGAGAGAGAGAGAGAGAGATGCACAGTTAGATAGGTGCATCGTACCGAGCCACCAAAGATGATCGTCTCAGGCGCAATGACGTTGCCGAGGGACTTGCTCATCTTCCGGCCTTCACCATCGAGAACCATGCCGTGCGTGATGATGCCGCGATACGGTGCTTGGCCAGTAGCACCCACTGCACATTCATCACCGATCAATGCGTGCACATTAACAAACAGAAGCGGAATAGCTTGCGTGAGGGAGAGAACATACCTGAAGTCAACAACGATGACTGGAACCAGCCGCGATGTTGGTCACTACCTTCAAGATAGAGGTCTACCGGAGTCTGGATTCCTCGTGGTTGCAGTGCCGCGAACCAAGATGTTCCTATCATCGCACACTTCATCTCAGTATCGGATGTGTGCGAAGCGAGAGAGAGAGAGAGAGAGAGAGAGAGAGAGAGACTGCGGTACCGCTATCAAACCAGACATCGATTGTGTCGGTGCCACGGCGATAGGTCCTTCCGTTGTTGCGCATCGATGGGGGAAGCAGCTCATCATTGGAGGCGCTCCACCACCAATCGGTGCCGTGCTTCCTCACATGCGAGATAATGTGCTCGATCGTCTCCTTGTTGAGCACGGCCTCTCCTATCAAGCGCATCGTGTTGGTACAGTTACGAAACGATGAATGGTCGCGAGCCAGCCGTAGCGTGAACGTACCGGTTTCGACATCGTACACGACTGGGATAGGAAATCCCCAGCTGCGCTGGCGAGAGATGCACCAATCACTGCGTCCAGCAACGGTCTTTTGCAGTCGAACACGACCAGCCGCAGGCACCATCAAGAGCTTCTCAATCTCTTTTGTACAAAGTGGAATAATCTTGCGCACATCGGCGAACCATTGTTCGGTAGCACTACAAGCAACATGATCAGCGAGCGATCAAGAGAGAGAGAGAGAGAGAGAGAGAGAGAGAGAGAGAACACGAATGGCACTCGTACCGGAGGATAACGGGCTTCTTGGTTCGCCAGTCGTGTGGATAGCGATGCTCGTAACGATGCGAGAGGAGCAAGTACCTTTCTTGCTCGAGCACCTTCAACACCTGTGAACAGCACGCACGAAAGTTAGCGTCACATCAATACGTGGGCCAGCCCTATGGTACGGCGCGTACCTCGAGGTTGCCGTCGCCAAGAACTGCCTTGCCAGCGAATCGCTCATCGACTTCGTTCGTAAAGTTGCCCTTCTCGTCCACTAGACCGTGCGATCATCAATGAACTACCACGATCGCATCCATCATCCATCCCGCGAGCGAGCGGGCTAGAAAGAGGAGATACCTGGACAAAAGATCTCGATGCCATGAGCCGAGCAGACTTGATAGTCCTCGAGACCGTGGCCCGGCGCGGTGTGCACGAGGCCCGTGCCGCTCTCGCTCGATACGTGCTCGCCAAACAAGATCGGCAAGCCTCGTTTGCCATTCAATGGGTGTATGTAGCTCGTGCTTTCGAGCTCCTCTCCTGTGAATATTCAAGTCGTAGCTCCACAGTGAGTTCATGATGGTGGCGCCGAACGAGACTGAAGACTGGACGAGTGAGCGAGCGAGCGGTACCAGAGAACGAGGCTACGACCGGAAGCGGCGCCTTCAGCATGGCCCTCATGTGCTCCAATCGCTGCTCGGCGATCAGCAAGAGGCTTTGTTTCTTGTCGGCATCGAAATCGCTCACTACCTGGCCGTCGGGCGTTTGATGCGCGACAATCGCGTATCGCATGGCGCTGTTGGCCGAAATGGCCTGCAGAGACCGAGCGACCTCACGCTGGTTATTGCTCCGTCTTCTCAAGCCGGCGCTGTCAGTGATCGAGCATCCGAGAGACGCACCAGGTTCGCAGGGATAGTCCACGGAGTAGTGGTCCAGATGGCAGCGGAGAGGTTGGCCGTGTCGACATGGGCGCCTCGCAAGATCGACGCCAACCGAGGTCCGGCGCTGTCGATCGGGAAGCGCAGGTAGGCGGCGGTGCTGGCGTAGCTCTCGGGGTACTCGAGTTCGGCCTCTGCGAGAGCCGAGCGAGACGATGGAGACCAGTAGACCGGCTTCTTGCCTCGATAGATGAGACCTTTGCGCATGTGGTGAGTGAGTTGTCTGTCGAGCGGCGCACCAGGTCGCGGCAGGTCGACGGTACCTTTCTCATAGAGACGGTACAGGAGCTCGAGCTGCAACGCCTCGTACTCGGGATCTGTGGAGGAGAGCGGCGCAATAGCAGCCGGATCAGGGCCATGTATCGGTCGGTGTGCTGGTTGCGCATCGTACCGAGAGTGACGTAGGGCCGCTCCCATTCGCCCAAGAGTCCATACTGCAGGAAGCTCTGCTTCTGCAGCTCGATGGCGCGTCGTGCCGATGCTGCAGCGAGCTCGCGCAACTCGAGGGCGGCTCGAAACTCGCTCGGCGCCTTGGAGATATGCTCCGACGATGGTGGGTTGCTCGTTGTCGCTGTTGCTGTCTTGGCGTTGGACTTGGCCTTGGCGTCGCGCTCCTTGAGAGCCTGCAGCTCGATCGGAAGACCGTGGCAATCCCAGCCAGGAACGTAGCTTCGGAGTGCAGCGTGGTGCTTGCGGTTAGTGCTCCTCGTGCTCCTCGTTGTCATGCTCATCTTCTTCGTGTGCGAGAAAGAGATGGGAGTGCGAGATACGCGTAGTTCAGCACGTACCGCACTTGGAAGCCACGAAGCAGCTTGTATCGATTGACAATGTCCTTGAGAATCTTGTTGAGCGCGTGGCCTGCATGCACAGCGCGCGATCAGGGTGAACGATGGCGCTCGATGGCGCTCTTAGCGGCCCTCAAGTACCAGTATGGAGCGGCCCGTTGGCATACGGCGGTCCGTCATGCAGCACAAAGGTCTTGGGGTTCTTGCGCGCCAACTGTTCATCGTGTGCGAGATGCGACACCGCTTCAGCATCGTGCGAGATGCTGACGCGCGCAGGTGCAGGCCTCGGTCGTACCTGCCATTGATACGCGAAATCACAACAACGCGTACGAAGGAGAGGCTCTCGTTGTGCAGCATTGGCACGCAGCGAGAAGTTGGTCTTGGGCAGGTTCAGCGAGTCGCTGTAGGCATGGTGGTTGTCGTGCGCGGGTTGCTGTTCCGTGGTCGAGTACCGTCGTTCCTGCTGCTGCGAAGTCGGACGCCAGCTGGGAACAACTGTTGAAAGCACACGCCCCGCCGTGGCTCTCACAGACACTGGTCCCGAGCAACGTAACAGCAACGATCTCAACATGGCGCAGGCACAACAAGACCGAGAGAGAGAGAGAGAGAGAGAGAGAGAGAGAGAGAGAGAGAGAGATGCAGAGGACGAGTGACTCTCAGCGAGATAAAGCAACCACGCGCTTGTACGCGTCAGCAACTTGGACGACGAGCAAACCCATCGCTGCTTCTATCTATCGTTCATTGTTTGGTTGCTTCGTGGCTCGCTCGCTAGCTCAATCTTGCAACAGCACCTCTCCTTCTCTTCCTTGGGTGCATCGCCGTCGTAGCGGTAGTGGTGGTTAGATGGCGAACGTCTCGGCAGCAGAAGAGGCGTATGATGCGCTGGCACACTCACTGGCGGGTGCTGGTGGCGGATGTATCGCGTTGGCTCTCACGTACCCGTTGTTGACGGCCACGACTCGATTGCAAGTACAACACAACCAACCTGATCAGCGGCGCTACACGAATCTCTGGGACGTGATTGTGCGCACGACGACCGAGGAGGGCTGGGCCAAGCTGTACGCTGGTCTCAAGCCGGCGCTCGCGGGCAACATTGTGTCGATGGGAGTGTACTACTATTGGTATGCGCTGCTCATGTCGCTTGCTCAAGGTATGCGTGGCCCTCTCGCTCGCCGTCGCTGCTGCTGGTGGCAGAGACGAGCTGCTCGGTGGAGATGGCAGTGGGCAATCGAGCGCTGACGTGACGGCACGTGCGCAACAGGTCGCGATGAGCGCGGAAAGCCGCTGCGACTGCTCTCGACGCCCATGACGCTATTGATTGCCACGGCGGCGGGAGCCATCAACGCCTCGATCACGCAGCCGCTGTGGACCGTCACGACTCGTATGCAGACCGACAAGAAAAGGTACGCGCTCGCAGCAGCCACACGCAGCTGGCGGTACGAGAGCTGACCACCACCGCGGCCCACCATCAGGTCTGGCGTCATTGCGTCGACGTTCGAGTTGGTGAAGGAGCAAGGCGTGTTGGGCCTCTGGACTGGTTTGGTGCCGGCGTTGATTCTCGTCGCCAACCCAGCAGTCCAGTTCGTCGTGTACGAGCAGCTCAAGATCGCATGCCTCAAGGCCACGAAACAAAAGAACGTACGTAACGATGCAATGCTCGGTCTGCTCGTGGCGTTCGCTCTCACTCACCTACTCATCTCGCTCGTGAATCGCGTAGCTGTCGGCCTTTCAGATTTTCATGCTCGGTGCCGTGGGCAAGACGGCGGCCACGGTCGTCACGTATCCGTGGATCGTGCTCAAGTCGCGAATGCAAGCGGCACACGGAGCAGACGCCGTGGTGCCCGAGGAATCCTACCACGGCACGCTCGACGCCATCGTTCGAACGTACCGCAACGATGGCATCGCAGGCTTCTACAACGGCCTGCGCTCCAAGATTGCGCAGAGCGTGCTGACGGCCGCCATTCTGTTCGTGATGAAGGAGAAGCTGCTGTACTACACGCGCAAGCTCCTTCTGGCTCTTGCTGCACGCCGTCCGAACGCCGCCAAATAGTGTGTGCGGCGCCTCGGTATCCCCACTGCCACACAATAGCGCCAGTATAAAGAACGCGCCTGCTACTCGGCTGCGGTTGTCTGTATCTCGTCGCTCGTCGTGTGCCTCTCTGTGCCTGTGGGCGGAGAGAGAATGGTTCTCCGGGGCACGTCGATTAACGAGCTCCCAGTGCTCTAGAGCCCGCCGGCTTTATCGGTGTTCCTCTTCTGCCTTTGCGCCGTTTTCGTCCTCCTCTTTCCCCCACTTGCCGCCGAAGGTGCGTGTGCCGCCCATCGCGCATCGCGCATCGCCGCCGCGCATCGTGTATCGTGCTCGCAACCATCGTGGCTCGCCGCATCGTGGCGTAGCAATATGCGCTAGTGCATCGGGCATCGCTGTGCCGTTGCGCACGACCGAGATACCACCCGAGAGCGCACTGCGGCTCCTTCGCTTCTCGCCGTATCTTAGCCCTCTCCCTCCCTCTCTCATACACACGCTCGCTCGCTCGCTCGCTGCCCGGCTTCCCTCCAACACACTACAGCTGCGCGCTCTTGTTCCTCTTCGTTGTGTTGCTCATTCACGTTAGCGCGTGTCGCGAGTGGGTCGAGGGTTGTTGCACGCCGCCGCCGCGGCGATCGGTCAAAGTCACCAGACATACACTAACTTCTTCTGGGTTGTGCTCCCCCTTGTTCCTCCACAGATGTCTCGCAACTGTATCGTAGCTACCGTGCACTCTTGATGTTGCCTCGCTCCTATGCGCGCGCTCCTTTCTCTCTATCCCGTTGCCGTCGATGTGTGCCGTCTTTGTGCTGCTTCGTGCCCTCTCTGCTCGCTCCTCTCCTCTCTTCTCTTCGAGTGCACGCTGCACGAGAGAAATTATAGCAACTCCTCTGGGAAGGAATGGAAGGCAAAAGCTATATACTAACGGAAGATCGTCAAGCCAACAGCGCGTACAACCGGTTTATCATGACCGGACGCCCAGGCTCGGATCTTACCACTTGCTCTGTTTGATACTCTCCCTCGCTCTCTCTCTCTCTCTGGCGTTCTGAACTACAGACAGCAAGACGTACAAGACGCCTCGACGCCCTTTCGAAAAGGAGCGTCTCGACGCTGAGCTCAGGCTCTGCGGAGAGTACGGTCTCCGCAACAAGCGCGAGGTGTGGCGAGTGAACTACCAGCTCTCCAAGGTCCGCAAGGCTGCTCGTGAGCTCCTCACGCTCGACGAGAAGGACCCCAAGCGCCTCTTCGAGGGTGCTGCCCTCCTGCGCCGCCTCCACCGATACGGCATTCTCGAGGAGTCCAAGACCAAGCTCGACTACGTCCTCTCGCTCACCGCCAAGGACTTCCTCGAGCGTCGCCTCCAGACCACGGTCTTCAAGCTCGGCCTCGCCCGATCGATCCACCACGCCCGCGTGCTCATCAGGCAACGACACATCCGGTATGTCCTTCTCCTCTCTCTCTCTCTCCGCTTGTCCTCCGAGCGAGCATCATCTCACTCGCAATCGCTTCTCGCTTCTCTTGTCGCGCAGAGTTGGCAAGCAGATCGTCAACGTCCCGTCGTTCTTGGTCCGAACCGACAGCCAGATGCACATTGACTTTGCCTTGACCAGCCCGTTCGGCGGCGGTCGTGCCGGTCGCGTCAAGCGAAAGAAGTCCAAGGCGCCTGAGGCGGAGGGCGGAGAGGACGAGGAGTAAGCGTACAGCAGCTCTCGGCTTTAAACAAATCCTTGCAACAGTAAATCTCAAGCAAAAAACAAAACTATCTCCACCACTCCAGCAGCTCTCCACTGGCCCACACTCCAAGCGCGTAGTCGCTCGTAGTCTCTGCGATGCAAGCGAGAGAGCACGCGCCCACACAAACGCGACGAAGAGCAAAGAGAACGAGATCGACCATTAAGGTCCCTCCGAGGCTCGATATGCGTGACTCTTGGTCGCTCTCCTCCTTCGTCTGTTGCGGTTGTTGCGCTGTCCTCTCTCCTCTGCCTCACCACCACAGCCGCTCGCTCGTCCGCCTCCTCGTCCGCCTCCTCGTTCCTGCTCCTCTGCTCGCTCGACCGTCGCTCGCGCTGGCACTTTTGCGTCCGTGAGCCTACACGTGCTGTGCCCACGAGCGAGTTGGCGTGCTCCATCCATCGCGCGCTCTCGTCCTTTGCTCCCGCCTCCGGCGTGCGAATATATCGCCAAGCGAGCTACCGTCTCGCGGCAGCGCGCGCTTGTGTGCCAGATAGCCCGAGCGCCCAAGCGTGAGCTCGATATCGTGCCGTTGCTTCACTCGACGTGACCCATCGCTCGTGTCACTGCCATTCCCGTCACGATGGCTACCATGTGGATTACGCTCCGCCTTCCAGGCTCGAGCACCACCGAGGTCATCGAGGTCGAGGCCGATTGTACCGCGCGCGATGCAGTTCAAAAGATTGCCGAGAAGCTCGCCTTGCCGTCGCTCGGCGTCGACGACGTGCGATTCGTCATCGCGCCCACCTCCAAGAAGAGCGGTGCCATCGTCGACTCGTCTTCGACCTTTCGACAATTGATGTTTAGCCCTCGCGAGGTTCGTACGCACTCACTCTCTCGTGTTTGATGGCACTACACTACTCGAGTGTGTGCCGCCGTATCATTCATTCAATGCCTCCTTCTCTCACATTCTCTCGCATTCGTGTACTATTGTACGCCTCTTAACACGCGCTACCTGGTTTGACAGGACGTGCTTGAGCTCTGGCGTTCGCCGCGCTTGATGAACGTGGCACTCTATTTCAAGGATGGCACCACGCCGCTCGTTCGCGACAAGCGCATGATCCCAGTCGACTCGAGCTCGCCTCTCGTGCAGATGATCTCCACCATGCAGCGCACCTTTACGCTACCCGAGGATCTCGAGTTCTCGTTCCAATACGCCGATACCATCGATGACGCGGGCAACGTCATTAATCGTACGAACTTGCACGAGAGCTATCGCGCGCGCATTCACTGGCACGACGCTCACCGACCATTACTCTGTGCAGCACGCTGGCTTCACACGCAGTCATCGTTGGCCGAGCAAGAGGGTACGTGGCACTGGCTGTACACCACTGTCGCTTCGTCATCAGGCAACATACTCGCTCCAATCAACCCATTTCCATACCTTACCGTACTCCCTATCATATCGTGTCGTATCGTACCATTGACTGATCATGCCACATAAACCTCGTCCACTACAGCTGCCCCCGAAGGTTGGTTGCTCTGCTTCCCAATCTCGAAGCTCGGCAAGGTATGAGATAGCCATCTCGCAAATGCCTCTCCCAACAACCACTGCTTCTACTGCTGCTGCTGCTACTGCTGTAACTGCTACTCACCTCACCGCTGGCCACCACCGCCTTCGTGCCTACAGACCCCCGAACACTCGATCGTCAATCCCTCGATCAAAGGATGGCTCTGGAAGCGCTCGTACAAGCGCGATCGTACAACCACAAAACAGAAGCGCTTCTTTGTGTTGCAGGAGGGCTTCTTGTACTATTACAAGAAGGAGCGCGTACGTCTACCTCTTTGATCTCGTAGCGTGCGTGTGCATCCTACTCACGCACTCTCTCACTTGGATCGCCTGTTGGCAGGATCTGATTCCTTCGGGCGTGATTCCTCTCGAGTACTACGTAGTCAACATCAAGTATCTCGAGCGCAAGTTTTCGTTCCTCCTCAAGCTGGCGTTCGATGGCTTCAAGGATATGACGACGCAGTACAAACTACAAGCCGAGTCAAGAGATCTACTTGATACTTGGTTCGAAAAGATCAAAAGACAAGTACGTACAATAGCTCATTCTTGCTCGCGCGCTCGCTCCTCCCTTTCGTTCTCTTTCTCCTTCTCACACGAATGAGCGCTAACGTACTTGCAACCTCTCGCTACCTAGTGCATCAACTCGGGAAACAAAAAGGTCTTTGGTGTCGGCATCAGGGAGATCCTTGCACGCCCGAACAGCAAGTCCAAGTTGATTCCGAACATTGTCCGTTCGTGTGTATCGTACATTGATGAACAAGGTACTTGCATTTCCAGCTTGCATACTGTGAACGCGGCCGCCATTCTGACGCGCCTCGGCTGCAAGGCCTCGAGCTTGTTGGTTTGTTTCGAATCTCGGCCAGCTCGTCGGTCGTCGAGTACTACAAGAGTCAGTACGACCAAGGCGTCGACGTCGGCTTCGCCAATTGCAACGACCCACATATCGCTGCCAACTTGCTCAAAATGTACTTTCGCGAGCTACCCGAGCCGCTGTTCACCTTTGAGCTCTATGATGCTTTCATTGCCATAGGTATGCTCTCGCTCTCTTGCTCGTTCGCTCTTGCTCGTTGACCTAATAGTTACGACTGACTTGCTTTTGTTGGTGTACAGGCCGACCTTCAGGAAGCGACTATTCGGATCGCATCGCAGCCGTACTCTCCCAGCTGCCCGAGATCAACTATGCCATCGCCAAGGTCTTGCTGCAGTTCTTGTCGCGTGTCGCCGACAAAGAGCCCATCAACAAGATGGGTGCCGCCAACCTTGCAACGGTCTTTGGCCCCAACTTGCTGCGCCGACCCGATAGTGAGATCAACGCCTCGGCCGTGCAGGACTACGCCATCATCAACTCCATCACACAGACGCTCATCGAACAATCGGAGAACATCCTGCTGGTACGTTGCGCATAAGAAGCCTCGCGTCTCGTAATTCCATCTACTCACACGCTCGGTGTTTCGCAGGAGGCCGAGAGGATGAATCCAAAGCTTCGACAGAGCGGCTCGGCGCGTATCACATCGCAATTGCTCGCCAAGTCACCCTTGCGCGGTGGACGAGGCGGCCGCGGCGGTGGCATGGGCATGCCGGCTGGTATGGCACCAAAGCCTCCCGGTCCTGGCCGCGGCGGTCCGCCTCCGGCTGGCGTCGCGGTAGCGCCCGTTAACGTGCCGGGTCGACTCCCGCCACCACGTCGGCCCAGCGGCTCCAATGCACCGGCCGCCTCGAGCCCCAGCTCCGGTGGCTTGTTGTCGTCCTCCGGCTCCACGCCAATCTCGTCCACTGGCGCCGCTACTGCAACCACTACCTCATCTTCCGCAGCACCATCATCATCGGCGGCGTCGACCTTTACCGACGAGCCACACGACGGTGAGGAGCCGATCGATCACCTGCGACGATTGCTGGCCGAGGAACGAGCAGCACGATTGGCACTCGAGCATCAAGTGCAGCTCCTCGCTTCGCGGCTCGATGCTCTTGAGGCTCGCCGCTAACAGCAAGCCCCCGAGCGAGCGAGCGACCTCGGGCCGGCGACCGCCAGACTGGCGCACCTGGCAGCAGCGCCACTCATTCATTGTATTCCTCCCAGTCCACATTACTGGCGCATCCCTATGGTGATCGCCGATTGCAACAACACCTTATGCACGGCCATCAAGGCCACCCGCCTCTCCACATGCCCTCTCCACTCCACCAAGCCACAAATCTCTATCCACTTGTTCTCCAGCGTTCGACGGTTATAAAAGTTGATGTACAATACCTCCTCCAACCCACAAGCACACGCGGTTGCTGTTCCGTCGTCGCCTCCTCGACATCACCACTACCATCATGAGCCAGAACAGCGACATCCTCACTCTACAAATCGGCCATTACGCCAACTATACAGCTACTCATCTCTGGAACATACAGGTATCCATCTACCAGTTGACGTGCATATGTGGCCTCGCTGACTCGCTCGCGCCATCGCGATACAGTGGCAGCAACGCGAGAACCAACAAGCCGCTTCCACTCCGGTGGCCTTCTCGTCTCCGTACTGGAGCACGACATCACGCGGACTTCATCGACCTCGGACGCTCGTCATTGATAAGAAAGGTACCGGCGTTGCTCCTGCGTGCATGCCCAACGATCAAGGGTCGCTGAATGTGCCGAACCAAGGGAGCCTCGGTACCTTGTCGCTCGAGGGGCGCCTTGCATACAAGTCCGTACCGTACACTGCCTTGCCGAGCACGACAGTGCCGCCGTCATCAACGTCAACAGCACCCAGTAAATCTCATGAATGCAGCTCATGGTTCGTTCGATCTTTCGATTGGCTCAATGCGATGAATGAGATTGTCTAATGTCATGCACAAACACACAGGGCTGGCAATGTACAGAACATCGAGACCCCAACTCAGGCCCCAGCCTTCGTCGGTGCTCTCGCTGATATCCATGCGACTCCGCTGACGAGCGGTGAGCCTTCTGAATCGCTGTATGGCCCTTCGGGCACGACCGATAGCTACGTTCGAGCCGTGAACGAGATCGAATCGTGGTCGGATTTCATGTCGTTCGATCGATTCAATCCACGAGTACGACGCACGAACCTGAGCATCCTCACATCCTCACATCCTGATGACGATATGCCACGGACATGGGCACGGAGAGGTTGATACTTATTCGTGTTGCAGAGCCTCTTCGAGATGCAGAATGTAGTGCATGAGGTCAATGGCTTTGCAGTGTTTGGAGAGGGCGCTGCAGCGGTATCAAGCAACGTTAGTCAGGTGCGCGGGCGCAATCGCGCACGTCTCGGTCGAGCGATCAATCAAGAACTCATTGATGCATTGCTCGATCTTGGTCGATGATGGTAACGATAGCGCGAGGAGCTCGAGGATCGAATACGCCTATTGGTTGAGGAATGCGATCAGCTTGGTGGCTTCCAGATACTGGTTCGTTGCGAGTCGCTGCTTGATCAGCACGAAAGTGCGCTCGCTATCGATGTCACACAGCTCTAATGCATGGCAATCATAGTGCGATACCGACGATGGCTTCGCGGGTGTGGCTAGTGAAGTGTTGGAACTGTTACGAGATGAATACCAAAGCTCCAAGCCCATCGTGACGTATGGCTTGGCAGCAAGTACACACGTATGTCGAGTCGATCAGCCGTTCGAACCACCAGTGAGTGGATTCAATCACTCACTCAATCGATCGGTCGGTCTATCAATGGCACGATGGCAATAGGCTCCCAACGCTCGTGCCAAGGCCATTGGAGCCTTCACTCGGTCACTGGCAGTTGATGCCATCACATCCAAGTCTACGACGTTCTTCCCGCTCTCGGCGTCGTGTGCTCGAGCAGCCTCGCCGTATTACGCTGCATCGGTGCGTCTCTCAGCTTGATATTCAGGTGTACAACACCGATTGACTGCCATCTCCGTGCAGGCCACACTGCCGTATCACACGAGTGCCGTTATCGCGCAAGCCATTCACCTCCTGTCAGCGCCACCTGGGTACGCCTCTCCACGAGCGGCAAAGGTCCACCGAACACGAAACAGCTATTTAACATGTGCGCAAATTGCCATGATGGTGTGACAGCGGATCGCACGAGCTGATCGACATTGCTTGGGAGCTCAAGGCCCGCAAGATCGGAGCGCTCGCCATGATGCTGGTCACCGATGTGCCGGCGTTGGTTGCAGCCACCGATCTTCCGATTCATTCGTCTCCTGCTCTCCAAGCACTCACACCGCGAGTACTCGACTCGTATCGAGATGAACGTGTACGTCTTCATTCGCTGTCTTGTAGCTGCTTGATAGTCAGGCGGCCTGAGTGTCGTTGATTTGGATTCGGTGTAGCAAATCTGGCAACCACCGATTGGCCAGTTTAGTGTCGCTCAAGGAGTGTTTGCGAGTGAGAGCTTCTCGATCGCTCCAGCGGCGTACACGGGTCGCTCGCAACGAGAGGCCACGACGGTCGCGAGCTATCGCGAGTTCCTCTCGCAATGGCTCGGACGCGATGGTGCTTGTCATCCTGGACTGCGGCACTACGAGCAGCCAACCTACGTGCCCAAGTCGTTCCCTCGCTTCTTCACGGGCCTCGTTGCAGCCGATGGTACTCGCGTAACGCCAAATCCCTTTGCCGTCAACGATACGACGAGCGACATTCGGCACGGCCTCTCGCGCTGCCGCTCACTCGTGTACGCCCACAGCGGTCTCGGCACTCGTGGCTTCCTCGAGCACTGCACGCAGATCATCAACGATTCGCGGCTCGCCTCCATGTACTCGCAAGAGACAGCCAAGCAGCACCTCGAATTGACCGCGGACGACATGCAAGAGGTTGCGCATCGCTTGCAGCATCTCCGCGAAGACCAACAGCAATAATGACGGCGGTGAAGATGACGACGAGTCGATGAATGAATGTGAGCATCGTCGAAATGACGCCTGCACTGTATTCATGTCGCTTGGCCTGTGATGGTGCTGGCGAGAGCAACGAGCGTCTTGCCACAATGATCCTCGACCTTGACGGATGCCAACGAATCGGCACGCGTCTCGCCAATGTTCACGATGGCAATCGGAACGCCACGTTCGGCCGCCATCCGCGCCAATCGAAAGGCTGAAAAGACTTGCAGCGACGTGCCGACAGCGAGGAGGAGATCGGCCGAGTCGAGCACTTGGTTCGCGTGCTCGGTCACATGGCGTGGAATGGTCTCGCCAAAGAACACGACGTGCGGCTTCAGCACGGCGGTCGGCGAGTTGCACGACGTGCAGTGCACCAACTCAAAGTCTTGAAAGTTGATCGACGAGTCCAAGTCGGCATCAGCATCGGCGCGCATCAGGAGCGTGCGTTGAGACGAGTGCTCGGAGCTCGGCGTGACGGACGAGTGACGCAGGAGCTCGTGATAGTGAGGGTACTTGGCTAGGAAGGCGCCGTTCGCTTGGCGCAGTCGTGCGTGCACATCGAGACGTGGTTCGAGGGCGCGGCACTCCATACAGACGACCGTATGGCCTGTGCCGTGCAACTCGATCACTGGTACGGCACTCGCTGGTGATGAGGTGGCGGTGGCGGCAACCGCGGCGGCCTTCTGGTGTAGGCCATCGACATTCTGTGTGATGATTGGCAGCAGCTTGCCAGTCTGAGAGAGACGCGCAAGAGCCAGATGGCCAGCGTTGGGAGTCGCTTGTGCAAAGAACTCGTAACCGATCATGCCGCGAGCCCAGTATCGACGACGTTGTGGGAGGTTGTTGAGGAACTCTTGCAGGCTTGAGGTTTGGTTAGGGTTGGGTAGCACAGTCGGAGCCAGCGGACGAGCAAGGAGGCTTCGTGCGTGCGAACGTACAGGGTTGGTTTGTGTCCATGGCGATAGCTGCCAAACTCGCCACGGTAGTCTGGAATGTTGCTCTCGGTCGATAGGCCAGCACCAGACACGACCAGAATGCGTTGGCTACGATGCACGAGTTCGATCAAGCGTTGCAGTTGTTCCTCGCGTTGGTGCTCTGGAACCGTGAGTGTTCTTGGCACGAACGAGAATGATCTTCGAGTCACGATACAAGAGCATGATGTTGTTGATACCCGAAGTAGTGTTGGTAGCATATTAACCAGGAGGTACAGCAGCACACACAGAGCCACACAGACACACAGACAGGCGAGAGAGAGAGAGAGAGAGAGAGAGAGAGAGAGCAAGAACAGTAAACGAGGAGCGAAAAATCTGCACGTGCACTTTCGTACCTTCACGATATCATGATATTCCGATAACCGCTACAACTCTCAAGCAGCTGTTTTTCGGTTTGTCTTCGTCGTTTGCAGCTCCAGTCGCTTCTCTGCCTCCTCGCGCACGCACACACGCACACACGCACATCTCTCACTCTCGCCCAGCAGCAGGAGGAGGAAGTGTATGGCATCGTCTCGCGTCACGTTGGGTACTCGCGGAACTCCCACTCCTACCACATTACCGTCGCCTCAATCGCTTAGCATGACGTCGTTGGTCGCCGGAGGCGTGGGAGTCGCGGTCGCCGGCTTGTACTTGTATCTGCGCTCGAAGAGCGACGATGTGCCGGCGGATATCGCGACCATCGTCAGGCTGCTCTCGCTCAAGAGACACCTGATGGTACGTCGCTTACTCTCTCACTCGTGAGAGTCGGTCGTTGAGGGCAAGCGAGAGCCAAAGCGGTGTGCCGAGAGCGCTCTTGACACGCGACGGTGGTTGGATGGTGCTCTCGACAGGCGATGAACGCGCTGGAGCATTGGTCGGTGGCCGACATGTTCGAGGCCGCGGTCAAGGCGCAGCCCGACAAGGAGGCTCTCGTGTACATGGACACTGGTGAGTCGTTCACGTTTCGGCGTGTTGATGAGGTCACGAACCAGAGTATGTACACGATCTTGCATCGCTTGGCGAACGAGCGAGCGTGCCATCAACCACGCGCTTCACGCCTCAACTCACGCCTCGATACTAATCGCCATGAACGCGCTCGCTCTTGCAACGATGTGGCACCGCTACTACCACCACCATCTCCTTCACGGTCACGTATCGATACAGTCGCCAATTGGGCGATCGCTGCAGGAATCCGCCCAGGCTCGGTGGTGGCGCTCGTGATGGACAACCGGCCCGAGTACATCTTTACGTGGCTCGGTCTCGCCAAGGCCGGCGCCATCATCGCTCTCATCAACACCAACCTCGTCGGCCGCCCGTTGGTCCATTCTCTTACCGTTTGCAAGGCTCGTCATTTCATTGTTGGTGCGTGCTTGGGCGAGGCTGGCGCAACGTCGTATCTCCTGGATCGCGCTGGACTCACACGCTCGAGTTCTTCGACAGGCGACGAGCACACCGAGCATGCAGCCGCTGCCAAGGAGGCTCTTGGTTATGGCATTTGGTATTCGTACGGTGGCAAGGCGTGCCCGGGCTACAACCACCTCGACGAGCTCATCAGCACGCAGCCTACCACTCCGACCACGGTCAGCCGTACGACCAAGCCCACGGATGTACTCTTCTACATTTACACCAGGTATTCGAAAGTGCCAAATATGCGAGAGAGAGAGAGAGAGAGAGAGAGAGAGAGTCGCAGGGATAAGGTTTCGCTCACTCGAACGCGCACGAATCTTCACAGTGGGACCACGGGCGCTCCCAAGGCTTCGATCATCAAGCACATTCGCTTCTACATTGCCGGTTCAGGCTTTGCTCGCATCTACGGCGTTCACGAAGGCGATCGTATCTATTGTGC
>Ga0209935_1002752_pt1 | contig 20175 bp, 12 predicted proteins | sample ThiBio_1000_plan_2_FD_183958 | JGI IMG/M metagenome (GOLD analysis project Ga0209935, IMG submission 183958) | Wastewater bioreactor microbial communities from Cape Town, South Africa - Thiocy_cont_1000_plan (SPAdes) | ecosystem: Engineered > Bioreactor > Thiocyanate-remediating >...
ATATTTCCTGAACTTCAGAAAAAAACTCCTGATTTTCTTCCTGTTTTTGAAAAAAAAATATCCTGATCAAATCCTGATTCTCAATTAAAAATCCCTGATTTTCGAAATTTTGATCTGGCATCCCTGGTTAAGTCTTATACAAAATATGGATAACTCATTATTCTATAATATTAATGTAATAATGAATCAATAAGTGATTAAGACTAACCTTAGACTTGAACTTCCTACCTTGGATTATCCCTCTGATGGGTTTTGTGGAGAATACTGATGACTAATGATTAACTAATAATAAATCAAAAATTAACTAAAACTAATCATTCTTTCAAACTTTCTGCCCTCAACTATCCTTTGGGTAAGTTTTTTGAAAAACGGTTCTCTCTATTTTACCTTGTTTCTCCACTAATCAATAGAATACAGACACACAAGCAAATAGACATTTTTTTTTCTAGATTCGTCTCAATGAAAAAGAGAGAAACCAGTTATATAGAGCAATATTCAGAAAGTTGATTTTTTTTGTGATAATTTCTTCAAATACGCGTTTTTTCGTTCATAATATTTTCCACCTTCGATAAGGATCTGTTTGTTAATTTTTTTACGAATTGATATTTGAGAAAAATATAGAATTATTATCAAAAAGATAAGGAAAATCTTACCACCAGTTAATACTAATCGAAGATAACCACATTTATTTTCAACATCTACGGTATCTTCAAAAATGGCAGCCAACAAAGATGGTACAAGAAAAACGAATGTGATCTGATGACGTTTAATCAAATTTAGAAGATAAGTGATATCACGGTGGTTGCCGGGACGGACAGCCACAATAGATGCACCTACACATAATGAACTCACGATGTCTTGCAGATGCATACTGACAGTAACAGGAGCACGTTGAAGAACAATATCACTGCTTAACAAGATTTGTTCATGCTTACTAGCCGCAAGGTAATTGACAAAGTTCCGTTGAGATAAACAAACACCTTTTGGTCGACCTGTCGAGCCTGATGTAAATACCACGATGGCGAGAGAATCCATTGATAGGGCCGGAAAAAAGTGAAAGACGTTCTCTTGTGCAGGATCAAAAGCTTTGATAATTATCTGTGCCGAATTAAGTTCATTATCAAAGCGATTAGCCGTTTGTGAATGAACCAAGATGCATCTCGGCTGGCATTCTTCAATACATACGTCAAGTCGAGCTTGAGGTTCATCTGGCGATAAAGGACAATAAACACCACCAGACATAAGAATAGCCATAACTCCAATAATCTAGAACGGATGCAGATATATATATCATCGTTTTCGTGAGAAAAATTGTGCTACTTACCATTTCAATACTTCTTTCAACGCATTGACACATAATATCACCTGATGTCACATGAGCTTCTCGAACAATATTATTAGCGAGATATTGTGATAAGTAAAGTAATTCAGCATACGAAAGACATTGATCTTCTAGTATGACAGATATTTTTTGAGGGTTTTCTTGAGACTGATACATAAACTGCTCATGAATAAGAAAGCTATCTGGTTGCAATAAATCTTGCTCAAGGATATCGAATGAGCTAAGAAGTTGATGTTCATGCGGGAGAAGGAGTGAGATTGATGACAATGATTTATTTAGAGAAGTAGGAAGTTGAGTAAGGACAGAAGCAAATCGCTGTGCCATGTGTTGTACTGTAGTTTCATCGAAAAGATCAGCGGATGCATTGATTGTGCATCTAAGACTACTTTCATTGTCATAAGAATGTACTTTACCAATTATATCGAATACAAAATCTGGCTTGTCAAATCGCGGTAATAATGTGATATTTTCATCTAATTTGACAGATTTCTCTGCATTCATTGGTGTACCACAGCGAAAAAGTATTCGTAGTGGAAAGGCGTGTGTGTGTTTGAGAATGGCTTGATACGGCGTGCTGGAATGAATTAAGGCAGCCATTGAAAGACTCTTGACTTGTTCGATCAGAGAAACAAATGATTCAGTTTCATTCAGACGACAACGGATAGGCAGTGTATTAGCAAAGAAGCCAACCATATCAGCAAACAAAGCTTGACCGTAAGGATTGCCGCAGACAATACCTACCTGTAACTCAGTTTCGTAGGTCAATTTGAAAAGAAAAACGTAATAAGCGGCCAGTGCTAAATGATTGATAGTAACGTTAAGATCACGTGCAATGAAACGGAGCGTTTTAGAAAGCGATTCACTCAGATTAACAGTGAATGAATAGCCTCGACCACTGCGAGTCATTCCTTGTGGAGATCGGTCATAGGGCAAATTGTCGAGAAATGCTATGGAAGTAGTCTCGTCCAAAAGGTCTTGCCAGAATTGCATGTCTGCTTTAGCTTTGGTATTTTGCATAAATTGCACCTCCCAACATGCAAAATCAATATATCGAAAGGGCAATGGTTTGAGTTCATTGTCTGGATCAGTATAAGCTAATTTAAGCTCATCCATAAAAACACCTATCCCTGCGTCATCCATTACCGAATCAATAGTATTGAAAACAATGAAATCAACATTGTTGGTTGTGTCTTGTCCAAGTAAATGAATGATATGACATCGGAAAACCAGTCCTAGTGATACATTCAACAACAACTTGCTTTTCTGCTCTACGTCAATAAGTTCTAGCAAATTTTTCCGTGAATTGACCGTTGTCTCGACGAAATCATAGCAGTTTTCGTTAAAATCGATGATCCGTTGGCGTAATTCAGCTGTGTCAGGATTCACATTGAGACTTGTGCGAAGTGTTGCATGCTTGTTAATAACGCGGCTTAAAGCTGCACGAAGACGGCTTACTAATAGGATTCCATCTACTTCGAATACCAGTGTTGCATTTGTTGTGTATACATCATCGCTAGATAGAAATCGAACAAATGTGTCCGTATACAAACGGACTTGACTAATCGAAGCCGGACCCTCAACAATAGTTGATGTGATATGTTGTTCTTCGTTTTCCGAATTGTCTGTCTGCGCATTCAAAAGATTGTCAAGAAGACAAGCATGTTCCATGATTGTTGTTTTATTATAGAATTCGTCCATTAGTGAATTATCACGTTTTGAGTTAATCAATGTCTGATATTGATAAATAAGTCGCATTAGAAGTAATGAATTGCCTCCCAGCGCAAAAAAATTAGTATCAGTTGAAATTTTCTCGAAACCAAGCAGATTTTTCCACAGTGAAAGCACAGTGTGCTCAGTTTTTGTTTGTGGTTCCACGATCGTTTCTTGAACATTCATTAACTGAGAAAAATCAGGCACTGGCAAAGCTTTACGATCAAGTTTTCCATTGGAATTCATCGGAAACTTATGCACGGCTACAAATAATGATGGTACCATAAATAAACTTAAACGATTTTTACAGTAGTTGTATAGTTTCTGCTGTACTTTACTATCTAATACATCATGTCGGAGTTGGATGTAGGCCACTAGATATTCTTGATCCATATGTATGGTTTTAATAATAATCGCTCGTTCTATTGCAACTAAAGCACAAGTCTGTAGTACGTTCTCGATTTCACCAGTTTCGATCCGTTGTCCTCTCAGTTTCACTTGGAAGTCTTTTCTTTCGACAAAATAAAGAAGATTAGTTGACGGATCTAGATAAACAATGTCTCCAGTTCGATAGAATTTCCCTTCCTTATTTTGGAGATTGATCAAAGCATCGGCTGTCCATTGTGGTTGACGAAAGTAGCCAGTGAAAACACTTTGACCTATTGAAAAATAGAACCAGAGAAATGTTTCGATTCATATTTCTGAATTCTGATATGACAACTGCACTCTGACACTTGCGTACCGGCACTTGTGTGTAAAACAAAAATGTTTAAATTAATCGAATATATTATACGAAAAATAAACAAGTAACGCTCGTCTTGAGACTCGCTCAGCTCTTTCTTGTAGAGACTATTTTTGTCACCTATCCTCGAGTTATTCGTTTCTTCCATTGTTCTTTTCTGTGAGGAACGGATCAATTATGATAAGTAGCGTCCATCGAGAGTCGATTCATTTCCCTCTCAATTGAATGTGTAAACGTATGAACGTAGAAATGAATGGAACACAACTTCCTCATTAACTAATATAATTTATATGTAAACGTTTAATTTACAGCTGTTCAAAATCAGGAATAATACTTAGGGTTTACTAAAAGTTCGTGTCACGACGTTTTGGTATACCCTAAGTATATAATCCAAAACACTTCGTTTTTGCTAGTATAGATAGCTCCTCGTCAGTTGCCTGCGTCCCTTCAATCCACCACTCCTGATTCGTCGCTTTTCATCGTGGATCTCACTATATAAACAGAGCTCCTTAAAAGTACAAGGGCCCGTTCTTTTTCTTACATAGGAACACTGCTGCCACGATCGAACCTTAACATTTAATGTTGCATAGATTCAATTTAACTAAGACAGTTCCAGTGCACGAGTTTAAAAAAGTATATGAAATCGAAATAAAGAAAACTTTAGTTAGAAGTTTTAGAAAACAATCTCTTCCCCAGAAGCTAAAACGTGTTAAAGAAGAACGATTTAAAATTTCTTTAAAATCTGATAACATATTCAGATTTTCTATACTCGGTAATGTCTGATCAAACTTTATGAAAAATCGTCATTTTTTAAAATACCCATTTTTTAGTCGAAAATACCCTATTGAAAATTTTGAACACTCAAAGATAGATCCTGATTCTCCATAGTCGATAACCTAGGACCGATCGTTTCAAAATGCCATATATCTCAGTAGATCGCTTTGCTGAAGTTCATTCGACCTTTAACCTTGATTTTTTACTCAAATTTAGACCTCTCGACCCAGAGTACCCAAGGTTCAACCATGTTCCGATCATCAATGATTGAAAATAGGCATATATTGAAAACATGTTTTTTTGACTTTTGACCCCGAGTTTGTACCCAGATTCGGACTCTCCGACCTCGACTACCCCAGGTACAACTAAGTTTCTATGATCAATGACCAACCTTAGCAGTGTACTAAACGAATGTTTTTTTGACCCTGCGGACACGCAAGCAAGCAATCATTCAAACAAACAATTTATTACTGAATGACTCTTCTCTACGAGAAAAAGAACAAACACTAACTGTCTAGATTCAAGTTGTTATTGTCACACACGCTTGAACTAAACGTATAAGATATTTAAAAAATTTATCAGATAAATTTTATCTTCGAATACGAATTATATCCAAAGTTAGTTATACAACAGTCTCAATAAACTAAGTTCTTCTCAAAATTTGAGACACTACATAATTAGTCAAAAACTGTCCTACTCTTTACAGAAACGATCACTTTAAAAAAGTAAGATGAGTATCTGTTTTCTAAATAACTACTATTTATTTCTACTGATAGTTCATATAAATATTTTTTGAACTTCATTATTTCACTATAAGCATTTACTCATAGATTTACGTCAGTTTATAATTGAAGCGGAACTTAGGCAAAAAAACGATTTCATATATGCTCGTCAATCGGCGCGTAAATGTCGGTCAATCCATGTGAATAGTTTTCATGAAATGAATATCATTTTATCAATAAGACATCTACTTTATTGGCACAGTTTGCTGCAGTCCATCTAAAATTAGTCACAAACTTAATTCCCCGTTGAGTACATTGATAATATTCAATCTCTTCCGTCTTGATGATGTCTTTTTCTCTAACGAATGATTGTGTAAGTATATACATTATGGAAATGATATGGTTTTGGATGGAAAAGAAAAGAATAAAGATAAATTCCAACAACAATAGTACTCTTTGTGATAAAAATCGTTACAACTGTTAAATAAATTCAATGTTGATTTATTTTTTCTGAGACGTTGAAACTGTGATATAAAACAACATAAACGTTGGTTTTAAACTTAAAACTATAAATATTTTAACTCTTTGATGTTTGATGAAACATGCATAGAGTAAAGTCTTGCTAATGTGAACACTATCGGAACTAATCAAGAGTGTTTATCATATGGAGGTGAAGCACCCCTAGCACGGCAATGCTTTTTGCCCATTATAGCGACAATATAAGTTTTTCTAAAACAATTTTTTTCTACTGTCAAACTACTGTCTCAACAAGGGAATGACGCTTTTATACTCGATGAGATAAAAAACGATTGAAACTATTCGTCTTTTATTGCGAACAACTACCACAGAAATTCCATTTTATAGAATTCTCATTACAAACAAATGCGGAATAATTATGACATTCAGATGAATACCTTTGATCAACAATGCGATTGAATAAATCACATACTGCACTTAGTCTTAATCCTTTCAAAAACACATCACATAACATAAAATGTGAGAGATTATGCTCATGTTTGGTATGGCCTGAGTGTGACTAATATCGTGTTAGTTAGTGTCTGTTTATGAAACGCTAGCCATAATTTCGCTTCTTGTCGTACAGTGTTAATACATTTCTGATTACTTGAAAAACCCACTAGTGTACCTTTTGCAAAAAAGTGAGGCTATCGCAGAACAAAAATGATTACATAGATCCAACTATTTGACCGTACTTGAAGACACTGCCAACAATATTCACTTATATTTATTACAATAGAAGAAACTGTTGGAATATATGCTGGTAACAATTACCTTACACCAATAAATCAGTGCTATGTGATTGCAGCTCCTTGTTCGAAAAATAGATATGAACTTACCACCAATAACTAATTCTCCGTGTTGCCCATCAGAAACTTGATGTAACTGTTCATCTAGGATAAGACATTCATAGTCTGACAAAGGTCGTCCAATAGGAATTGATCCGTTTTGAACATCATGTGTAGAAACCAAGTGAGCTGTGGCATAAACTGTACATTCAGCAGGTCCATATCCTAGCCAAAGTCTGGCATTTGTAGGCAAAGTGTCAAGAAGCCTAGCTGCTGTTGAACATTGTAAAACTTCCCCTGTAAACAGAAAAAATCATTGTTTATTGGGGATAAGCTTTGATTGGTATAAATCAAAAAGCTATGATCTTATCTCAGAGGAGCAGTGCTCAACTTGTATGTTTATATGAAATTTATTTGGATAATACCATGTGCCTCAAGATAGCCCATTTCTAATAGATTTTCCGTAGGTTTCCATTGTTTTATCCAACCATGTCAACTTGCTTTGTTTGAAACGCGAGGAAAGTGCACCAAGTTTTTTCCTGTTAAGACCACTTTTATAGGTACTGTTCGAAAGTATTCGCTTTCAGTAAAATACAAAAACTTTGATATCGTTAAATTTCTCACGTATTTGTAGCATTTCACAGTTGTTTCTGAGGGGTTCCATTTCGAAGAAGAGAGATTAAAAATTTCTCCTCATACGTATTCTTACAGAACACAACAAGAAACAATTGTGAGATGCCAAAAGTATGTGAAAAATTTGAGAAACTTAACGAAATAAAACTTTCGAATGTTGCTGGAACAAAATATTATCGAACAGTACTTATAAAAGTGGTCTTAATAAAAAAAAACTTGGTGTGCTGTCTTCGCGTTTCACACACAGCAAGTTGACATGGTTAGATAAAACAATGAAGACCTACTGAAAAGCTTTTCGAAAGGATTTTTTAAAACATACGGTCGATGTCTTTTCATAGAATATAATCGGATAACTATTTTTCGTGCGTAATTATTGCGGCACTTCATAAAATTCGTAGCCGAAATGATACCAAACGATACTTTTATGACAGTTTCTCCATCATTGAAGTATTTCTACTAGTTGTTTTATCACACAGATCGAGAATTAATGAAAAATGTGGCGATTTCATAGGAAAAAATGTAATTTAAAATAGACTTTAGTATAATTTGAGTTGAGTTTTTCGGGAAATATTGGAAAAACAAGCTGTACAAAGAAGTTAACCGACAACTCTTGAAGAAGAAGCTATTCTTTGTTCAAGAGTCGTTCTTAAAAATGGGCATGGTGAATTCTCTTTCTTCTCACTATCAAAAATGACTCGCAATAACAGAGTGCGAAAAATTCATGCACCACATTGCTAAGTTATTTATATTCTCTCATGTATACGAAACATTCTTTTCACAAAAAAATTGTTATGATTGTCCACAAATGACTCTATACAAAGTGTGTTGGTTACGCAACGAAAACTTCCTAGCTTTACTGCAGCACCTTTGTTGACAATGCATAGACCTATACTCACCATACTAGCTGGTATTAATAAGAAGACTACCTAAATAGTTTTATTTCCGTAAAGCATGCATTACCTCCACTATGCACTCTTTGAATTGTGGCTAACTTAATTTTCGCTGTTGGTTGTTCAAGGAGCGTCGCTAAAAATGTTGGCACTGCAAATAAAAATGATACTTGATTGTTTTTGATTGTGTTAAGGACAGAAATAGGATCGCGATAAGTAACAGCAGGCATCAGAACAGTACATGCTCCGATACACAATGTGTGGATAATCTCAACCAAATGAGCGTCGAAAGTCACAGACGTTCGTTGAAGTACTGTGTCATTTTTTGACAAATATTCACCATCTATGACACTGTCCAGGTGACTGAGTATATTACCGTGACTAAGAGCCACACCTTTGGGACGTCCAGTAGAACCTGATGTAAATTGGATAACAGCGAGTGATTGAGCGGCTGATTTGTTTGATAGTTGAAGAGCTTCTTTCTTTTGAGGTAGAGTAAGCATTATGTCATAGATACATTCCGATAAATTAATACTTCGTTTGTAATGATTGATAGTTTGTGGATGAACAAAGAAAGCTTTTGGTTGACATTCGTCGATGTAGATATCAATTTTACCTGCTGGTTCTTCAGACGAAACCGGACAGTATATTGCATCGGACATAAGTATAGCAAAGATGCCGATAACCTAGCACGTAAAATAGTATTAGATCGTACATTCGTAAAATTGAATATCTTATCTCTTATTTACTCTTAATGAGACTAATTTTACGAGGAAGTGAGCTTTAAAGAAGCCATTAATTTGTCATATATGTGAAAATGCTTTAAGTCTATTCTGTGCGGTGCAACTGCGTAGGTAGACAGTGAATATTTATTCTCATCCATTATGAAATCTTCTCAAACATAAGTTAATAATGTTGATGAATATTTGTGAAAAAACAAACATATTATCAGACGATTACAAGTTAAATGAAAAACATATGGAAAATTTTTTATGTCTTTACAAAAGAATGACTTCCTGTGGAAACGCAAAAAAAGAACACTGCGTTGTCTCTTCGAAATCTGTCTACTATACTAGAGTGTTCTCTCTTTAAAAACTGCGGGCATATTCTTGAATAAAGTTTGTCGTTGATAAAATTTTCACTAACATTTGATTTCAGACAATGAATATATGGAGGCAGTCTCAGAGTAAGCAATTTAAATTAAGGTTGATTCTCCACGTTTTAGAAATTCTATCGCATGGATTATACAGATATGAGTTTTTTACAACACTACATAATAGATTGAAAATGATATTCACATACCATTTCGATGCTTTTTTCGACACATTGGATTATTACATCGCCTGGTTTAATGTCATACTTGTCGATTATATGAGCGGCAAGACACTGCGATGAGTAAAGTAACTCGGCATAAGACAGCGACTGATTTTCGAGAACAATACCCAATTTTTGTGGATGATAGCTAGTTTGTCTGGCAAATCGTTCGTGAATAAGCATAATTTAATCTTAATGTTTAAGTAAATTGCTCTAAAGTAGAAATATATGACCAATAATTGTCGCAGTTCAACTTTGATATGGGATGATGTGCCGAAGAGTGGAAAAACAATATCTGTGCATTATGTCCCGAACATTCTTGAGGACATATTTTTCAGATATTTCTGTTCTTTTATTGAACTTAATTATCCTATTTTTGAATTCTAGCTTAATATATCAAGTTTTACAAGGGAAAATCCTCAAATGTCACACATTTTTTAACGGGATATAGCATATTTTGCAAAGCTCGACGAGCTGATTCTCGTGATATGTCTTCTTTTCCCCCCATGGAAGTTTAATGGACAGAAACTATTCATTTTATCACTAAAGTTCACTATATTGCATAGAGGTCTATGAATATATCTTTATGTTGATATTAACAATAAATCTGAAAGTCGATAATAATTTACGCATAGTTATTCGAGTTTACAATAATTTTCTTCGTTTTATGAATACAGCAATAACTCAATGTCTTTTTTCGCAAATGCAGTATGCTGACCATTATTTGATTCGAATGTAACACAATTATTTTATCACATGCACACTACACTGGTATTCTTTTGTAAGAGTTTACGGAGGGAGGACGAAAAATATCACAACGATCAGTTCTTTAAAGTCTACAAAATAGGCTACATCTCGTTAAAAACTGAGCGTGACACTTCAGGAGTTTTCCTCATTAGTTGCTTCAGGCGAAGTTTGAAGATACTTTAAGAAATTCTCATCTTCAATGAAAATACAAAAGTTTGTTATTTTTACCGTTTCGAAAATTGTTACAGATACGAGCGAGCTAGAATAGTCGAAAAACGTTTGCAGAATTCATGAAAGAAGTCTAAAAACAGATGAATAAGGCTAAGAAATAAATTAGCAACAATGAGCAATTCTGAATCAGAATATTGGTCGTTCTAAACTAATTCAATTGTAGAATTCTATAGAAAACTATGAAATAGAACTATGAATTAGTCTATCAGCCCACAACGAGATCACATATTTAATCAATCATATGCGACTTTAAACTCCCCTTGTTTTACTTTTTATTCCACTTTTACGTGCTACGAAATAATTTTTCTAACACGTCGGAAACTACGAAAGCTGACCTTATAAATAAGATAATAAAGAAGAAATAATACTCAAAACGAGGCAAAAAGGAAAATTGTTTAACATAGTAACTGAAACGTATAATTTATGCGAGACAAGCGAACAAATTTGAAACCAAATGGCATATTACAGATATTCATCAGGAATTATTAGGCACCATCAGGCATTGTCAGACACTGCCAGGTATTATTAGGATCCACAGGAACTGTAGGAACTGCCAGGAACCACAGGATCTGTTAGGCACCATAGGAACCGAGGAACTAGGAATCGCTTTTTCTCACTTGGTGAGAAGCCATACAGTCTGCAATGTACACTTAATTTTATCTCTTTACTTTTTATGTTCAAAGAGATCTGGAATTCTGTGCGATTGTTTTTTCATAATGCCAAAAGACTATGTGCCCAAAATCTTTCTATTTTCCAAACAATGAGTATACAACTACCACGAACTCTGTTTTGTAGTGCGTAGACCTCTTCACACTGCATCCTCTGTTCTATTTTGTTTACCCTATATAAAGTGATATTCCAAGTATTAATAACTGAATAATGAAAATGTGCAAAGTAAAAAGTTCGAGAATATATCATATTTGAAAGTTGCGCTTCTTCCACTGATTGCTTATATCTCACGTCACAAACAAATGGAGACTGTCTGAGATAACAAAAACACATATGTTTTGTAGAGAATTGGACGAGGAATCTGTTGATGAAAAATTATTTTTTCTATGCCGACTTATAAGGAACGAAATACAAAATACGCAGAGGTTCATTTAATCTGCGACATTCGTTAATTTGACAGACCCTTTCTAATCACACTATTTTCAAGACATTCTAGAACACTCATTTCGTTATCTTACAATACTCTATAGCATTATCTAACGAATTCAAAAATAAAAAAATACTCTTGATACTACACATGATGCAACGACTAAAGACATATTTAACTCATGTCGTTGCTGAACAAATATGAATTTACAGAGATATATCATCTTATAGGGTGACCTGAAAAGTGCTAAGTGATCATAGTTACAGCACGCATGTTTATCGAAAAGGTCGTTCGTTTAAATCAAAGTTTTCAGGTTCATCATATCCACATAGAAACTACCTGTTCTCCTTAGATTTTGATCAGAAAACATAGTTTCATGGAGAAGTGAGTGTAAAAGAGACTGTCCTCAGAGCAAGTTAAAGGAATACCAGGTCACATTGTGAATTTTCAGATCTATCAAAAGACACCGATACATTCTATTTTGTACCACATTATTTTTCGGTCCACTACTTACCAGTAACACGAAGAATATGATATGAGTTTTGCAAAAAAAAGACAAGAGAGTGTTCGATACGCTTCATTAGATAGAATAAGCGTTTATACAATATTGCTTCAATGCTGTGCTTCGCTCGTTTTCTCCACGGCGAATCTCTACTGATCCATGACTATATCATGATAGAGTATTAGGCATATCACTACATTTATGTTTAACTAAAAATATTGGGGTATTAAATTTCGAGTTGTTTGATTTCATTTGGAATTTGGATTGGTACAGGGCTTTTGAACTTTTAACTGGTGGAATACATGAGATTAAATTTTGACACTTTTCTTTAACTATAATGCTAGTACAAGGTGTCGGAGAGTACTGTTAAGGTTCGAAAGCGTTTGTGCACTAGTATATTAGACAGTTGTTTAGTTTCATTAACTGTTAGAGGATTTATGATGCGATACATTCCTCCGAAAATATTTCATCGTAAGCATTTAAGAAGTGTCCATTGCTCCTAAACTGCAGAACTTTTTCAGCCATTTGATGTGAGATTGAAAAGTATTGGAACTGCCTTCTTAACAATAGTGAGTGAGTCTACTTTTTGTTCAGACTTCTGGAATATCCTGAATTCCTCTCTCAATATCAAATATTGGTTCTGAAAAAAACTAATCCAGTCGACACGATGGTTAATCATATCGATTATCTCAAAATATGTTGCACAGTGCTGAATTATTCATTTGATGAAAAAATGACAAAAACTGTTGTGAATAAAAGTTCAATATAATATCGGAACAGCAGACGGACCTATGATATCTATATATATATAGAGAGAGAGTACGAATTAGAAATAAATAAATTAAGTTGTTTGTGTCAATTACGATAGCATATATCATGATGTTCTTTTAGAGACAAAATCCCTAATAACGACGGAAAATTTTCACATTTCAGTGCTAACTCTATTAAATCACTATAACAAGAGAGAATTAATTTCTTTGTTCACGTTGCAGATCCTCATATTCACCGCTTTCCAATGGTGTGTCGAAATCCAATTTCTGACATTCCGTTCTAGAGAAATCAGCGGTAAGAAATTGATTAGTCCGAGTGTCGTTATCAGGTGCCAGTTCCCGAATAACGACGCTAAGCCAAATTATGAACCCTAATAACGACGCTCAATGTATTTTTGTATGTAAATTGATTTTTGAACAGAAAACTTGTTTTTTGCAGCGTTCTATTGGAAAAACCTCATAGATGTCTTGGACAATGTTGTAGAGCAGATGAAACTCTACCAGAATCCATCGGTTCATGATGATCCCAACATGTCTTCCTAAATTTCTTGCGATAACAAAGAGATGGACCAAAACTTCGAAAATAAAAGTAACCCAAATAACGACGCCCAGCCATTTTTTTCCCTAATAACGACGACCCAGCTAATTGTTGACCCCAATAGCGACGGGACGTAGATTTTTGCTTACTGAAAAATCCTAAGCCATTTTTAGACCCTAATTCCGACGCTAACCAATTTTGAACCGAAATAACGACGCCAAGCTAATTTTGAACCCAAATAACGACGCCAAGCTAATTTTGAACCGAAATAACGACGACAAGCTAATTTGAAACCCAAATAACGACGACAAGCGAAATTATTCTTTCAAGTTAAGATAATAAGCTTTTCTTCTTAAAAGACGTATGAACTATTCATAACCAATATCGATAAATGATTTTCTCATCAAAATCATATTTATTCCCTATCTACATTTTCAATCAAAAATTAACTGAAGAGATTGTAGTTGTACATAGTTATGTATGTCTTTCATTTGAACAGAATAATTTCGCTTGTCGTCGTTATTTGGGTTTCAAATTAGCTTGGCGTCGCTATTTGGGTTCAAAATAGCTTGGCGTTGGTATTTGGGTTTCGAATTAGCTTGGCGTCGTTATTTGGGTTCAAAATAGCTTGGCGTCGTTATTTGGGTTCAAAATTAGCTTGGCGTCGTTATTTGGGTTCAAAATTAGCTTGGCGTCGTTATTTGGGTTCAAAATTAGCTTGGCGTCGTTATTTCGGTTCAAAATTGGTTAGCGTCGGAATTAGGGTCTAAAAATGGCTTAGGATTTTTCAGTAAGCAAAAATCTACGTCCCGTCGCTATTGGGGTCAACAATTAGCTGGGTCGTCGTTATTAGGGAAAAAAATGGCTGGGCGTCGTTATTTGGGTTACTTTTATTTTCGAAGTTTTGGTCCATCTCTTTGTTATCGCAAGAAATTTAGGAAGACATGTTGGGATCATCATGAACCGATGGATTCTGGTAGAGTTTCATCTGCTCTACAACATTGTCCAAGACATCTATGAGGTTTTTCCAATAGAACGCTGCAAAAAACAAGTTTTCTGTTCAAAAATCAATTTACATACAAAAATACATTGAGCGTCGTTATTAGGGTTCATAATTTGGCTTAGCGTCGTTATTCGGGAACTGGCACCTGATAACGACACTCGGACTAATCAATTTCTTACCGCTGATTTCTTCAGAACGGAATGTCAGAAATTGGATTTCGACACACCATTGGAAAGCGACGAACATGAAGATTTGCAACGTGAAAAAAGAAATTAATTCTCTCTTGTTTTAGTGATTTAGTTGAGCTAGCAATGAAATGTGAAAATTTTCCGTCGTTATTAGGGATTTTGTCTCTACCTTTTCAAGATAATACGCAGCAGCTTATATCGCAACATTACATGATTAATATCAGCTTAGAAAATCAACAGTATCTAACTAAAATCAATAAGCTTTCATCTATTCCAATAAAGTTCCTGGAACTAACTGCTTATCACGTTCTATGAAATAAAACGAGGATATTCACAGAACCTAAGTAGCAATTCTTTAGTGTGCTGAGGGAGTAGTTTTTTAGACACATTGATCAAGATCAATATGTTGTCAACTTAACTTTTTGAATGAAACGCTTGTCGTATTACATGACTTGGGATCTTCTACTATATCGGTCAAATCGAATCCAGAAATCCGAATTTTCAACAATACATGGTGGAATACGCTTTATTTCCACAGAAAATTCCTAAAAGGGACTTTCTATCATTGAAGATAAGACGGAAAGAATTTTACGTAAAAATAACGTTCGTTCTACGGAAAATAAAACATGTTATACAAACAAAGTGCTGATATAATTGAGTTCTTGATGCTTTGGGGATCCCAGGCACTGATGAAACTCTCAACACAACATATGAAACTATTTATCGAACGGTATATCATAGTTGTGGTTTCATTTCGCCTTTAACGAAAACTCTAATTTGAAAAAATTAGAATAAGTCAATATTTACACCGAACTGCAGAGAAGCTGTTGCAATCCAACAGACCGTTCATGAATTCTGCTCATTGTCGAATTCAATCGAAATATTTCATAACAATCTGATAAAAACTTTCGAAAGCCATTAGGTAAACGGGCAGATGCACTAACCAATCTTTGGATGTAATTACTTTTTCAGTCTACAAAAAAACGACATCACCGATGATGTTGATGGATTGGTGGCGCCGGTAACTGTCACCGTTCGATCTCTAATTATTTGCGTCGAGAAACTAGATAGATTTACAAAATCGACGTGTTCTCATTGTAGTAAATAAAATTTTAGGCGCCTTCATCAGTAGTCATGGACACACACAAACCTATTGTTGACGAAGATGGCATTTTCTAATTCTCGTTTGAAGACATATCAGATAACGCGAAAAAGTAAAGAAAATTTTCTTGACGTCGAGATTTGTTGTACCCTACCGAACCAGGCAATGTCATCCGTTCTGCTTGATGAAGCGTTTTTTGCCTATATTTCATAAAACAAAAAAAACTCGATGTATTAAACACTATATATATTCATAAAACAATTATTTTTATCACGCTAAAAACTGTGATGGCTTTCAACAATTACATGGGTAGTATTGACGGAATGGAAAAATTCTGGTGGATGACTTTTAATAGATACATGAGTATAGCTGTGTATACATTTGCCAAACTGGGTGTAGCCGACAAAATGGTTGATGCCTCGGATAAAGGTCTTACGGCTGGGGAAATTGCTGTGAAAAACGATTGGAATGCTGATCTTCTATATCGACTACTTCGCAGTTGTGCAGATGCAGGTATTGTAAAGAGAGCGAGTGCCGATAATGAACGCTTTTGTTTGACGTCAACCGGAAAACTTCTTCTTACTGATGATCCGTCGCAAATTATTTACTATGTACGTCTTCTACAAGGTCCAGTTTTTGAAGAACCAGGTACCGCTCTCCCAGACCTTATTAGCAAGAAAACAACCTTGGATTCAATCCAGAAAAAGGTCACTGGAGGATTGGATTTTTATGACTGGATTGGCCAAGACAAGCAAAAAAGTATATTAAGGGAAGAGAACGGATGCATGGCAGCCGTCACAGATTTTGTTTCACGACCGCTTGCTATTGGATTTGATTTTTCTGGTTTCGAATCGATTGTCGACTGTGGTGGGAACCAAGGTGGATTTCTAGCACACCTTCTCGAACATTATCCGATGATCAAACGTGGTATTGTTTTTGACTTACCACCTGCAATTAAACTACTCACGGACAAACAGTTCGAAATCCGTCATATTGAGCCGAATCGCTTTGAGTTTGTTAGTGGGGATTTGTTTGATGCAAAAACTATTCCTCCCAATGCTGATGCATACATCCTTAGAAATATTTTAGACGCCTACAACGATGACAAAGTCATAGCGATATTTTCCGCTATCTATGATGCTGTGCGTTCGAACAGACATGATCAAAAATCTAATGTAACTATTCTCGTTATCGGCATGCACAGTTTACCTGAAGAAAACTCATCTTTGAAAGCCGTCAATTGGCAATGTCATGCACTTGATATCATGGAAAGTGTATTGACTGGTGGTTGTGAACGAACTGTGAAACAATTCCAGTTATTGTTCCAATCAGCTGGACTCGAATACATGAATTACTATTCAACTGGCACACCAGAATCCATCATTGAAGCAAGGATTCAAACATCCAGGCAATAACACAGTACATTCTGGGAATAATCTCTTCGAACATTCGCTCCTTAGACTACTATTTTACGTTCTCTGATGACATACAAATCTGTTTTCTGCGTGCTAAAATTCTAACAATAGAAAAAGAAATAAAAACTAAACGAAAAAAGAATTCAAGACTAACAACTTCAAAAAATTATTTTAAGTCTTTGTATACCTAATCAATGCCCGCTTCAAAAAAAAGCTGGATAGATATGTCTTGAATAACTTTTGATAGATCCATGGTGAAAAGTTCTGGTTTTCATCGTTCAGAAGAGTATATGAAAACGTATCGAACCATACATGACAATGACTTTTAACTTGGATTTTCGAAATCTTTTGCAAGAGTTGAACAGAAAATATCTTGGAAACAAGTATGTGATCTTCCAGAGAGAAAGAGAAAATTTGAAAAAAAAAATTAGGTTTTGTTACAAAAACTGCTGGGAAAATGACTGCAATTCTCGAATATAGTTTTTAGAGCTTCCAAAACAGTAACGCTTTAAGCCAAACCGTGTATATAGTTTCCTAACTTGTCTGTTGTCGATTATACTTCAGTTGTCAAAAGTTTAAAATTGGTCCCACGTTCAACGGTAAAACTCAGTTCTTTGAAGAGGACTAACGATTAATTTGTATTGATAGAATTAATCTCAGCAGTTTTATATGAGTAGATGTGCCAGGCAGGCCTCTCCTAAATGATGAAAGTTGCAGCTTTCTATCACGTAACTATTAAAACTTATTCAAAAAATATCCATCCGCCTTTTTTTTAAAAGAGCAACAGTGAAAGTACTTGATCTCATTCGAAATAAGGTGCCGGCAATGCGAAATTTGAGCAAATTTTTTTTTTCGTTTTTTTTCTCATAGATCGATAGAGTAAGTCAAACTGTATCTAGAAATACCCTGTTAAACTTTTTTGAACATTGCTTTCCATAAAAAATTTCGAAAACACTATTAGTCAAAAATAGTCTTCGAGATCACAAATCCCCGTGACACTTTTTGACTGATTCATGGCTTTTTTCATCAATTAACCTTAGTTTTATGATTTAAAGGTTTTCAATCGCTTTTTCCAATAGAACTCGATATAAAAATAATCATTTGAATCAATCCCAAATACAAAATCATTAAATAGTGGGCTCCACTTGGTCTGAGATCATGTATGCATATATATGCCTTTCGGATAGAGTACCTGCCAATGACATCAAGTCACGGTCAGTTCATAATTTTCGAATTTTTTTTTCATACTTAGGGTATACCAAAAGTATCGAGATTGATACGATAGAAAAATAAAGAAAGATTGAAAAAAGACTTTTGTTTAATATATATGTAGGGTAAAGTGCGCCCTCTATATTGATACTATTTCATCAATGGTCAGTGAGTACTATCATAAGAAAAAAACGGACACACATTAAGCTCTATGAACAGCCATGGATAAAGAAAACTTTCGTGCTTATATTAAAGTGCGTACTGCTCTTAGCATTCAGCCGAAAACTATCCACGATGAATTATATTCTGTTTTTGGAGATCAAGCTCCATCATATGGCACAGTTGCCAAATGGCCAAAATGGTTTCGTGAAGGACGAGAGACGATCGAAGACCATCCACGACCCGGTCGACCTGTAACCGAGACTACATCTGAGAATATCGAAGAAATTCGTAGTCTTATCAATGATGATCCTCATCTTACAATTGATGAAATTCAAGTAGAAACTGGTATGAGTCGTGGCACAATCGAACGAATCATCTCCAACCATTTACAGTTAAAAAAAATCACTGCTTGATGAGTGCCCAATGTTCTTACCGATAATCAACGATCCGAACGAGTTCGGATCTGCAAGGACAATTTGGAAAAATTTAATCAAGGAACATGGCGATTGTGTGATGTGATTACCGGCGACGAGTCTTGGTTTTACCACAAACAAATCGGACGAAAAATATCGAATGCTGCTTGGACAGCAGTCGGGGGAGTACCCCCAACTGTCGCTCGACGTAGCCGTTTCGCTCCAAAAACTTTACTGTGTGTCTTTTTCAAGACAACTGGACCTGTGATAATCCATCACGTTCAACGAGGAGAGACCATCAATCATCAATATTACATCAATAATTGCTTACAACCTCTTATCGATAAAATTTGGAAGCAAAGACCAACATCCGGCACACACGCGATAAAACTGCATCATGACAACGCCAAGCCACATGTGCATAAAGACGTTTTGTGTTATCTCGAATCGAAAGGTATCAAAATTATTCGACAACCACCGAATCCTCCCGATCTCGCGCCATGCGATTTTTGGTTGTTTGATCGAATCAAGTAGCATTTAACCGATCAAACCGACTCGAACTCGTTGCATCGTGTCGTAACCATGATCATGCATTCATTTAGCAAAGAAGACTATAAAAAAACTTTCGATATTTGGATGAAACGAATGCAATTGTGTGTAGATAATCAGGGGGACTACTTCGAACATCTCATGAAATAAAATCTTGCCTAGCTTGTTTTTGTGTTGTTTTTTTTGAAAATCTCGTTATTTTTGGTATACCCTAAGTAATTGTAATCATCATATATGTCTTAAAAACCCCTAGTATGCGTTTTGAATAGACCCCTTCTATCATAGAGAAACTGAGTCTTGTATATCCATGTCCCACTATATTTTTGAGTCAAAATATCATTGTTTTATCTTGAGGGCGGATTTTCGACATGAAAATTCTAGTTTCAATAAAAACTAAATTCATATTCATGATCAGCTTGAAAAACTGACTCAGAAAACATATCTTTCAAGTAATTCGGTTTCCGAGTGAAAAATTCGACTGTACTCCCCTTCACTGTTTTTCATTCATCGATTTTAGCCGTGGTCCTCCTCAAGTGAAAATTTCGAATAATTTTTAGTTTCATTTTTTATAAAACCAAGTCGATAAGTCCATGTAGTTTTTCACGCTGATCATGAATATGAATTTAGTTTTTATTGAAACTAGAATTTTCATGTCGAAAATCCGCCCTCAAGACCCCCATTTTGAGCATAATTAGCACCTATTTTGAGAAAATCACTTTTCTCTGCGATACTTCAATATTATGAAAAACGGATACTCCAGTTTTTGCGCATTAATATGACGATTAAAATAATAAAAGAATATTAGAGAAATCTTCAATC
>Ga0209935_1002756_pt1 | contig 20143 bp, 11 predicted proteins | sample ThiBio_1000_plan_2_FD_183958 | JGI IMG/M metagenome (GOLD analysis project Ga0209935, IMG submission 183958) | Wastewater bioreactor microbial communities from Cape Town, South Africa - Thiocy_cont_1000_plan (SPAdes) | ecosystem: Engineered > Bioreactor > Thiocyanate-remediating >...
AACCAGTGTTCAAGACTTACTTCTAAGACTGTCTAGAATTAATAAGATCAAAATTAACAATAGTTGGGTTGTTGGTGAGATCAATTCTAAAACTGCCAAACTCATGCATAAACTAAATATAAATATAAATATACCTATTACGTAGTTTTATAAGGAAGTTAGGGTTCAAAGAAATAAGATTCAACTAGAAAGATTTTATTTGAATGCTTAACTAGTCATAAATTGGTCTGGGCACTGCCTCAGTTGCCTAACATGAGTTATTAAGTGCGAAACTCCTGTTAGAACTAGCAGTTTACCTATATCTAATAAAATTTTAGCCAGTTTATTAGACTTCTTCCAAAACCGTCGCCTTGAGTCCTCTGAGTTCGTCAGTAATTGGTTCTTCCTATTTATTTACCGCAGTAAACTCCGGTTTCTCACAAATTCCTTCCTGCCCAGAGAACCCAATTCTTGGTTTCGGAAGAAGTCTATTATAAGATTTGAAAGAACTTACTATAATTTATTGTAGAAATAGGCATAGAGTTAACCTACGGAATGAATAAGGTATTTATATTCCAAACTACAATCTTATAGTCTCAATGTGCTCTATATTCTTAAGGATAAAGATCTAGTTTTATAAATTTTTTCTTTGTCCAGGCTATCAAAACTTTTTCACCATCCTCTCCAATCATGTTGAATTGCAAATTCAGGTAAGAGAGGGCAGCAAGATTGCCATTAGCAAGGGCCTGCACGCCGCCAGATCCTATCCTGTTGTTATACAAATTTAGGGAAGTGAGGGCAGCAAGATTGCCCTTAGCAAGGGCCTGCGCACCGGCTTCTCCTATCTTGTTTTCTCGCAAATCCAGGGAAGTGAGTGCAGCAAGATTGCCATTAGCAAGGGCCTGTGCTCCGGCAGCTCCTATACTGTTCCATTCCAAAACCAGGGAAGTGAGGGCAGCAAGATTACCATTAGCAAGGGTCTGCGCTCCTTCATCTCCTATACTGTTGCGTCCCAAATTCATGGAAGTCAGGCTAGCAAGATTGCCATTAGCAAGGGCCTGTGCTCCGGCAGCTCCTATACTGTTCCATTCCAAAACCAGGGAAGTGAGGGCAGCAAGATTGCCATTAGCAAGGGCCTGCATTCCGGCATCTCTTATATTGTTGCATTCTAAATTCAGGTAAGAGAGGGCAGCAAGATTGCCATTAGCAAGGGCCTGTGCGCCGGCATCTCCTATACTGTTGCGTCCCAAATTCATGGAAGTCAGGCTAGCAAGATTGCCATTAGCAAGGGCCTGCGCGCCGGCTTCTCCTATACTTTTATTATACAAATTTAGGGAAGTGAGGGCAGCAAGATTACCATTAGCAAGAGCATGCGCTCCGGCAGCTCCTATACGGTCTCCTATACTGCTGTATTTCAAATTCAGGGAAGTGAGGGCAGCAAGATTGCCATTAGCAAGGGCCTGCACGCCGGCATCTCCTATATTATTGTCATCCAAAACCAGGCAAGTGAGGGCAGCAAGATTACCATTAGCAAGAGCATGCGCTCCGGCTTCTCCTATACTGTTGCGTCCCAAGTTCATGGAAGTCAGGCTAGCAAGATTTCCATTAGCAAGGGCCTGCACTCCTTCATCTCCTATCCTGTTGTAATACAAATCCAGGGAAGTGAGAGCAGTGAGATTGCCACTAGCAAGAGCCTGCACGCCGGCAGCTCCTATCTTGTTGAGTCCCAAATCCAGGGAAGTGAGCGCAGCAAGATTGCCATTAGCAAGTGCCTGCACGCCAGCATCCCCTATACTGTTAGCTCTCAAATTCATGGAAATGAGCGCAGTCAGATTGCCATTAGCAAGGGCCTGTACTCCGGTATCTTCTATACTGTTGTAATATAAATCCAGGGAAGTCAGGGCAGCAAGATTGCCATTAGCAAGGGCCTGCGCTCCAGCAGCTCCTATCTCGTTGCAATACAAATACAGAGAAGCGAGGGCAGCAAGATTACCGTTAGCAAGGGCCTGCGCTCCAGCAACTCCTATATTATTGTTATACAAATTTAGGGAAGTGAGGGCAGCAAGATTGCCGTTAGCAAGGACCTGCGCTCCAGCAGCTCCTATCCTGTCGTTACTCAAATCTAAATGCTTAATTCTCGTACATTGAGAGAGAAAGAGAATGGAAATCTCTTGATCTATCAATTGACATTTGTTGAGAATCAGCGAGGTAAAAGGAACTTTTAGCAGTACCTGACAATCTTTTTCATCTAAGTTTTTGCCTGATAAGTCTAATGTTTTCTCTTCCCCTACCATAAACGCAGCCTCTCTCCAACCCTGGCAAACCAAAGAAGCTCTATGAAAGTCCTTGCCACCCAACAAAGATAAAATATAAGCTTGAAGCTCTATAGGTAGATTAGAAAATCCTGTCTGTGCTTGCTGAGTCAATCCTGTATCCTCTTGTTTGCCAAGAGCACTGGTTTTATCTTGAATCTCTTCCTGTGCTGGCTGTGAGGCAACACAATCAGGGTTAGCATCCAACCGTTCACAATTTGCAAATAGAAGTATGCTTACTAGCAGTTGAACTACTAGTATTCTCTTATATGTATTGGTGTAACTTTCTCTATGTTTAGCCATGTTATTTTATTATCGTTTTCTTGCCTAAATATAAGCCTATCACCACCAAACTACAATTACTCTCTTATATATACGACAATCTTTTATAACTGAAATTTTTTCATTCACCTTACAAGCATTTCAAAACTTGCAAGTACTGCTACAGACTATTTTAGATCCTTAACGTGCGCTATATGCTTGATGTGAAACATTAATTGGTTGAGCATTTGCAGCGCGCTTCTCCCAGTTTTCCCGATAAATCTTATTTACATCTCTATCTGTAATGAGCAATAGATTTTCTGCATTTCTATATGCTGCAGCATTGGTCCAATTAAATGAACCTGTAAGTACATACAAATCATCAATGATCATGACTTTGTTATGCGCAATTCCTAGCACTATATCAATAGCTATGGGTATTTGGCTGTCAACAATCTTCTTTATTTGAGAGCCTCTAGCTGCTAGCTGTGAATGGTCTACTAGAACTTTAACAGATACTCCTCGTTGATGTGCTTCTATCAGGGCTTGTGCAATGGGACGTGATGTAAAAGCATAAGCCTGTACAAATATATGTTTTTGCGCCATTGCAATCGTCTGCTGGATAAATTTGATACATTCACCACCTGGACTAAAACGTATTTGTATGTGACTAGAAGATAAGCCAGTCTTGTTGTGTTTAGCTTGAAAATAGAAAGCACCGCTATAGCCACTTACAGAGCCTATTACAAATGCCAAGACAATGCCTATTTTTAAGCTTAGCTTATAATTTTTTTTCTTACTACCAGCTTGTTCGACCTTTTTCATGCTTTTTACAGCTTTATATCAACTTGTTTCTTAAGTACTTAGCTGTATAGTTGTTTTTGAGTTTAATCATATCCTCGGGTGTCCCACTAAACATGATTTTACCACCTTTCTCTCCACCTTCCGGGCCTAAATCTATGATCCAATCTGCACACTTAATCAGTTCCACCGTATGTTCAATAATTAATACACTATTGCCTACATGGATGAGGTTATTAATGGCAGTAAGCAGCTTGCTTATATCATGAACATGCAGCCCTGTAGTAGGCTCATCAAAGATAAATAAGGTATGTTCTTGGTGTGGAGATTTGTCTAAGTAAGTGGCTAACTTGAGGCGTTGAGCTTCTCCACCACTTAGCGAGCTAGAAGGTTGCCCCAAAGTAACATATCCCAAGCCCACATCCCTTAGAGGTTTTAATTTCCTATGAATACTGCTTTTATCGTGGAAGAAATAAAAAGCATCATCTACCGTCATTTCTAGCACATCCGCAATATCCTTATCTTTGTATTTTACTTCCAATGCTTCTTGCTTAAAACGCCTGCCATGACAACTTTCACAGGTTAGAGTTATATCTGCCATAAACTGCATCTCTATCACTATCTTGCCTTCCCCTTGACATGCTTCACATCTACCTCCTTCCACATTAAAAGAAAAGTAAGAAGGGGTATAACCTCGCTGTTGGGATAGCGGTTGTTCTGCAAACAACTGCCGAATGGGGTCGTAGGCCTTCATATACGTAACAGGGTTAGACCTAGAAGATTTACCCATCGGATTTTGATCTACAAACTCGATGTGCCTAATCAAGTCGTAATCACCTTCCAACAGATCAAACTTACCTATTTTTTCTGTATAGATGCCTTGCCGACTAGCTAAAGCTGGATAGATAATCTTTTTTACCAACGTAGATTTACCTGAACCACTTACACCCGTTATGACGGTTAACACCCCTAATGGAATAGTGACATCTACATCTTTTAAATTGTTTTCTCTAATGCCTTTAAACGTGATGCTATACGTTGCTTTTCTTCTGATAGAAGGCACAGGAATGGTTTCTATACCATTTAGATAACGGGCTGTATGGCTCTGGTTAAAATTTTTTAGTGCCTTCCAATCACCTTGAAATACCAATTCTCCCCCTTGTGAGCCCGCTTCAGGGCCTATATCAATCAGTTGATCTGCTACACGCATCAACTCTTCCTCATGTTCTACTACGATAACGGTATTGCCTAAATTCTTTAAAGCAACCAATATGTCGACCAGCTTTTTGGTATCTCTGGGGTGTAACCCGATGGTGGGTTCATCCAAGATATACAGGGTATCTACCAGCGTACTACCTAGTGCTGTAGCCAGTTTAATCCGTTGGTACTCACCACCTGACAACGTAGACGCTTGCCGATTTAAAGTCAGATAACCAAGGCCCACCTGTTCCATATAGCTCAGGCGATTTTTAATTTCAATTAGTAGCCGATCAGCAATCTGTTGAGCATGGGTAGGAAGTTTTAAATCTTGGAAAAAATGTGAGACTTCTTCTATGGGCATGAGCAATAATTCAGTAATTGGTCGCCCTTCTATTTTAACATAGCTCGCATCCTTTCTAATTCTAGTTCCTTGGCAATCTGGACAAATTGTTTTGCCTTTGTAACGAGATAGAAAGATTCTATTTTGAATTTTATGTATTTTTTCCTCTAAATGATTGAAAAAACCGTTAATTCCCTCAAAGAACCCATCTCCTTTCCATAAAAAATCTTGTTGTTCAGGTGTTAAGTCCTTGTAAGGTCTGTGAATGGGGAAATTTTTATATCTTTCATCCTCCAATAATGGTTGTATCCACTTGGCCATAGACTGGCTTTTCCAAGGATAAATAGCTCCTTCATAAACCGAAAGCGCTCTGTTGGGAATAACTTTTTCCGGGTCAATACCCAATATCTGCCCAAATCCATCGCAAGTTTTACAGGCTCCATAAGAATTATTGAAGCTGAAAAGGTTTACAGAGGGTATCTCGAAAGTCATTCCATCTCGTTCAAACCGATCTGAAAAAACTTTTTTCTCCTGACCTACAATTTCTACATAACAAGTTCCTTTACCTTCAAAAAAAGCTGTTTGGACGGAATCTGCTATTCTAGATTGGTCATTTCTGTTTTGCTGGTCCACTACAAAGCGATCTATCAATATACAGACCTCTGAATTTGATCTCTCTTGTTGATTATTAAGAAGATCTTCTATAAAAGCAATCTGCCCTTGATAAATAACTCTGGTAAATCCTTTTGCCAATTCTATTTTTAGGCGATCTAGCAGCCCCGTACCTGGAGCAAGTTGCAAGGGATATGAAACAAGTATTTTAGTGCCCGTTGGGTGACTATAGATATAATCTACTACATCTGATACCGTATCTTTCGTAACTTCTTGGCCACTAATAGGCGAGTAAGTGATTCCTATTCGGGCATAAAGAAGCTTGAGATATTCATAGATTTCGGTAAGGGTTCCTACCGTAGACCTGGGGTTTTTATTATTGGTCTTCTGTTCAATAGCAATAGCAGGAGATATACCTCGGATGTAATCGACAGCCGGTTTTTCCAATTTACCTAGAAACTGCCTCGCATAAGAACTAAGACTTTCTATATACATACGCTGCCCTTCAGCAAAGATTGTATCAAAAGCCAAGGAAGATTTGCCAGATCCAGATAAACCTGTAATAACTACTAGTTGATTTCTTGGAATAGCTACGCTTAGGTTTTTAAGATTATTTACACGTGCTCCTTGTACGATGACAAAATGCCTAGGATCTAGCTTGTCAAGCTCTTGGGAAGGCCCATAACTACTCATAACCAACTATTGTTTTTAGCAGATAAATAATAAATATGAAGCTCTAAAATACATAAAAGTTACTAGATAAATTGATTTAAAATAAACATAACAAACACACACACTCTTTATTTGCTCTGCCATTCCATTTACATATCTTTTATAAATTACTCAGTTGTAATGAGTAACTCATATGACATACTAATTCACTAGCACTTTAAAGTAAAGGAGAAATAGCAGTTACTCAGTAAAACCAAGCAATTACGCAAAATTTCTACCACTACAAATAACCTCCAAACTATCAACAACAAGTTTTATTTAGTACTCAAACTGTCTAAATTGCTGCTTAAAATATTTTTTAATTCATCTACCGACTGTCTAACCATAGAAGAATATGAAATAAAATCTAAAGCAGGGTTTTTAAGTTTACCTTTTTCATTGAGGATTTCTTTGGTAAAACTAATTGCTGGCATTGTTGGTGTAACCTTCATTTTAAATCCTCCTTCTAGAACTTGCCTGAGCTGACTTGCCGCACGTCCACCTCCACGATGTGCATAGCTGACAATTATAGCAGGCTTTCCCTCCCATTCTTTATAAAGATAATCTAATGCATTTTTAAGTGAAGCCGGGTACCCCCAATTATATTGTGGGGTAACAAAAATAAATGCTTGATAGGAACTTATTTCTGCACTCCATTTTTTTGTGTGTTCATGGATGTATTTACCATAGGCTGGGATACTAGGTTCATCTAACATAGGTAACCTCCAAGCAGCTAAATCAACAAGCTTAAATTCCATCCCTTCTGTTTCTACAACCTCATTTAATACCCATCTTGCTACCTGCTCCCCAATTCTATTTGGGCGAGTACTACCAATTATAATTGCAACCTTATTATTTGATTTTATTTCATTCTTACTATTAAAATCATTTTTTATATCAGCCCAAACATATGGGACATAAATCAGTATAAGACTTATTGCAAATATGAGTAAATAGCCAATTCTTTTTTTCATAAATTTTTCTTCTTGTTATATTCTAAAAAATCATATAAAACGTATAGGTGTCGAAAGTAGCCTAAATGTAATTCACAAACAACATGTGGCATTAAAGAAGGAGCTAAAAGATAATTCCCACTATTTCCTTCCTAGTCTGGGGTACAAAGATCGGAGAAATAAAAAACTAGGTAAGCCCCCTATTCATGTCCTGCAGCACACAGATCATCACAGAAGGTAAAGAACCAAATACTTTGTAGTTAAATCTACGCTATCTCCACCAATCCATCAGCATTCAACCGCTTGAGATATACTTGTTGCAAGGTATTAATTAAATCAGGGTTATAAGAAGTAGATACTCGTATATAGTTATCTGAAAAACCCTCCATCGTACCATTTACTTCTGTTTGCTCAAATAGAACTTCGACTGTTCTATCTAAATTTTGCTCGTAGAAATAACGTTGTTTCTTTTCAGATAGAATTCGGAGCATATGGGCCCTCCTATTTCGATCCTTTGAAGAAACTACACCGTCTAAGTTAATAGCTGGTGTATTGTCTCTTTCAGAATAAGGGAATACATGTAAGTATGAAATATCTAATTCATTTAAAAATTGATAGGTATCTAAAAACCTCTCTTCGGTTTCTCCTGGAAAACCTACAATCACATCTACGCCTATGCAGCAATCAGGCATTAGCTGCTTGATAAGGGCTACACGATCGGCATATAATTCTCGTTGATACCGCCGACGCATCAGCTTGAGGATTTCATTGTTGCCAGATTGTAATGGGATATGGAAATGGGGTACAAATCGGCTTGATTGGGCAACAAACCGTATAATCTGATCGTTGAGCAAATTAGGTTCTATGGAAGAAATACGAAATCGTTTGATGCCTTCCACTTGATCTAGCGCTTCTATTAAGGACAAAAAATCTGTTTTTCTACGATTGTTGATAATCCCATAATCGCCTATATTAACTCCTGTTAAAACTATTTCTTTAATACCTTGTTGTGCTATATTTCTGGCTTGTTCTACAATACTTTCGACTGTATCACTTCTACTCTTACCTCGAGCTAGTGGTATGGTACAAAAAGAGCAATGATAATTACAGCCGTCTTGTACCTTTAAAAAAGTACGTGTTCGATCGCCTATCGAATGGGCATGTGTAAATGTATGGATATCTTTTATGCATGAAACATATACATCCGTTTGTTCTTTTTTATCAAAGTTGGTAATAAGCTCTAATAACTTAAACTTTTCATGGGCACCTAAAACAACATCTACGCCTGGGATACTGGCAATTTCTTGGGGTTTAAGCTGCGCATAGCAACCCATAACGATAATAAAGGCTTCTGGAGAAATTTTAAGGGCTTCTTTAACGATACGGCGACATTTTTTGTCAGCATGATCGGTTACCGAACAAGTATTGATCACAAAAATGTGCGGATGATCCTCAAAATCTACTTTTTGGTAACCCTGTTCTGTAAACAGTCGACCAACAGCAGAAGTTTCTGAGAAATTGAGTTTGCAGCCCAGTGTATAAAAAGCGACACGTTTCATGATCGGCTAAATTATTAGAATCTGAATAATTTGGGAATAGCTGATGTAATATTTTTAAAGCATTTTGCTCAATTCTTATTGAAAGTATGAACTAAGCACCGTAAATTTACACCGGCAAATCAGTACGACCAGCTCCTATTGAATCCCCCAGGTCTGGAAAGAAGCAAGGGTAGGTAGTTGTAGCGGTGCGATACTTGATTTGCCTTTTTTTATTGCCTATTTTTTTTACCACTACCAAGCTAGGCTCATTTTTAGCTAATGAAGCATCTTTCATATCCCTTTGTTGTAATGAGATCGCCTTACAAAAATACACGGCTTTTGTAATTTTACGAGAATAACTACATCTACTCCAACCAGTACGATGTCCTAATACTGAACATATAGAAAAGTAATCGCCTATGAATACCGAAAATAATAAGATCATTGTAAAACACTTTGTAGATGCTCATAATCGTCAGGATCTCAAGAAACTTGGAGAGCTGTTAGCACCTGACTTTAAAGCACATCTTACTGGTATGGATCAGCCTTTAAATCGTGAGGGCTATCTGCAAGGTGTAAGAATCGCTCATCAAGCTTTTTCAAACTTAATTTTTACAATTCAAGACTTGATTGCGGAAGGCGAGAAGGTAGTAGCAAAGATCCAGGCACAAGGAAAACATACAGGAGAATATATGGGTATTAAGCCTACGGGTAATCTAGTTAAATTTGATGGAATTATTATTCGTCGTATCGTTGACGGTAAAGTAATAGAAGAGTGTCAGACTGATGATCATTTAAGTCTATTGAGGCAGATTGGGGAGATGCCTAAGGGTTTGTAAATCGTAAAGCAAGCTTTTAAATTTAAAGTGGTGGTGGTAAAAGTCCATAAATATAGCCTTGCATATGGTTCGAATTATACTTTGCACTATTAAAATGCTTTAAAGTTCGCCTTAGTTATTCCTTATAACTATGACTTCTTCGCCTTCTGTTGCTCTTCTTCAAACTTTTCTATATTCTCTTTAACTCTCTTTATATCAGGATGTTCAGTTTTATTTGGATATAATCCCCAAAACATTTTAAGCGCATCTTGATAATACTTCATTGCTTCTTGATTCTTACCTAAATCTTTATAAACAGTTCCTATACTATTAAGTGTATTAGCTATATCTGGATGATTGCCTACAAATAAGGCTTGTTGCATATCAAGGGCTTTCTGACAATACTTTAATGCTTCTTGGGGCTGGCCTAAAGCTTTATAAACAGTTCCAAGTGCACATATTGAACCAGCTATATAAGGATGATTACCTGGATACAAAGTTTGCCATATCTCAAGGGCTCGTTCATAATACTTTAAGGCTTCTTGAGGTTGGCCTAAAGCTTGATACACAGCTCCAAGTGTGCATATTGAACTAGCTATATCAGGATGATTACCTGTATACAAAGCTTGCCTTATCTCAAAGGCTTGCTCGTAATACTTTAATGCTTCTTCATATTGCCCTAAGTTAAAATAAACATTTCCAAGATTATTTAGAGGTATAGCTATATAAGGATGATTGCCGGTATATAACGCCTGCCACATTTCAAACGCTTGCTGATAATATTTTAGCGCTTCTTGATATTTTCCTAAATTTTGATAAGCAATTCCAAGATTATTCAGTGAACCAGCTATATCAGAATGGTTGCCTGTATACAAGATCCTTCTCATTGCAAGAGATTGCTGATGACACTTTACTGTTTCTTGATACTTTCCTAAAGCTTCATAAACATTTCCAAGATTATTTAGAGACATGGCTATATCCGGATGATTGCCTTTATACAACGTCTGCCACATTTCAAACGCTTGCTTATGATACTTTAATACCTCTTCATATTTTCCAAAAGCTTTATAAAGCTCTCCCAAATTATTCAATGAACTAGCTATATCTGGATGACTACTTGTATATAAAGCCTGCCTTATTACAAGGGCTCGCTCATGATAGATTAGAGCTTTCTCATAGTTACAAGCTACTTCCTTACTATAATTTCCCATACGGATCAACAAAGTCGCTAACAAAGGTTGTGCGATTCCCTCTTCGATTGCAGTCGCTAAAACACACGATGCATTCGAGGCATATAGCCTTGCCTGATTCCATGTGCTATCAGGCACCCTAGTTACATCAGGCATGTGTTGGACTAGCACTTGTATAAGCGCTTCTACTAAACTTTGTTTTGTCACTTTGGCTACCCTATCCACCCAATCTTGATATTCTTTACAAGCTGCTTGTATTTCTCGGTGTATTTGTACCCCCTGTCTACTTGGACCATTGATAATCGTTATTAAAGATAGTTTTTCTAATGGGGACAATATAGCCGCTAATTCTTCTTCTTCGCCTGTATCTAATAAACTAGTTAGCAAGGATATGGGTATAAAATCTGGGTCTAAATAAGCTCCATATCGCATCACTAACTGCGAAAGTCTATCTAATCGCTCCAGTCCTAAACTTACCTCAGGTAACACAAAGACTCTGTCTCTCTTTTTACCCTGCTGTTTATGTATTCGTAGCTTAGCAATGTACTTCTCAATATTCATAAAGCTTATTTCGATGATATAACCTGTAGCCAAAGCCAGCTTTTGTGGTATAAGTCCTACTTCTTTGATCAACACTTCTATATCTTGATCACTAGGTTTAAGATTCTGTAACCTTTGCTGAATATATGATTTACCTTCTTCAAGTGTAAAAGAACTTAATTCAACTTGACTATAATCTTTAAAACTCTTCTTATCTCGAGTAGTAATAATCACTTCTACTAAAGATGGTATATGTAATAAGCATGTAGTTATTAAAGTTGATTCTTTTGCATTATCTAAAACCAATAAAGCAGGTTGTTGACAATCTTCCAATACTTCATAGATCTTTCTAGTTAACTCTTCAAGATATTTAACGGACTCTTTTATTAAGTTTGCTAGTGCCTGATAATCAATACCTAATTCTTGGGCTAAATCTTGATAGCTTTTTAATAATTTTTCCAGTGTCTCTGCTTGTATCCAACGTACAACTCGTTCTCCTTTCCGTATATGTCCATATTCGGCTACTAAGGTACTCTTGCCCACTCCTCCATGGCCATACACCACACATATGCCTGCTTTCTTTAATTTTTGCCTTAGTTCCTGTTGTTCTTTCACCCTAGGTACATAGCTATTTAATTTAGCTTGAGGAATATAACTATGAAGCCTAGAGTAAATATTCCCTGTTGGTAGATTTATTGCTGTTACAATATCACTACTTTCTGCTAACTTTTCCGCTAGTTTAAATGCTTCCTCCTTATATAAATTAATCTCCTCTTTTATCTCTTTATCTAATACTAGTATCCCCTCCTTCTTCTTTTCCTCATATGCTTTCCGCTCTGCTTCTGTTATATGCTCACCTGCTGCTATAGCGTATTTCCTAAACTTTTCTATAATCCTTTCAAAGTGTTTGTCTCGATTATCAATGTTATATAAATCATGGACAAGCTTTAATAATTCTTCAAAATAGTCATTATTGGTGAACTCAGATGAAATTTTATGCCGTAACATAAAGGGTAAGCTTTCTTCTAAGGTACCTTCCAGCAAAATGGGAATAACTTTATTACCTCTTTCTGTGCTATACCTAACTAAGTGTTCTATTAATTGTCCTTCTAACTTAACTACATGTTCTTTTTCTTTAGAGCTTGTTGCCCGTTTGTTATATTTTTCTAAATACAACTTTGTACCTACTACGATCACCCAATCAACTTCTTCTATCTTCTTAACATATTCGTTTAGAATATTTCCTTTTCTAATTACCCATTTATCTAATAAAACCTGTATCCCTGCTTTATTCAGCATTTCACAAAAACGCTTCACCCAATACTCATGATATCGATCTCCCCACGCATAGCTAATAAAACACGTAAGCGGTTTAACATTTTTTCGTCTTAGATAGGGAAGTATATCTTTTTCCAGTAGTTTCAAATAAGCCCTCTCTTTAACAAAATATTCAAGACTAAGACTCTCTTTCTCTGGTATATCGGTAAGACCTATCTTGATCATACCCGACGAACTTCTTGAAGAAGTTGATGATTGTTGGGAAACTGATAAATTGGTTTGTGTATCTACTTGCAAAGCAGATATATTAAACAAAACAATAAGAAAGACTAAATGGACTATGCTACTTTGTCTGAGTGATTTTACTTTTCTAAAAAATTTACTTTGATTAAACATAATTATCTCAAATAGTGAACAAGCAAGCTGTAGTAAATATAAACCTTTAGAGAGTATGTATAAAAAAACTATTTCATCAAGTTAATATAATTCATCTTATCTCTCAGGAGTCTATATTAAGTTTGTTAGACTATGATACCAGACCTCTTCGTGATCTTATTTCATTTTTCGTAACTCTTCTTCAAGTTTTTCTATATTTCCTTTAACTTTTTGTATATCCAGATGTTCAGGTCGATCCAGATACAAAGCTTCAAACATTTTAAGGGCATTCGTATAACACTCTAATGCTTTTTGTAGGTTGCCTAAATCTTTATAAACCATTCCTAGTTCATTTAGTGAAGTAGCTAGATCAGGATGAGTGCCTGTATATAAGGCCTGATATATTTTAAAGGCTTGTTGATGATACTTAAAGGCTTCCTCGTATTTTTTTAACTCTTGATGGAGCTTCCCTAACGCATTCAGAGAATCAGCTATATAAGAATTATCGCCTGTATATAAGGCCCGTCGCATTTCAAGAGCTTGCTGGTGATACTTTAACGATTCTTCATATTTTCCTAAAGCTTGATAAGCTATTCCTAGATTACAGAGTGCCAGAGCTATATAATGATGATTGTCTGTATATAAAGCTTGCCACATTTCAAGAGCTCCTTGAAGATACTTTAATGCTTCTTGATATTTTCCTAACGCTTGATAATCTATTCCTAGATTACAGAGTGCCAAAGCTATATAAGGATCATTGCCTGTATATAAGGTCTGTCGCATTTTAAGAGCTTTCTGATGATACTTTAATACTTCTTGATGTTGACTTAAATTGTAATAAACATTTCCTATATTATTGAATGTATGAGCTTTATAGAATGTATGAGCTTCATACGTATGATTACCTACATACAAAGCTTTAAGCATTTCACGGGCTTGCTGGTGATATTCTAATGCCTCTTTGTTTCGCCCTAAACGACCACAAACAACTCCCAAATTATTAAGACACCTAACTAGATCTAGATGATTGCCTGTATACAAGGTTTTGCTTATTACAATGGCTTGCTCAAAATAATTTAGTGCTTCTTGATAGTGTCCTAAATCTTGGTGGATTGATCCTAAACTACTTAGTGAATGAGCTAGATCAGAATGATGATCGCTTGTATATAAAGCCCTCCTCATTTTCAGGACTTGCTGATAATATTTTAATGCCTTTTGATACTGACCTAATTTTTTGTAAACTGAGCCCATATTATTTAGTGCATTAGCTAAATTAGGATGATTACGAGAGTATAACTTAGTGCTTAAGTTAAGAGCTTGCCGATGGTAGGCCAGGGCCTCCTTATAGTTGCGGGATACTTCCTCACTATACTTACCCATACGGCTCATCATATCAGCTAACAAGATTTGCATAACTTCTTCTTCGGTTGCACTTACTAAGACATAAGCCGCATTGGTAGCATATAGCTTCGCTCGATCCCATGTACCATCAGGAACTTCGGTTACATTAGGCATGAGTTCATTCAATAGTTTTAAAAGCATCAACACTAAAACTTGTTTAGATTGCTTAGCTCTTCCTTTCCATCCTTGATATTCTCTACATGCTGCTTGTACTTCTCGGTGTATTCGAATACCTTGTTTACTTGAATCGTTGTTTACAATCGTTATTAAGGATAATTTTTCTAATCTGGTCAATAAAGTGGTTAACTTTTCTTCATCCTTTATCCTTAACAAAGCACTTAGCAAAGACAAAGGAATAAAATCTGGATCTAAATATGCACCATACCGCATCACTAGCTGACAAGATATATCAAGTGTATTTAATCCTAAATCAGCTTCAGGTAATATCAGTTTCCCTTCTCTTCTTTTACCTCTCTTCTCAAGGGCCTTCCGCTTACTAAGATATCTTTCTATATTCACAAATTTTATTTCACTAATATATCCTGTAGCTAAAGCCAGCTTTTGGGGTATTAATCCTACCATGTTGATCAAGTCATCTATATCTTTCTCACTAGATCGGATATCCTGCAGCTTTTTCTTAATGTATGCTATCCCTTCTTCCCGAGTAAAAGAATCTAGTTTAATTTGGCCATAATCTTTAAAATCTATATTATCTCGAGTAGTAATAATCATCTGCACAAACTTAGGTCTATGTAACAAGCATGCTCTTAGTACCTCTGGGTTCGTTGTATTATCTAAGATCAGCAAAGTAGATTGTCCACTATCTTCCAAAGTATTATAAATTTTTCTCGTTAGTTCTGCAAGGTATTTAGTATTATCTTTTTTTAGTTCTTGGGCTAGTGGCTGATAATTGATGCCTAACTCTGTAGCTAATTTTTCATAACTCACCATTAATTTTTCAATTGTCTCTGCTGGCATCCACCATACAGCTTGTCTACCCTTCTGATTATGTCCATACCCAGCTACTAATGTACTCTTCCCTACTCCCCCATGACCATACACCACACATACGCCTTCTTTCCTTAATTTTTGTCTTAATTCTTGTTGCTCTTTCACCCTAGGTACATACCCATTTAATTTAGCTTGAGGTATATAACTATGAAGTCTAGGGACAATATTACTCGTCGATAGGTTTAGCTCTTTCTCTATATAATCTCCTCTTTTTCTTCTACTAACTTAAATGCCTCGTCCTTATATAAATCGATCTCCTCTTCTATTTCTTTATCTAATGCTAGTATCTTATTTGTTCGTTTTTCTTCATATGCTTTCCTTTCTGCTTCTGTTATATGCGCACTTGTTGCTATAGCGTATTTTTTAAATTTCTCTATAATTCCTTCAAAGTGTTTATCTCGATTATCAATGTTATATAAATCATGGATAAGCTTTAATAATTCCTCAAAATAGTCATTATTGATGAACTCAGATGAAATTTTATGGCGTAACATAAAGGGTAAACTCTCTTCTGAGGACCCTTCCAATAAAATGGGAACAACTTTATTACTCTTTTCTGTGCTATACCTAACTAAGTATTCTATCAATTGTCCTTCTAACCTAGATACATGTTCTTTCTCTTTTGAATTTACTGCTCGTTTGTTATATTTTTCCAAATACAACTTGGTCCCTATTACTATTACCCAATCAACCTCTCCTATCTTCCTAACATATTCGTTTAGAATATTCCCTTTTTTAATTACCCATCTATCTAATAAAACCTGTATCCCTGCTTTATGAAGCATTTCGCAAAAACGTTTCACCCAATATTCATGATAACGATCTCCCAAGGCATAGCTAATAAAACATGTTGGGGATTTACTATTTTTTCGCCGTAGATAGGGAAGGATATCTCTTTCTAGAAGTCTCAAGTAAGCTTTTTCTTTAATAAAATATTCAAGATTAAGTTTCTCTTTCTCTGGGATATCGGTCAGGCCTATCTTGACCATACCCGACGAGCTTCTTGAAGAATTTGATGATTGTTGGGAAACTGATAAATTAGTTTGTGTATCTACTTGCAAAGCAGATATATTAAACAAAACAATAAGAAAGACTAAATGGACTATGCTAGCTTGCCTAAGTGATTGTACTTTTCTAAAAAACTTACTTTGATTGAACATCGTTATCTCAAATAGCGAACAAGCTGCAGTAAATATAAAACTTTAGAGAGAATTTATAGAGAAGCTAATTTCACCAATTTATATAATTCACCTACCTTAACCTTGAGGACTAAATTTGCTAAACTATAATACCATGTATTTGTCTTGTCTTTCTACTCATGATCTTGTTTCTTTTTTCGCATCTCTTCCTCCAGTTTTTCTATATTTCCTTTAACTTTTTGTATATTTGGATGATCAGGTTTATATGGGTACAAGATCTTATACATTTCAAAGGCCTGCTCATAAATATCTTAGTGCTTCGTGATGTTGGTTTAAAGCTTGATAAATGTCACCTATCTCATTTAGTGATCTAGCTATATCCGGATGATTACCAGTATACAAAGCTTGCTTCATTTCAAGGGTTTGATTCAAATACTTTAAGGCTTCTTGATATTGGCCTAAACCTTGATAAATATATCCTATATTTTCGAGTGAATAAGATACATAGGGATTGTTGCCTTTATACAAGACTTGTCTCATTTCAAGGGCTTGCTTTGAATATTTTAATGCTTTGGCATATTTTCCTAATTTCCCATGAATAAGTCCTAGATTATTCAAGGAATGGGCTATATATGGATGATTGCCTTTATATAAGGCCTGATATACTCCGAAGGCCTGCTGGTAATAGTTCAATGCTTCTTGGTATTGGCCTAAATCTTGATAAACGGCTCCTAGATTATTTAAAGAACTAGCTATGTCTGGATGATTGCCTGAGTACAAAGCTTGTCTCATTTCAAGAGCTTGTTTCGAATATTTAAATGCTTCTTGATATTGTCCTAACCTGTAATAAATCTTACCTAAGCTATTTAGAGATGTGGCTATAAGCTTATGATTACCTTCATACAAAGCGTGACAGATTTCAAGAGTTTGCTGATAATACCTCAAAGCCTCCAGGTATTGCCCTAACTTGTAATGAACATCTCCTAAATTATTCAGGGCAACAGCTATATCTGGATGATTGCCTTTATACAAAAGCTGGTACATTTCAAGAGCTTGCTTTGAATATTTGGATGCTTCTTGGTATTGTCCTAACTTGTAATGAACCTCTACTAAACTATTTAAGGTAGTAGCTATGTAACGATGATTGCCTTTATATAAAGTCTGGTACACTTCAAGAGCTTGTTCGTAATAGACTAGAGATAACTTGTAATCACAAGTTACTTCCCTACTGTAACTACCCATGCGAACAAAGAGATCGGCCAATAGGGGATGGATTATTACTTCTTTGGTTACACTTGCCAACACATAAGCTGTATTCGAGGCATAAAGCCTTGCTTGATCCCACCTACTATCAGGCATTTCAGTCACATCAGGCACAACTTGATCCAGCTCTTTTATAACGGATTCGATTATATCTCGCTCAGTTCTTTTACTTACTCCTTTCCAGCCTTGATATTGCTTACATGCTACTTGTATTTCTCGATGTATTTGTACACCCTGTTTACTTGGGCCATTGATAATGGTTATTAAAGATAATTTTTCTAATGGGTACAATACAGCGATTAATTTTTCTTCGCCTATACCTAATAAACTAGTTACTAAGGATAAAGGAATAAAGTCTGGGTCTAAATAAACACCATAACGCATCACTAGCTGAGAAAGTCCATCTAATCTTTCCAGTCCTAAACTTACCTCAGGCAATACAAAGCCTCTGCCCCTCTTTTTGCCTCGCTGCTTACGTGTTTGTAGCTTAGCAATGTATTTCTCAACATTCATAAAGCTTATTTCACTAATATATCCTGTAGCCAAAGCTAGCTTCTGGGGTATAAGCCCTACTCCTTTGATCAACGCTTCTACATCTTGATCAGCAGGTTTAATGTCCTGTAGCCTTTGCTGAATATATATTTTTCCTTCTGCCTTGGTAAAAGAACTTAGCTCAATTTGATTATAATCTTTAAAACTTTTTTTATCTCTGGTAGTAATAATTACTTGTACCAAAGAAGGTTTATATAATAAGCACACATCTATTATCCTCGAGTCATCCACATTATCTAAAATTAATAAAGTGAGTTGTTGTCGATCTTCCAGGGCATTATAGATCCTTCTAGTTAGTTCTTCAAGATATTTAATAGATTCTTTCGTTAAGTTTGCTAGCGCTTGATAATCAATATCTAATTCTTGGGCTAAATCTTGATAGCTTTTTAATAATTTTTCCACGGTCTCCGCTTGTATCCAACGTACGACTCGTTCTTCTTTCCGCGCATGTCCATACTCAGCTACTAACGTACTTTTACCTACCCCCCCATGTCCATACACCACACATATACCCTTCTCCTTTAACTTTCGTCTCAGTTCTTGTTGTTCTTTCATTCTAGGTACATAGCCATTTAATTTAGCTTGAGGTATATAACTGTGAAGTCTAGGGACAATATTACTCGTCGCTAGGTTTAGCTCTTTCTCTATATAATCACCCCTTTCTGCTAATTCTTCTGCTAACTTAAATGCTTCCTCCTTATATAAATCGATCTCCTCTTCTATTTCTTTATCTAATGCTAGTATCTTATTTGTTCGTTTTTCTTCATATGCTTTCCTTTCTGCTTCTGTTATATGCGCACTTGTTGCTATAGCGTATTTTTTAAATTTCTCTATAACCCCTTCAAAGTATTTATCTCGATTATCAATGTTATATAAATCATGGATAAGCTTTAATAATTCCTCAAAATAGTCATTATTGATGAACTCAGATGAAATTTTATGTCGTAGCATAAACGGTAAGCTTTCTTCTAAAGTACCTTCCAACAAAATGGGAATAACTTTATTACCTCTTTCTGTACTATACCTAACTAAGTGTTCTATTAATTGTCCTTCTAACCTAGCTACATGCTCTTTTTCTTTAGAATTTGCTGCTCGTTTATTATATTTTTCCAAATACAACTTCGTTCCCACTACGATCACCCAATCAACTTCTTCGATTTTTCTAACAAATTCATTTAGAATATTCCCCTTTTTAACTACCCATCTATCTAATAAAACCTGTATACCAGCTTTATGAAGCATCTCACAAAAACGTTTTACCCAATATTCGTGATAACGATCTCCCCACGCATAGCTAATAAAACATGTAAGAGGCTTTATATTTTTTCGCTTTAAATAGGGAAGAATATCTCTTTCTAGTAGTTTCAAATAAGCTCTCTCTTTAATAAAATATTCAAGACTAAAATTCTCTTCCTCTGGTATATCGGTAAGGCCTACCTTGACCATACCTGACGAGCTTGAATAATTTGATGGTTGTTGTGTAAGTGATGGATTATTTGGTGTGTTTGCTTTGAAAGCAAATACGTTAAACAAGACAATAAGAAAGACTAAATAGATTATGCTAGTTTGTCTGGGTGATTTTGCTTTTCTAGAAAATTTACATTGGATTAACATCGTTATCTCAAGTAAATAGGGTCTGCTGAAAAAGTCCTTCATATGTAAAGGTTTGTCGCTTAGCTCACTGTTGTCATATCTGCCCCCGATCAAGCCAGAGATAAACTACAGCAGGTATTCAGTCTAAATAGTTGACCCTTAAGAACTCATAAATAAGGGATAAATCGAATGAAAACAAAGATTTTTGAAGAAAGATAGAGAAAAAAGATAAAAATATTTTGCAAGAAAAAGGCTATTTTAGCTTAAAAAGCTTGC
>Ga0209935_1002759_pt1 | contig 20141 bp, 24 predicted proteins | sample ThiBio_1000_plan_2_FD_183958 | JGI IMG/M metagenome (GOLD analysis project Ga0209935, IMG submission 183958) | Wastewater bioreactor microbial communities from Cape Town, South Africa - Thiocy_cont_1000_plan (SPAdes) | ecosystem: Engineered > Bioreactor > Thiocyanate-remediating >...
TGAGCGCCTTGAGCCAACAGTTGCGCGACGCTCGAGCGATAGCCACGTTGGATCGCGGCATTGAGACGAGCGGCGAGTGCCGCTTGTTGTCGTTCGATCGACACTCGCGTCGAGCTCGTAGGTGTGGTAGACGTTGACGTTGACGTCGATGATGACGATGTAGCATCAGCAGCTGCGAATGGCGGTACGCTATCAGCCATTCGACGGAGAGAGGATCACAACAGCAACAGCAACAGATCAATGTGAATGTCAGTGAGCGAATGAGCGAATGAGCGGAGATTCCAAACAAGCAAAGGCGAAGACAAGAACAGCAGCACGAGCTCTGTAAACTACGCGAGTCTTCAGTAGACTACGCGATCCGGTAATATCGGAAGGATTTTTACGGGCTCCGTACTTGTTGATCGCTTCCATCCACAACAACAACAACACTCGCAATTCTCCCTCTCCCGCGATCGATCCATCCGGATCTATCGAGCTATTGCTCTCCGGTTGAAGGCGGGATCGAGAGTAGCAGAGAGTATCTCTTGAGCGAGTGAGTGGGTTGGTTCGGCCAATCTAGCGGGAGCCGTTTTGGTGGAGGAGCGAGAGCTGGAGGTACATCGTCTGTTACGATCGATGGCTCGCGCGTGCTGCTGCTTCTGTTGAGGGATTGACTCATTGGTTGTGCGCGTGGCGTGTTCCAATAGACGAGAGGTCTCTCGGCATGGATAAGCAGCTGGCCGTGTGTCAGGAGAAGATCCTCGCACTCGCGCGGCTCTTTCACATCGATCCCTTCCAACCAGAGGACGAGGTTCGCTCGCACTCTCGCACTCTCTCTCGCTCTCGCTCTCGTGATGGCTGGCACGATAGAGCTCGTCGTTCTCAGTCGGGGAGTGGGATGGGGTTTGTGTAGCAAACGAGTTGGAGGACCTTTGGAGATGCCACGGCGTACTCGGCGTCGGCGCAATCGATGGCGATCCAGGGCTCGGAGCTCTTCGTCGGCCTCAGCGACGGCACCCTGCGCGTCTGGAACCTCGTCGTACGTTCTCGCCCCTCACCCGCTCATGGACCACCTCGGCCTGGCGAACTCACTCCTCTCTATCTCTCTATCTCTCACTCACGCCCGCGGCTAGACTGGAGTATGTACGGCGATCGTGGAGGTCGCAGTGCGGCGCATGAAGGTCGCGAGCGACTCGCTGCTGTGCATCTCGACCGCCGACTACCACTTGCTGCTCATCGACACCAACGTACGGCCCCACGCCCCTGCCATGCATGACGCATTTGTCGGAGTGTGTGAATGTGAGGCCCGAGTTGTTGACCGCTGCAATGTCGGCTGTAGACCAAGCAGACCGTGGCTGAGTTCGCGGGTCCGACCAATACCATCAGCGACCTCGAAGTGCGTGCCCTCCACCAATCCAATCAATCCAATCCAATCCAATCCAATCCAATCATCAATCCAATCATCAATCCAATCCAATCCAATCCAATCCAATCATCAATCCAATCATCAATCCAATCATCAATCCAATCAATCCAATCCAATCCAATCCAATCCAATCATCAATCCAATCATCAATCCAATCCAATCCAATCCAATCCAATCATCAATCCAATCATCAATCCAATCATCAATCCAATCAACAATCCAATCCAATCCAATCATCAATCCAATCATCAATCCAATCATCAATCCAATCACCAATCCAATCATCAATCCAATCATCAATTCAATCACCAATCCAACCAATCAATCAATCGAGGAGAGGCGAATGACGAACGAGATCTCGGTGCCATATGTGTAGATCATCGACTCGGAGTTCATCATATGCTCGAGCATGGACGAGAAGACCTACCGCTGGCAGATCCATCCCGACGAAACCCGTCGCTCCGGCTCCGCGGTACCGTCCGCCTCACACCACTCGCCCTCCCGATGGATTCATTAATCACCCTGAACGATTGCTGGATTGCTGGATTGCTGGATTGCTGGATTTTTTGATTGTTTGATTGCTTGATTGCTGGATTGCTTGATTGCTTGATTGCTGGATTGCTGGATTGCTGGATTGCTGGATTGTTTGATTGTTTGATTGCTGGATTGCTGGATTGCTGGATTGCTGGATTGCTGGATTGTTTGATTGTTTGATTGTTTGATTGCTGGATTGCTTGATTGCTGGATTGCTGGATTGCTGGATTGCTGGATTGCTGGATTGTTTGATTGTTTGATTGCTTGATTGCTGGATTGCTTCATGATTGATTGATCGATGAGCAGGGTGAGGCGCCATTGCTGATATTCAAGGGTCACTCGGCACCGGTCGTCAAGCTCACGTTCGAGAATGGCCTGGTGTTCACTGGCGGCGCCGATCACGTCATCCACGCATGGAATCTTGTCGTATGTGTGACACGCACTCGCTCGACATTGGCAGCCTCACTCCCTCTCCCTCTCTAACCCAAACCCAACCCGATCTATCGTCGGAATGCGCGGGAAATCCGTATCAAAAGACCGGTGATTTGGTCGACACGTACCTCGGCCATTCGGGTTGGATCGTGGGTCTCGCAGCCGAATCGACCGTCATGATCTCGACCAGCCGCGACGAGACCATTCGCATCTGGGCCGTGCGCCGTAACGTGAACGATCGTCGAGTACGAGCACGCACTGTGCGAGCAATGCTTGCGGCCGTTGCTGACTGCTGCCGCCACCAGGATAACAAGTGCTTGGCCGTCATTCCGTGCCCGAACGACTACTGGGCCCACATGGTGCGCTGCTACAATGGCACGCTGTATGCCGCTATCAAGGGCCTGGTCGTAGCTTGGAAGCTCACCAATCCTCGTCGCGTCACTACCGTATGTCGCTATCAACCGCACCAAGCCTCATTCACGCACTCACTCACTCATTCACAACTGATACTGCCGTGTGCAACAGCTATTCGAAGGCCATGAAGGCAAGATCCGTGCCATGGAGTTTCACATGGGCTCGTTGTTCACCTCGTCATCCGACTGGAGTGTGAGGCGGTGGTCGCTGGCAGTACGTGCGGTTACCATGAGCCACACTCATGCGTGCGTGCGCATGTTGACTTTGGCATTGGTGCAGACCGGAGAATGTACATCGATCTACATGGGCCACCAGAACCAAGTCAATGCCATCGTGTTCTCGGACAAGTACATGTACACTTCGAGCGACGACGGATCCGTCAAGGAATGGCAGCTCTACAGGGTCAGCAAGGAAGAGCAGCGCCAAGCAGAAGCCGAACGACGAATGTACGTTGCGCACACCTGATTCATTCATTCGTTGCTTCATAGTGAGAATCTCACTCGTTCTTGGGGTGAAGCACGTACTTTGTGTTACAACTCGAGAGAAATGCAGCGGTAGCCACATTAGCCTCATCACCTCCATTGCGTGAATCGAGTGGCGGAACGGCTACGCCCACTCGGAGCATCTCGGCGCAATCGTACCTGTGGGTGCGTATCGGGAAGCGTATTCGTACTTGGCAACGAATGTACTGCGTACTACAAAAGCAGTGTATCCACTTTCTCGATACCGACTCGGTACGGCATTCCTGCTTACTCGTTCGCTCGCTCGCTCGTGACCTCGGCATCGATTCGTTGCTGATCGGTATCTTGTAGTGCAACGGCACCGAACAAGGTCCAATCGATCTCTCGCTCTACACGTGTACCAGCCAGAAGCGCCGTCGATATCAGTTGCGCTTGCAGTACACGCTCGACTCGAGTCAAACACTCGATCTTCGGGCAGCGTCCGAGGCCGAGATCAGCGTGTGGATTCGTAGCCTCACGGAATTCATGTCGATGCCGCGCGAGCGCCAAGGCAGCATTGCACAGCGGCTGTTCATGCGCTCTTCGCAAGAATCGTCGCGAGCCGACACGGCCGAGCTCTCGCGACCCGAGTCGTTTCGGCATGTGGCACACTGCTCGCGCGAAGGCAAGTCCGAGGCGCAGTTCTGGCTCGAGCTTCAACAAACGCTGCCGAGCAACTCGCAGTGGAGCGCTCCCAACTTGTCGCTCTCGGCCGACCGTGCACGCCACACGCTCGGTGGCAGTCGGAACAAGAAGGCGCGCATGAACCGTGCCACGGTCTCGGACCCGTGGTACCGTGTCTCGAGCACGTCGACCGGAGCGCCGCGACTCCTCGAGCGTACGACGTCGCGTGAACTGCATCGTTTGCGCTCGGTCGAGTCCATGTCTGCCACGCTCGGCAGTAACGAACAGCAGCAGCAGTTCGACAATGTACCCTTGAGCCAGAGCGTCGATGCGACCGTTCCTTCGAAGCCGAAGCGATCACCGCGACGTAGCCCTCGCTCGCGCGACCGCGATGCACTGCCTGCCGTGTCGATCACCGCCGAGGAGATGCTACTGAACAATGCCGACGTGCTGTTGAGCGGCACCCTCGATCCTCGCCGCATCCCGAGCACCACCGGCACGGGCTCCAGCGTCAGTACCGAGGGCGGCGAGCTGCAAGTGCGCAACATTGTGCGGCACCTCTCGCGCTGCGTCCACCAGCAACAGCTCAAGTCCTTCATCGACAATGCCGCCGCCACCAAGTCGGCCTCGCTCTCCAACAGCATCAGCTCCAACTCGTCGTCGAGTCCGGCGTCTTCGCTCAGTGGCTCGATCGATGACGGACCGCCGCTCACCATGGAGACCACGGTGACGGTCGTTGCCGTCTCCTCGGCCACCTCGGCAGTCCTCTCGTCCTCTGCGCCTGGCATCTCTGTCACTGGCTCACACGAATCTCTGGGTAGCAGCAGCAGCAACAGCAGCAAGTCTTCCGCCGAGATGGCCGAGGAGTTTGAGCAGCTAACACAAGAGTTCCCGCAAGCTCGGCCTGGCGAGGCGCAACCTGTGCGCCACCGACTCGACCGCAAGTCTGTCATCATACGACCACTACGACGCTCGACCGCTTCGACCAACCTGCACGAATCTCTCGACCAAAACACGGCCGACGCCATCTCCGATGCTGACGCCGTCGCGGTGGTGCTCGAGTGGGCATCGTCGACCATCTCACCCAACTCGCCCAAGCGTGCGTCGCATCTCTTGGCACGTCGTGGAACCATGTCCACTGCTGATCTGACGACGCTTCATGCTTCTGCTTCTGCTGCTGCTGCTGCTCCCCATACTCCAGCTGCTTCTGCTGTCAACGACCCGCTACTGCATCTCGAATCCTCCACCGTCACCACGACCACAACCACGACCACCACCACCGCCACCACCTTGACTCCCTCTCCGCTCCCGTCTCCGCTTCGAAAGAGCCATCGAGCTCGCTGGCAGCTCTCGGCTCGCAACTCATCGCGCCAAGCGTACAACACCATCTCTCCGACCATCAGTAGTAGCACTGGCAACGACAATGGCAGCAGCATCAACAACAAGAATGGCGCTCACGTACTCCAACGAGCTCGATCGCTATCAGAACTGCCACTCGATAGCGATTCCTAACGATTGCCAGTCTCACCCTCACTCTCACTCGTTTGTTCCTTCGTTGTGTTGTGTTGTGTTGTGTTGTGTTGTGTTGTGTTGTGTTGTGTTGTGTTGTGTTGTGTTGTGTTGTGTTGTGTTGTGTTGTGTTGTGTTGTGTTGTGTTGTGTATCGATATGTCCAAGAAACGCCACAATCAATGTACATTCAAGCATGTTTTTGTAAGTGTAACCGCTCGATCTTGGACGTGTGCTCGATGCGCTTCTGGATCGCTTGCTGAACGCTCGATGGGAGTGTCACTCCAAGCCGTGAGGCCTCTTGCAGCAGGTGTTCAAACTGCTCGGCACTCGAGGCATCGACGAGCGTTCGCAGCAGGGCGTGGTGTGTCGGTAGGAAGCCGACGCCATCGTCTTGTTCGTTGTGATGCGCGACGAGATGCTCGACGATCGCAGCGATGACGGACGAGCGATCGGCTTGTGGCGGCAAGTGCGCGAGCATCGCCAGTGCGTGTTCGAGTTGCTTGTGTGCGAGGTGATACGTTACGAACATCGCAACGGTCGCGGTGTTGGGAGCAAGCGGCTGTTGCGACCACACTGGCGGCTGCAAGGCCTGTGGTGCCAGCGTAGCGAATAGGTCGGTCTGGGCGTGCTTGCCATGCAGCAGCTGCTGGAGCAACTCGCTCGCGAGCTCGAACTGCTCGTGCTTGAGGTGGAAGCGCAGCAGCACGTTGAGCGTGTCGATGGTGGGAGGCACCTGCTGCCGGCGCATGGCGCCGATGAGCTTCTCCATTTGTGCAGCAACGAGTTCGCGAGCTTGATTCGACTCGACCAGTGCATCCAACAGAGCGTCGTAGGTCGCGGTCGCGAAGCGCGACGGTGAGTGCGACATTAACGCCATCACCTTGTCGAGCTGTTGCGAGTGTGCCAGCGCGCACCAGCGGCTGAGCTCGATCCGAGCGTCGTCCTCGACTCGATGTGTGGCGTCAGAGCTCTGGCGCACGTCGGACGCAGCATGAATGCGATCCAACACGGCCATGGCAGCGAGGTCGCCTCGCTCACACGCGCGATACGCGAGCCGAAACGACTCAATGTCGGGCTTGACGGTGTCCATCGTAACGATCGTGTGCAGTGCCGCGAGCGAGTCGAAGGCTCGAGCGTGCAGCAGCAGAATGCTGTGCCAGATGCGCAACGACGGCGACACTCCGTGCTCCTTGATTCGCTCGACGCATCGAACCGCGATCGAGCGGAGATTGCGATCGGCAAGCGTGTCGATGAACGACTCGAGCATCGAGAGCGTCACGTCCAGCGATACTGGCACGGCCTGAGGTGCCGATGGCGTTCGAGACCGAGCAGCCGAACGACGTCGTTGTGAGACCACGGTTCGCAGTACTCGGTCAAAGTGTGCCGCAATGCTATCAATGTCGTGCGAGCGTGCGATGCTCTCGAGCCACAGCTGCAACGATCTCGAGTCGAGCGGAATGCCTACGCTGCTCATGTGCTCGAGCACCAACGACGAGAGAGCGACACTCTTGCGAGAGGCCGCGGCAGCGAGACACTTGTTGAAGATCTCGATGTTAGGCGTGAGTCCAGCATCGCTCACCAAGCGATCAACCAGCTCGAGTGCTCGAAGCATGTTGCCTTGTGCAGCGAAGCCACTCGTCAAGGCCTCGATGGCTTCGAGCTCGAATCGATTCAGCCTCGGACGAGCGAGCATGTAGCGCAGTGCCCGATCGACTGCGATCATGTTGTTGGTCGTCGTGTTGGTCGTGTTGTTCGAGCCCGATGTGCCGCACAAGAGCACCAGTACGCGAGTCCAACATGACATGGGCGTCCAGACGTCGGCCGAGTCGAGGTGAATCAACAGTGCCAGTGCTCGTTGCAGTGTGATCGATGTGGCATCGTCGCACGCCAAGCGCGAGATGGCATGTTCGATCACGTACACATCGAGAGCGTTCGAGTCCTTCATACGCGTGAGCTCCTCGATGGCGCGTGGGTCGATCATCGTGCTGCTGCTGCTGCTGCTGCTCGTAGTCTCCATGAGCGAGTGTGCTATCGATTCCAGGGCTGCAATGTCTTTCGTGCTACGAGTGCCTCGAGGTGCCTGCAACGTGTAGCCAGTGGGACCAGCGGTGTGTGGCGCTGTGCTGTGCTGCCGCAGCGATCGGCGGGAACAACACACGAGCGCAGCTGGCGCTACTGCTGCTCGGTGTGTGACGAACAGAGAGGCACATCTGCGATTGGCGATGGATATCATGGCAATTGAGCATGGTCGGACGATCAAGTATCTCAGCATCGTGGTACTGACAATCGATTGAGGAGAGGGAGGAGCGAGATGCGGGCGAGGGAGAGGCAGCAAGCAACAACAACCAAAGAACGCGAGGGAGGTGTGTACGTGGCTCTCTCATATTTACTTGTGAGTGAGTGAGTGAGTGAGTGAGTGCGAGAGGCCTCTTGTTGGTCCAATGGTGGGTCGTGTGTGTATTGATCGATCAATCGAACCATTTGATTTGTGGTGTTGTTGTTGTTGTTATTGTTGGAGGGAGGGAGAGAGCGATCGAGTGTCGCATTGATGTCAGACGAACCAATGAACGAGTAAACGAAGGATCTTGTTCATACATCGTGCAATCATTGCGTCATCGTGTCGCTCACATCACATGGCACTTCAAGTTGTTGTTGTTGAGGTCGTGAGAGTTTGACTGTTGAAGTGGTCGACGTTGATCGCGATCAACACGAAGAATCGTCTCGAAATCGAGATGCTCGAAGATCAAGAACAAGAGCTCGTTCGGAAGAAGAGAGATCGACGACCACAACGCAATCGATCGAATCATCGTCATCGTGAGCACGAGGTCCTTGACGGCCTTGGGAGCGCGGTTGTGGCGCTCGATGCTCCATTGAGGATATTCTTTGGGTTGCAATTCAATCGCGAGAGAGAGAGAGAGAGAATCAGCAGCAGCAGCAGCGAGATGTTTGATGTGAGATTCTTTGGTTTGGTTTGGTTTGATGGATAGAAGTACTGTACCATGGTTTCGGATCAATTCAACAACGGCCGTATCATTGGTGCATTGATCAGGAGTAAGGTTGTTGTTCTGGTGCGACAATTGGTGGAGTGAGAGCGATGCAATGTGATTGATCAATGGCTGTGTTGATGCCATTCAAAAAGAGAGAGAGAGACGCGTACATTGAGCAATGATTTGTCGGCACCATGATCGAGGAGGATCTGAATACATGGACGATAGCGATTCGAAGATGCGAGATGGAGAGGTGTGTTGTTTTTGGAATCACGAGCGTTGACATCGGCTTGTCGATCAAGAAGGAGCTCGATGCATTTATGCTGGCCACGTCGAGATGCGTGGTGGAGAGATGATTGCTTGTCGGAATCACGAGCATTGATATCGGCATGGCGATCAAGAAGGAGCTTGATGCATTGGTGGTGGCCATTCGATGATGCGTAGTGGAGAGGTATGCTGTTGCTGGAATCACGAGCGTTGATATCGGCTTGTCGATCAAGAAGGACCTCGATGCAGTGACGCTTACCAGCGAACGATGCGTGGTGGATACAGGCTCTCTTGTAGCGAGAGTGCGCGTTGATATCGGCATGGCGATCAAGAAGGAGCTCGATGCACTGGTGGTGGCCATTCGAAGATGCGAGATGGAGAGGCGTGTTGCTCTCGGAATCTCGAGCATTGATATTAGCTTGGCGATCAAGAAGGATCTCGACACATTGGCGATGGCCATTCAATGATGCGAGATGGAGAGGCATGTTGCTGTTGGAATCACGAGCATTGATATCGGCTTGTCGATCAAGAAGGAGCTCGACACATTGATGATGGCCTTTCGATGATGCGAGATGGAGAGCGGTATCCTTGGTAGCGGGGCTACGAGCATCAAGATCGGCATGTCGATCAAGGAGAAGCGCGACACATTGATGGTGGCCATTCGCTGATGCATTGTGAAGAGGTGTATTGAGATCGCGGTCGCGAGTATCGACATCGGCTTGTCGATCAAGAAGAGATTGGATGTCGGCCAACAAGCCTTGCTTGGCTGCTTCAACCAGAGCATCATTGAGTTTGAATTGGCGTTGTGACGTCATGGTATGTTTGCTCGGTATCGCATCAATCAATCCAAACCCAAATGTCCCGCGATATCGACAGCCGCGAGTTCGCGTCAAAGCTCACTGAATCAGCGCGATGATTGAGGAGAGGGAGGAGCGAGATGCGGGCGAGGGAGAGGCAGCAAGCAACAACAACCAAAGAACGCGAGAGAGAGAAGAGATTGGTGTATGTGGCTCTCTCATATTTATCTTGTGAGTGAGTGAGGCCTCTTGTTGGTCCAATGGTGGGTTGTGTGTGTATTGATCGATCAATCGAACCATTTGATTTGTGTTGTTGTTGTTGTTGTTATTGTTGGAGAGAGAGAGAATGATCGAGTGTCGCATTGATGTCAGACGAACCAATGAACGAATGACCGAAGGATCTTGTTCGTACATCGTGCGATCATTGCGTCATCGTGTCGCTCACATCACATGGCACTTCTTGTTCACGCTCTGCAGTCGTCGAAGATGATCGCGATCAACACGAAGAATCGTCTCGAAATCGAGATGCTCGAAGATCAAGAACAAGAGCTCGTTCGGAAGAAGAGAGATCGACGACCACAACGCAATCGATCGAATCATCGTCATCGTGAGCACGAGGTCCTTGACGGCCTTGGGAGCGCGGTTGTGGCGCTCGATGCTCCATTGAGGATATTCTTTGGGTTGCAATTCAATCGCGAGAGAGAGAGAGAGAGAATCAGCAGCAGCAGCAGCGAGATGTTTGATGTGAGATTCTTTGGTTTGGTTTGGTTTGATGGATAGAAGTACTGTACCATGGTTTCGGATCAATTCAACAACGGCCGTATCATTGGTGCATTGATCAGGAGTAAGGTTGTTGTTCTGGTGCGACAATTGGTGGAGTGAGAGCGATGCAATGTGATTGATCAATGGTTGTGTTGATGCCATTCACGAGAGATGCTCGCAAACACCAAAAGAGAGAGGGAGAGACGCGTACATTGAGCAATGATTTGTCGGCACCATGATCGAGGAGGATCTGAATACATGGACGATAGCGATTCGAAGATGCGAGATGGAGAGGTGTGTTGTTGTTGGAATCACGAGCATTGACATCGGCTTGTCGATCAAGAAGCACGTTGATGCATTGATGATGACCACTCGATGATGCGTGGTGGAGAGATGATTGCTTGTCGGAATCTCGAGCATTGGCATCGGCATGGCGATCAAGAAGGAGCTCGATGATTTGATGATGACCATTCAATGATGCGTAGTGGAGAGGTGAGTGTTTGAAGCCGTCTCGAGCGTTGATATCGGCATGTCGATCAAGAAGGAGCTCGATGCATTTATGCTGGCCACGTCGAGATGCGTGGTGGAGAGGTGATTGCTTGTCGGAATCACGAGCATTGATATCGGCATGGCGATCAAGAAGGAGCTTGATGCATTGATGATGACCATTCAATGATGCGTGGTGGAGAGGTGATTGCTTGTCGGAATCACGAGCATTGGCATCGGCTTGTCGATCAAGAAGCACGTTGATGCATTGATGATGACCATTCAATGATGCGAGATGGAGAGGTGTGTTGTTTTTGGAATCACGAGCATTGGCATCGGCTTGTCGATCAAGAAGCACGTTGATGCATTGATGATGACCACTCGATGATGCGTGGTGGAGAGATGTCGTGTTGTTGGAATCTCGAGCATTGATATCGGCATGGCGATCAAGAAGGAGCTCGATGATTTGATGATGGCCATTCAATGATGCGTAGTGGAGAGGTGAGTGTTTGAAGCCGTCTCGAGCATTGAAATCGGCATGTCGATCAAGAAGAATCTCGATGGTTTGATGATGGCCATTCATAGGTGCAAAAAAGAGAGCTGAGCGCTTGTTGTAGTCACGAGCATTGATATCGGCATGTCGATCAAGAAGGAGCTCGACACATTGATGGTGGCCTCTCGAGGATGCATTGTGAAGAGGTGTGCTGCTATTGGTGCCGCGAGTATCGACATCGGCTTGTCGATCAAGAAGAGATTGGATGTCGGCCAACAAGCCTTGCTTGGCTGCTTCAACCAGAGCATAATTCAGCTGTTGTTGTTGTTCTTGCGTTGATGTCATGGTATGTTTGCTCGGTATCGCATCAATCAATCCAGACCCAAATGTGCCGCGATATCGACAGCCGCGAGTTCGAGTGTTGGACGCGTCAACGCTCACTGAATCAGCGCGATGATTGAGGAGAGGGAGGAGCGAGATGCGAGCGAGGGAGAGGCAGCAAGCAACAACAACCAAAGAACGCGAGAGAGAGAAGAGATTGGTGTGTATGTGTGGCTCTCTCATATTTATCTTGTGAGTGAGTGAGTGAGTGCGAGAGGCCTCTTGTTGGTCCAATGGTGGGTTGTGTGTGTATTGATCTATCAATCGAACCATTTGATTTGTGTTGTTGTTGTTGTTGTTATTGTTGGAGAGAGAGAGAGAATGATCGAGTGTCGCATTGATGTCAGACGAGCCAATGAACGAATGAACGAAGGATCTTGCTCGTACATCGTGCAATCATTGCGTCATCGTGTCGCTCACATCACATGGCACTTCTTCTTGTGCACGTTGCCGAGCTCGCGAGATCTTGATGACGATGATGATGATGATGTTGCTGATGATGATGATGATGGTGAAGAAGATGGCGACGATTGAGCCGCTCGATCGCTTTCCTGTCTCGGCTGTCCTTGCGGTCGAACCCCATTAGATGGCAGTGGCAAAAGGGGCTGCTGAAGTGGTCGACGATGATCGCGATCAACACGAAGAATCGTCTCGAAATCGAGATGCTCGAAGATCAAGAACAAGAGTTCGTTCGGAAGGAGAGAGATCGACGACCACAACGCAATCGATCGAATCATCGCGATCGTGAGCACGAGGTCCTTGACGGTCTTGGGAGCGCGGTTGTGGTGCTCGATGCTCCATTGAGGATATTCTTTGGGTTGCAATTCAATCGCGAGAGAGAGAGAGAGAATCAGCAGCAACAGCAGTGAGATTCTTTGGTTTAATTTGATTTGGTTTGGTTTGATGGATAGAAGTACTGTACCATGGTTTCGGATCAATTTAGCAATGCTCAAGTCTTTGCCCGATTGATCAGGAGTAAGGCCGATGTTCTGATGTGGAGTGAGAGCGATGAATTGAGATTGATCAATGGGTGTTGTGTTGATGCCATTCACGAGAGATGCTCGCAAACACCAAAAGAGAGAGAGAGAGACGCGTACATTGAGCAACGATTTGTCGGCACCATGATCGAGGAGGGTCGCGACACATTGATGATAAGATGCGAGATGGAGAGGTGTGTTGTTGTTGGAATCACGAGCATTGACATCGGCTTGTCGATCAAGAAGGAGCTCGACGAATCTATGAAGACTGTATCTTGATGCAAGATGGAGAGGTGTGGTGTTGCTAACGTTTTGCGCGTTGACATTGGCTTGTCGATCGAGGAGCACCACGACGCAGTCATAGTTGCCGTATCTTGATGCGAGATGGAGAGGTGTGGTGTTGCTAACGTTTTGCGCGTTGATGTCAGCACCATGATCGACGAGCACCGCGATACACTGATGGTGGCCTTTCAATGATGCGAGATGGAGAGCTGTGTTGCCGTTGGAATGGTGAGCATTGATATCGGCTTGTCGATCAAGGAGGAGCGCGATACACTGATGGTGGCCTTTCAATGATGCGAGATGGAGCGGTGATTTATGATTGGAATCGTGAGCATTGATATCGGCTTGTCGATCAAGGAGGAGCGCGACACATTGACGATGGTCTTTCGCAGATGCATCATGGAGCGGTGTTGCATTCAAATCGTTTCGTGCATCAACGTCGGCTTTTCGATCAAGGAGGAGCTCGATGCATTGGGGATGGCCTTCCATTGATGCGAGATGCAGGAGTGTGTTGTTGATGCGATCACGAGCATTGATATCGGCTCGTCGATCAAGGAGGAGCGCGACACATTGACGATGGCCATGTCGAGCTGCAAGATGGAGAGCTGTATGGTGCGTATCGTTACGGGCAGTGCTATCGGCTTTTCGATCAAGGAGGAGCTCGATGCATTGGGGATGGCCTTCCATTGATGCAAGGTGCAGAAGTGTGTTGTTGTTGCGGCTGCGAGTATCAAAATCGGCTTGTCGATCAAGGAGGAGCGCGACACATTGACGATGGCCATGTCGAGCTGCAAGATGGAGAGCTGTATGGTGCGTATCGTTGTGTGCGGTGGAATTGGCTTGTCGATCAAGAAGCACGTTGATGCATTGATGATGACCATTCAATGATGCGAGATGGAGAGCTGTATTGTTGTTGGAATCGCAAGCGTTGATATCGGCTTGTCGATCAAGAAGGAGCTCGATGCATTGATGATGACCATTCGATGATGCGAGATGGAGAGCTGTATTGTTGTTGGAATCGCAAGCGTCGATATCGGCTTGTCGATCAAGAAGGAGCTCGATGCATTGACGATGACCATTCGATGATGCGAGATGGAGAGCTGTATTGTTGTTGGAATCACGGGCGTTGATATCGGCTTGTCGATCAAGAAGGATCTCGAACTCCGCAATGTTTACGTGAACATCTCTTAGCATGAGCCATAGCATTCTTGCAAAGCAATCAGACGCGATGGGATGCGATGCGATGCGATGGGATGCGATGCGATGCGATGCGATGCGATGCGATGCGATGCGATGCGATGCGATGATGTCGTGGGAGCGAGGGCAGCAGCGAAATGAATGAATGAGCCTCGAGAGAGAGAGATCGATCGGGGTCGATGTATTGTATCAATCGTTGATTGATATCTACATCTTCTCTACAATCATATTGGAAGGGTATCGAGAGATGTCATCAAAGAGATGTCATCAGACGGTATGCAGTAAAGGCACAGCGGGAGGGATAGATAGGTATGATATGATTGATGTCATGAACTGAGGTGGACTGTCGATCGCTGATATCGACAGAATCACAACGGTACCACGCAAGACCTCGGTGCCATGGTATTGGTCATCGATTAGGCGTAGATCAAGGCAAAGTCACCATCTTGGAGACCGGCTGGGTTGTATGGCACGGTGGCCGTGAAGCTCGAAGCCAACGTGTGCGATGCACCGGACGTGAGAGTCACGCTCGTGTTGATCACGGTGCCCGTGAGTTTGGCCGTGGTCGGCAAGGCCGGAGCAACTCCACCGAGTGCAATGTAGTCTTGTCCATCGAACGAGATGCCATCGAGCGAGAGTTGAAAGTTCGAGAAGACTCGCGAGCTACCGTCGGTGAACGATACATCCAAGCGCAGGTTCGCGAGTTGGACCGATGTGGCGACTGGGAAGTCCGGATCGGCCGAGTTCTCGCCGGTCATCGAGACGATATCGAACGCGGCCAACTCTCCGGTCCATACGACATCGTAGCTGATAAATCCAAGAGGTACAGGTGAGGCTTGTGTGGTCACCAAGACGCACAGCACCAACACCAACCACACAGCAATCGAGCGCATGGTTGTGTGAGAGAGAGCGACAATCCAAACAACTGAGCGAGCGTGAGGTCGATGCTGCTGCTGTTGATTGCTCCGGCTGCCTCGTGTCCCATCCAGCTCCCGTCCCGTCGCTTCGATTGCTCGAGTACACCCAAAACTGGATTGATTCGATTGTTCGATGAGTAACCCACCTGATGCTGACGGTGTTGATGCTCGAGTGGATTGGGTCGTGGACCGTGTCGACGACCTGTTGTTCTCGTTACAGTTGGAGTAAGCGTTCGACCGTCGTCGAGGTCTGTTGTTCATCGTCTAAAGTGGCAACCATCGACTGCGAGTATTCTCTTGTGACGACGATGGCTCGGCGGCATCTGTGTTTGGCTCGTAGGGAAGCCATCCAGGCATCCTCGTCGTAGGAGTGTTTCAGTTGATTCCTGTCGCCGTCACCGCTGTTGACTCACTCTCTCACAATGAAGCCTCAATGCCGCAGATGTGTATGGTCGTTGGCTCACTCTATGGCACGAGGGACTATGGATCGCCTTACTCTCCGATTCGATTCTATTCGAATTGATTGGTTCATTCGATGGATTGAGAGCGAGAGACACACTGAGCACACATCAGAACGAGTTGCGCGGATAGTCGATCCGCACCTCGATCACGTTCGAGATCGCGATGCCTTGCGAGTTCGAGCACACTGCCCGATAAAACATCGAGTCTCGCTCCGGACCTCCCACCACACGATACGATGGCCCTGTGCCGTCGACCGCCACGTTCACGAACGCCGACGCCGAGTTGACTTGCGAGCTCTGCCATTGGTACGTCGCTGCCGGATTGGCCTCCGCCGCCACCGTGAGCGTCACGAGATCTTGAGCCGACACAACCACCAGCGGTCTCGCGGCCTGCATCACGATCGTCGGAGCGAACAGCACGCTCAACATCGCTGTGCTCGATGTGATGGTCGTCGTGCCGAGCTCATCCGAGATCGACACCAACACTCGATACTGGAGCTGGTTCATGGCGCTCGAGCTCGACGGCACACTCAGCGACGCCGTGCGGACCGTCGCCTGGTCGAGCGAGCTCGAGCTCCAGCTCTGACCTCCATCGCTCGACACTTGCCACAAGAAAGAGATCATCGACGATGATGATGATGGCGATGATGATGATGGGCCGCTGCCCGTCGCAGTCACCGAGAACGAGGCGCCGCTCGGAGCCGAGACCGTGACGTTCTGAGGCTGCTGCACGATCGCGAGGCGCCGATTGACCGTGAGTGTCGCAGGTCCGGCCGACGCCGTCACGAGACCGTTGGAGATCGTGGCCGTGAGCTGCACGCCGCTCATCGAGGACTGCGTCGGCACCGTCGTGAAGCTCGCGCTCTGTCCGCCGCTGCCTCCGGCCACATCGACCACTGCCGCCGCCGCTCCGTTGCCGTTGCCGGTTCCTCCAGACATCTTCCACACGACGACCGACGGCGGGAACGACGAGAACGCGACCGAGAACGTCGCCTGCTGGCCCTCGGTCACTGTGACGCTCGACGGCTGCGACACCACCGTGATGAAGGCCACTCGCAGCACGGCCGAGCTCGATGTGGTGGTGAGCGACGTGCCGGCCGACGTCAGCTGCACGCGGAAGCGCTGGAACTGGTTGGCCGGAGAGGCCGTCACCTCGAACACCGACGACGTGCCCGACGACGATGCCGCTGCTCCTCCCATGCCTCCTCCGCCGGCGGGGACGACGTTGGACCACGTGAGACCGCTGTCGCTCGACACTTGCCACTGGTACACGATGGCGCTCTGCGCCGTCGCCGTCACGTTGAAGCTCGCCACGCTGCCGCTCACCGCCAACACGTCTTGCGGCTGCACGACGATCATCGGAGCCTTGATGATCGAGATCGTCGCGATGTTGGTCGTGAGCCTCACGCCGCCGAGCGAGGCCGACGCGAAGAACTGGAAGCCGTCGTAGTTGGACGTCTGGCCGGCGAGAGGCGCGAACACGAACGTGAGAGCGTTGGCGTTGGGGATCGGCTTGAACGAGGCGCCGTGGTCGATGCTCACGAACCACTGGTTGGTGGCGCCTTGGAGGTTGGCGTAACTGAACGAGAAGGTCGCCGACGCACCAGGCGCCACGGACTGGCTCGACGGCTGCACGGTGATCGACGGCACCAATGGCTGGGCCGAAACGATCGAGATGTTGTCGATGGCTGTGTATGTTATAGCGTTGAAGAATCCGAACGAGAAGACGACGGGAGGAGGCGGCGCCACGAAGGTCGCACTCACTCGCTGCCAGACGCTGTGGTAGTTGGCACCGCCGAACTGGGCGATGGGGTTGCCGTTGATGAAGAACGTGACGCCGTCTTGGCCTGGTCCACCGGCAATGTTGGTGTAGAAGGCAGTGAGCTGGTACATGTTGCCAGCGACGAGCGAGATCGTCTGCTGAAGACCAGTGCAAGTGGGGCTGAAGCTGCATTCATACAGGATGAAGTATCGTCCTGACTGAGGCATCAACAAGATATCGAATGAAGTCGTCACAGTGGGCTTGTTGGAGCCAGGGAGGGCAGACCAGCCCGACAGGCCCACTCCAGTCTCAAAGTCGCCGTTGGTGACGATTTGAGCCGAGGAGAGCGAGAGCAGAGCAACGGCCACCAACACGAGGCGCAACACGAGATGCTCGAGCATGGTGGTTGAACGAGGAGAGCGCGAAGGCGCCGCCGCCACACGAAGAGGAGAAGAAGGAGGAGGAGCTCATGTGCACGTGCAACAGCGACAAACAAGAAACAATAAATAAACAAACAAAATACCAACAACGTGTTGTTCATCTTGGGAAGCAAAACATTTACGGCACCCTCCGGAAAACAAGCCAAGTTGATTGGGGAGCCTGCTCAAAACACCGTATCGCCTGGTCGCGCCGAGGCACAGGACCTCCCGATCTCGTTCAACTACTCTCTCCGCATCGGCTTACCTCCATTGCGCCATCGACCTGCTCAAGAGCTCATCAACCACGTTCTCATTCCGTGGCATGATGAGCGTGTTGTGGTGCAACCACGCATCAGCCTCCACCAGCCTTTCTATCACTCGATCTGGAGTTTGTTTGGACTACCTTTTGTTTGCCTGCCTTGTACCCTAACGTTTCTCACCCTCTCCCTGTCCCACATACAACAACGAAAAACTGTGGGTGATGTACACCGAGATACAAAGTCTCAAGAACAGCAACAACAACAAGCACATGCAGGTGTGCGCATTCGCCGATTGCAGCGGCAGTGTGTCCAAAAGTGGGTGAGCGCAACTTTACATCACGTGCTCTGCGCGGGAGCTCGAAATTCCCTCTCAGTGAGGGGTCTGGAGGCCTCTTCGTTCTCTCTCTTCCTCTCCTCCTTCGTTCTCTCTCTCGTTCTTGTCGGTGATGGCGTCGCTCTTGTCGCCTCTCGTCGTGTTGTTGTTGTCGGTGGCGGTCGTTGTTGATGCTGTGTCGCCAACCTACACGCTTCGCGCCAGCGACTCGATTGGTGAAGGCTACGCAGTTGCGATGTCGGGTAACGGCTTGGTATCGTTGGCGACGGCAAATGGTGCAGTGCTTGCGGTTGCCACATCGCCTGGGGCCGTGACGACGAAATACTCGCTCTCGCTGCCTTCTCCTTGTGACCAATGGGATATCTTATCCGCAATGTCGCTGAGTGGCAACATGTTCGCAATCTGTTGCGTTGACTCCTCTACCGCCCGCGACTACTTGCTCGTGTATCAGACCATGAACCCGTCGACACCGTTTGCGATGATTCCCAACAACTACTACCAAGCTTCTCTCTCGGAGGATGGAACCATACTGGCTTGCACTGATTCTCACACCGTTGCGGTCCTCAAGTTGTCGATGGGAACCTACTCGTCGATTCAAACCATCTCACCGTCGGTCATGGTCAATACCCTCTCCATGGCTCCCGATGCAAGTGCCCTTGCAGTGAGCGACACAAACTCAGCCACCGCCATCTACGGCTGGGTCGGCAACCAGTTCGTCCTCGCTCCCATGATGCCCCTCAATTTGGGGTGCTACACGTTGAGTATTTCGGCGCAATCTGCTGCAGGCGCCACCACCATCGCGTGCGCAGATCCAAACTTTCCAGCCTCTCCAGTCTTCTCGTTGGTCAACATGGCGGGAGCCTTGTCGGTCACCTCGCAAGCCTCTATCCCTGGGTCTCTCTACTTCCCAGCCATCACTCCTGATGGATCGACCGTCGCCGTGTCGGATATCTCAACGACGAAGATATACTCGGCCACAACCGGAAGCCTGATCGCAACAGTCCCAGGAGGCGCCAGCTCGCTCACTCTCGAGCGACGGCGCCACAGTGTTGTTGTGCGACGGAGGATCACAATCAGTGTGGTACGACTCGAACGTCGCACCCACCGTCACTCTCCAGCCCATGTCGGTGTCGGTATCGGTTGGATCGACGGCCACCTTCACTACCGCCGCCACTGGATATGTCGCCGTGCAGTGGTCGTTCACTGGCTCTGCGACTCGACGTGCCGCGCTCGGAGGTGCGATCTCGGGAGCGATATCGCCGTCGTTCACCACCAATCCCACGACTCTGGCCTTCAACTGCAACACGTACTTGGCCACCTTTACGACCGCCGCTGGCTTGTCGACCACAACCTCGACCGCCACACTGACCGTCTCGGCCGGCAGTGGCGGTGGTAGAGGTATAGTAGTGGCGGTAGTGGCAGTGGCGGCGGTGGCAGCGGCGGAGGCTCGTCGGGCTCGGCATCGGGAGACCCGCATGACTGCGCGCTCGAGGTCCAGGTGCTGCTCTTGCTGCTCTTGCTGCTGCTGCTCTCGGTCTCTGGCCCGCCATGCCCGATCGCAAGGCCAAGAGCAAGCCCAAGGCTCGCTCGAGCAACAACTCTGGTCTCTGGGCGACCAATCGTTCTTGGGCTCGTGCGTCGGCCAGCGTGGATCGGGAGATCTCGAGTTTACCTTTCCTCGCGGCATTGCGATCGACACGCCGCGTCGTCGTCCTCGATTCCAACAACCACCGATTGGTGTTCTTGTCGTCGATCGATCTCTCGTTCTTGTTCTCCGTCGGCACGTGCGGCAACCAGCCTGGCGAGTTCTCATTCCTGCAGGCATTGCGATCGATGATGATCGACATCGAATCATCGTCTGCGATACTCACAACTATCGAGTGCAAGTACTGTCGTCGATCGATGGCTCGTTCTTGTTCGAGTTCGGCTCTCAAGGCTT
>Ga0209935_1002763_pt1 | contig 20105 bp, 12 predicted proteins | sample ThiBio_1000_plan_2_FD_183958 | JGI IMG/M metagenome (GOLD analysis project Ga0209935, IMG submission 183958) | Wastewater bioreactor microbial communities from Cape Town, South Africa - Thiocy_cont_1000_plan (SPAdes) | ecosystem: Engineered > Bioreactor > Thiocyanate-remediating >...
TAATCTTATACCCATCCCAACAACATGTTTACATATATAGTTCTTGAGAAATGCCGGACAGTTACACTTCGCTTTTCGCCAACTTAAATCATGTTCTATTTCCAGACACCAAATATCAAACGACTTTGAGGGTGGCTATCTTGATGATAATATAATACATAAATTCACGAGTTTATATAGGTCTTGAATAGTACCTGGATGTGGTAGAGTCCTTTTTCATTAAGGAGAAATCTTTCATTGAACGGGACGAGGAAAATTCCAAACAGATAACACTTTGGACATGTAAAAGTTACAGAACGAAGAAAAATATATACCATTTGTCATATGTCAGTATAGAGGAGAAAAGAAAAAGAAAAATAGGCCATCTTTGCACACGTTTAAATTTCTTTACTTTCCTTATCAATTTCTTTACTGATCATTTCAATTTTAATATAGACCGATCAAATAATTTACTGACCATTTCAATAATTCTACTGTTTTTCTATTTTTCTCTTTTACTGACCGTTTCATTTATTCTACTGACCACTTAAATGACACCCTTTTTTCTTCTCAGCTATGCGAACTCAAGAAGAAGTTAGACGTTTTTGTCGATCAACAAAGTGTGAACGAACTTATTCTTCCATCGATCATTTCCTACAGTGGCCCGAAAGGATGACAAAGCAAATGATCTCACAGTGATAATGAAGGAAATCAATTCCCTTGTTAGTGAACACTATTGTCTCCATAACACTGACACGCAAGAATCGCCAACAATGTCTTCTAGCACGTATTCCACAGCTCAAACACAATTCAATGATTACAAATTCTCGATGCTTATGAACAAATATCAACACGAACTTCATCAAAAACTATTGGCTTTAGATATCTTAAAAAATCTTTGTTGGGCAAGAAATATTGACGAATTATCATCCTGTCTTACGCTTCTCCACTTCAATATCTTTCACTTTTATTCCAATCAAACTGATCTAGTTTCGATCGTTCAAAAACATTCTCCCACAATAAACGAATTAGGAACTGTTGTTCCTACAAAGACGATCAAACAATCTCTATTTTCATACAATATCTACAAAGTAGAAGGAACTAATTCTCACGATGGTGTTGTTCTGGCAATCGATAAAAAAGTCCCGTCGACCAACCGAACTTCGTCGCCGCACAGATTTTAGTCAATGGCACAAAACTAGCCGCATGGCTTAATGAAACCAAGTTAAATGTTCTAAATAGCGGCATGATCACCTCGTTACGGTCTGACACCACAATCGATTTAATTATCTCAAATATTATTCCTGAGACAACAGAAAGTGTTGCACTCCCGTACCGATGTAGTGACCACTTCCCAATTGTTACGAAATTTCTTGAACTCTCGACAACGAACAACAAGAGATTAGTTCTCCGAGAACTTATTGGAACCTCTTCCCGTTTTTCTTAACTGTGCTGCAAGTCGAACTTAGTGAATTACTTAATAAAAATTCAAATGACACTTCCGACACGTTTGGCTGGTTTCAAACTCTCGAACGCCTTCTCTCCGCTTTGAAGTCACGTATAACGAACTGGGAAGATTTTATTGCTAACGTCGCTTCTCCTGATCCGTCTGCATTCTGGTCGACCGTCAAGAAGCTGAATAAAAAGAAGTCGACTAATTTTTAAGGTATCTGTGAAAACAACAAAATTCACCGTTCACCGAATGAAATAATCGGCTGCCTAACCCGTCACTTCGCCGACTGACAATCAAGCAACGGAATTATGGAATCTCTTGACCTTGGCTGTGCTATGTCTCAGTTCGATTTCAATGTAAATAAACACGATGTTAAAATCTGTATTCGGTCTTTGAAAAATAAATCATCAGCCAGTTTTGATAATGTGTCAAATAAAATGATCAAGCTTATGCCTGAAGGCTTACATGAATTACTTGCTCTTGTCTACAATCGATTGTTTCAATTTGCTTTTTGGGGCGACGAATGGAAGCGAGCACGGGTGATTTGTCTCAATAAAACCGACAAACCCCCCCATCAACTAACCAGCTTCGTCCGATATCTATCCTTCCTGCTTTTAGCAAGATTTACGAACGTCTGTTCCTAAATTTTTTCAACAACCTCGAGAGCTAATTTTCTCTTGGAACAATTGCATCAAGCTGAACGAATCTCTTCATTTACTCCAGTTGTGTATGTCGACTTTCTTCAAGCGTTCGATTTGCTCTGGCCGCAAGGTCTTATCTTAAAACTGAAGAATTTAGGCTGCCCTTTTCAATTTCTTCAAGAATCGATCGATTAGAATAAAATATGAAGAAGTTATTCCTCCAATCATAGAAGTCAGTCGTGGAACACCTCAAGGAAGTGTGCTCGGCCCAATACTCTATGTTATCTGTCACCACGATCTACCAACAATCTTCCAAACTCCTGCAATAAATCACAAACATAAAGCTCAAGTTTTAGAAGTCGAAGACAGAATCAATCAAGACTTAACTCAATTGCTGCAATACTCAAATGATTGGCACCAACCTCTCAACCCGCTAAAAACTGAACTGGTAGTTTACCATAAGTCAGTCCAATGCTCGAAACTTCAGGTGAAATTCGACGGAATCATTATCGAACAAAAGAAAATTTTCAAATATCTCGGATTCTCTCTCGATGGAAAATTATCTTTTCGACGTTTAATCGATGCGCAATTTCTGAAACTGAACAAATCCTTTACAACCAATACCAGTCTGCAATCTCGTTAAAATTCAAATTCTTTCAAGCATATGTCTGGCCTCACATGTTCATGATGTCGTCAATCTACTGCCTGTTCCGATGCCCCACCAACGATCTCCATAACCACTTTAAGCTTCCAACTCTCAAAGACAGATTCAGGATGTCCCTGCAAAAACGAATAACACGAACCTGACCTACTCGATTTCTACTTGCAATTCAAAGAACTGAAAAACGTTTTGTTCACCCACTACCAAGAAAAGCCCTGTATAAAATACTTACCCGCAGGTCGTCCAAGCAATCGGCTTACAACACTCTTCACGTCTTCTCAACCAACCAGGGATGCCAGATCTCCTGATTATTTATCAACGTCACTTTTATTAAGCAATATGATGGAATATTATCAGAATCACTAAGGAAGTATACTTATTTTCATTGCTCTTCTCTGATTGTACACAGTATTTCAACTAAAATCACATAACTTCATCCAAATTATTTTTCGAGCTTTGATTAGACATGGAAATCTTAGTTTTTTTTCTATTCAACGTCTTCTTCGTCACAAGATGAAATTGTCGAAATCTTAAGTTCACTATCATCGTTAGATAATGATTCGTCGGAATCATCACAGACAACTCCTGGACAACATGTACCATCGATTTCGTCTCTATCTTCTTCAAATTCAGTGTTAGAAAAACGAAGCGATCATTTTTAAATTTAGCAAACGTTATCAGTCAAAGTTTAACAAAGAATGGCTGTTGAATCGTTGTTTTTCGGTATTTCTACGAGAATATAAAAGTGATCCTACAAAAGCATTGTGTTGTATCTGTAATGTTTAATTTTCTATTATACAACGGAAAAATATCGATATTTGTTTGATCTTTTAACGAACTAATAACTATTTTCTGAACTTCAAAAAAAGACTCCTGATTTTCTTCCTGTTTTTGAAAAAAAAATCCTGATTTTCAATTAAAAATCCCTGATTTCTGAAATTTCGATCTGGCAACCCTGCAACCAACATACATCGACAAATTAATCTCCTTCGTTTTCAATGACGACAACTAAATTTTATTTTATTATAAATTGTAAAGTTTACGAGGTCTTTTCACGTCTCTTTCCCTTTCTGTCGAAGAATTTCTTTTAACGTTCCTAATGTTTTTCTTGTTCTAATCTTTCTCCCTTTACTTTTCTATTCTATTTCACGTGTAATATTCTTTATGTCTCTGCCGATGAAACAATTGTGAATTGCGTTCATTTTCTTCTAGACGGTCAGCGCCTCATGGCGAATTCGTCTTCCTCTCTTATCCAAAAAACATGCTCTTTCAAAAATTCCAACTTCCCTCAAAGATCGAAAATGCTGACATCTAGTCTATACTCTCAAGCAACAAAAACAGAGCTGATTCATTTCAGTCTTCACCCAAGGAAAAAGTACAAGAATCCAGTGATAGTCAAACTTGAAAACACCACTATCAAGCCTCTGGAACACACACGATACTTGGTTATTATCATCGACAAACGATTAAAGTGGCGTACACATCTCGAACACATAGAAAAGAAGATTGCTCCACGAATCGGACTTCTTCGATATCTAGCGAGATCAGCGTACGAACCCAACAACAAGATAATGATCAACATCTACAAATCATTAATGCGCACAATAATAGTCTATGGCTCCCCAGTTCTGTTGACGGCTGATCAAAAAGTATGGGACCGACTACAAATCTGCCAAAACAAAGCAATCAGAGCAGCACTCGGTCTACCCATCTACACATCAACAAAATATATACACACGACCAGCCAACTCCCAAAGATCAAGGAATATGCAGTTGAAATTCTTCAAAAGGCAATTCAAACTGCAACGACATCACACTGCGTAATCAGTTACAACACATCTTACATAGAACGTGAAGAAATCACCACACTTCTATCTTAAGATTCACATCGTGAAACAAAATCATCGATAGGCCAGCGGAATACATACGAAAAATGGTTTATCGGAATAAGAAATTCGAATCAGCTAAATATTTGCTCGTTTCTCTTCGTAATATACAGAGGTAGGACAAGTACAAGTACAGATACTTGTACTTATACTTGTACTTGAATCTGTCTACGTAATAAGAGTTTATATTCTCATAAACTTAAAACTTTTATCCAATTGCTAGACAAGAATCCGACCATACAACAAAGAGTACCCAATTATAGTTATACTTTCCCAAAAACAGAACAATTTTGCTCGCTTAAGTGAAAAATATTCCGAAAAAGGAACACTTTTGTTCTGTTATGAGAATATTTTGGAACTACCGTACGAAAACGTTCTATCTGTAGGAACGACAACTTCAGGCGCCTGGAAAAGGTCTAGTACAAGTATTTTAATCCAAGTACAAGTACTTGTACTTGCGTCCTAGCTCTGGCAATATACGTCGAGGTAACACATACGCGATCATATACAGCCCAACGTATTCTGTTTCTCACACGTGTACACAAGAGGTCGCGAAACAGCCACTTAGCTGACGAAGATTTTCCTCTCTCTTGATCTCGATTATAGATGAAGAAAAGAATAAAACAACAACAACTGCCGAATTACAACGACATCACCTAAGTATAAGAATCAAAACCAATAGACAAATAGTAATCTAAAATCTTACATGGACATAAGACGTGACGTCATGGCTCCAACTGTTATTCTCTTCTCGTCAGCTTTTATTCGACAGTTCATGTGTATCAGTCCTTTTATCCTCTTTTAACTTTTCCTTTTTCTTCTTCAGTTCTTTTCACTCTCCATAAACTCGTGCACATGAAATGTTGATTATACAAATAAAACCTTTGCTACCAAAAATAGTCTATACTCTACTCTCTGTACTATGCGCATTTCTATGACATATCAGCTTCATTTCTGTTCCATAATTCTATATTTCTATTAAACGACAGGAAAATATACACAACAAAAAACAGTTATGTCAGTTATTATTTTAGATTCCGACTCGAAACATTATATCCATATACGCCCAACGCCATCATTACGATATCGAATTATAGTGCAGTACGTTCAGCAATGTCGTACGCTGTTGGATAGAGAGATGCCACTTACCTTCACTCAACAGCATACCACCCGCCACTTGAGCATCGCAATTAGCACATGAGACTCAATCATTCACTTACCTCATATCCTATCGAGAAAGCAATTCACTCAACTCAATTTAATCAGAGATACTCAATACGATGCTTTGCGCTCTTGGAATCACTTCCATCCAAGATTTCATGTATACAGATACACCCACAGATATCCCATCTTTTTCGTCATATCACCCACCTGAAACAATGAATATTCATACTTACAATCCTTGTATACAAACCTATCCGGACGGAGTCAGATAAAACCTTCAATTAATCATACGATTAAACGATAATTAAGATTCCAAACCAAACGAACGTAATACATCACTTCGAATGACAGTGCAGAGTACGGCGTCCTTGAGCATGTCCAAGCATGCAACATTCATCGTGTATCAATAGGAGCTGATTCGTTTCGACGAGCTAGCTCTGGATCCACGTATCAGTCGCTATTTTAACACCAAAAAATGTGACCGCGGTTCACCCTACACTGCCATTTTCCATGATGCAGCGACCTGCTTTTTTCTAAAACGGTCAGCATCCAAAAACCCAGGTGGCTTCGATTTTACGTAAAAACGGCCAGCGCAAAAATACGACGCGCATAATACATCACTTCCAATATCACTTTCAGTACTGCGTTCCAAAGCATGCACCAGTGTCTCTGTCCAATAGGTACTAGTCCGCTTCGCTTCCAAGTTTAGTTCTATGAACTAGGTCTGGATCCACGGCCGATCGCTACTGCAACACAGACACTGTGAACGCCGCATACCTTCCGTTGATATCTTTCATGATGCAGTGACCTGCTTTTTTCTAAAACGGCCAGCGCCCAAAAACCCAGGTGGCTCCGTTTTTATTCGAAAAGGCCAGCCCAAAAACCCAAGCGGCGGTACAGCCGAGTCCCGGACCATTTTTTCTAAAATGGTCACCCTAAAAACCCACGTGGCAACGATTTTACGTAAAAACGGCCAGCGCAAAAATACGACGCGCATAATACACCTCTTCCGATGTCAGTTTTCAGTACTGCGTCCTGGAGCATGTCGAAGCATACACCATCGTCTTTGTCTAATAGGATTAGACCGCTACAGTTCCAATTTAAGCTCGATGAGCTAGTTCTGGATCCACGGTCGATCCGTCATCTCAGACAAGTCGATGTGAACGTCGTTCACTTTCCGCTGACACCTTCCATCGATGCAGTGACCTGCTTTTTTCTAAAACGGCCAGCGCCCAAAAACCCACGTGGCTCCGATTTTTTTCTAAACGGCCAGCCCAAAAACCCAAGCGGCGGTACAGCCGAGTCCCGGACCATTTTTTCTAAAACGGTCACCCTAAAAACCCAACGCGCATAATACATCAATTTCCAATATCAGATTTCGGTACGGAATTCTGAAGCATGTCTGAGCATGCAACATTATCTGTGTGCGAATAGGTACTGGTTCGCTTCGACTCCAACTTAAGCTCATCGAGCTAGCTCTGGATCCACGTATCGGTCGCTATTGCAGCACAAACAATGTGAAGACGGTTGACCGTCCACTGATACTTTCCGTTGATGCAGTGACCTGCTTTTTTCTAAAACGGTCAGCGCCCAAAAACCCACTTGGCTTCGATTTTTGAAAAAACGGCCAGCGCAAAAAGCTACAAGCGACGCGCATAATACACCACTTCCGATATCAGTTTCGTGTACTGCGTTCCAGAGCATGTCAAAGCATACACCATCATCTGTGTCCAATAGGTACTAGTCCGCTTCGCTTCCAAGTTTAGTTCTATGAACTAGGTCTGGATCCACGGGCGATCGCTACTGCAACACAAAATGATGTGAACGTCGTTCACCTTACGCTGATACCTTCCATGATGCAGTGACCTGCTTTTTTCTAAAACGGCCAGCGCCCAAAAACCCAGGTTGGCTCGATTTTATTTTAAAACGGCCAGCGCAAAAACATGTTAGCAACGCGCATAATACACCACTTCCAATATCACTTTCAGTACTGCGTTCCAAAGCATGCACCACTATCAGTGTCCAATAGGTACTAGTCCGCTTCGCTTTCAACTTAAGCTCAACGAGCTAATTCTGAATCCACGGGCGATCGCTACTGCAACACAGAACAATGTGAACGCCATATACCTTCCGCTGATATCTTTCATGATGCAGTGACCTGCTTTTTTCTAAAACGGTCAGCGCCCAAAAACCCAGGTGGCTCCGTTTTTATTCGAAAAGGCCAGCCCAAAAACCCAAGCGGCGGTACAGCCGAGTCCCGGACCATTTTTTCTAAAATGGTCACCCTAAAAACCCACGAGGCAACGATTTTACGGAAAAACGGCCAGCGCAAAAATACGACGCGCATAATACACCTCTTCCGATGTCAGTTTTCAGTACTGCGTCCTAGAGCATGTCGATGCATACACCATCGTGTTTGCCTAATTGGATCAGGCCGCTACAAGTCCAATTTAAGCTCGATGAGCTAGTTCTGGATCCACGGCCGATCCGTCATCTCAGACAAATCGATGTGAACGTCGTTCACTTTCCGCTGACACCTTCCATCGATGCAGTGACCTGCTTTTTTCTAAAACGGTCAGCGCCCAAAAACCCACGTGGCTCGATTTTTGAGAAAACGGCCAGCGCAAAAAGCTACAAGCGACGCGCATAATACACCATTTCCGATATCACTTCCAGTACTGTGTTCACAAGCATGCACTACTATCTGCGTCCAATAGGTACTAGTCCGCTTCGCTTTCAACTTAAGCTCGACGAGCTAATTCTGAATCCACGGCCGATCGCTACTGCAACACAGACACTGTGAACGCCGTATACCTTCCGCTGATATCTTTCATGATGCAGTGACCTGCTTTTTTCTAAAACGGTCAGCGCCCAAAAACCCACGTGGCTCGATTTTATTTTAAAACGGCCAGCGCAAAAACATGTTAGCGACGCGCATAATACACCACTTCCAATGACAGTGTTGAGTACGGCGCCCTTAAGCATGTCCGAGCATGCAACATTGTCCGTGTGTCAATAGGCACCGATTCGCTTCGCTTCCGGCTTAAGCTCATCAAGCTACGTCTGGATCCACGTATCGGTTGCTATTTTAACAGGGAAAATGAGAACGTGGTTCACCCTTCACTGCCATTTTCCATGATGCAGTGACCTGTTTTTTTCTAAAACGGTTACCCCAAAAACCCACGTGGCTCCGATTTTTTCTAAAACGGCCAGCGCCCAAAAACCCACGTGACTCCTGTTGCTTGATAAAGTCCAGTTCGAAGACCAAGTATATAATACACTACTTCGGATATCAGTTTTGAGTACTGCGGTCCAGAGCATGTCAAAGCATACACCATCATCTGTGTCCAATAGGTACTAGTCCGCTTCGCTTTCAACTTAAGCTCGAAGAGCTAATTCTGAATCCACGGCCGATCGCTACTGCAACATAGACAATGTGAACGTCGTTCACTCTCCGCTGATATCTTCCGTGAGTGTGGTTACCTTATTCAGAATAAGGTGCATCGAATGAACAGTTTGCAGAATGTTTTGCAACATTTGCTCGCTGTCTGTTCGACGGGCTTATACATCTGAAAGAGAAGGAAGATAAATGTTTGATGAATAGTGGTCATTCGGTGGTGGACTTGTTTCATATAAAAGGAGAAGAAGAAAGAATAATGTTCTATTCAAGATAAAGACATGTAGATGGCGTATCTCGTTGAAGTTTAACAATTTCTATTGAAATAAATCGAATTCTATGGTGACAATCCATGTATGACATCGAAGAAGACATTTATTTCTGTTTAGCTGACGAAGATGAAATATGTCACAAAAGAAACTTAAAATTCCACTTTGTATTGAATATTTTCTATGAAAATTTTTGAAATTACCTTGTAAAACTGTTCTGTACTCGTTTTAGATATTTCAATGAGTGTCCCAAGTATGTCCTCTATTGAATGGATCGATGTGAAGCTAGCAATGGCGCAACCAGGATTTTTAGACCGATGGGTAAACCTCCATTATGACCAAAAAGTAGAGCAGGCGAAGTGAGAAAAATTTTTTTCTGAGTAAGTCATGTATAAAAGCAGAAGGCTTACTTAAAAATCGGAAGTGAAAACCAAGAAACTGTGTATTTCCCTCCAGGCTCGGATACTTACACCTAACGATAATTTGTATATGTCACAGTACGAATTAAAATCCAGAACAATTTAAAATCGTCCTAGCATATAAGGAATATTTAAAATTTTCCTAAGGACAATTTTAATTCGTCCTGTGACATATACATATAAAGTTCCTAACAAAATTTCATTGAGAAAAACTCTTCATTTAAAAATTATAATGGGCAAGTCAAAAAATGAGATGGGCAATTGCCCTTTTGCCTCCCCCTGGTTACGCCCAGTAGTGTCTTATTTGAAACTTGAATTCAAATTTCAAATTAATACTTCAAATTTCAAATTACTGTTCTCTGATTTGAACTTTTCAAACTTCAAACTTCAAATTACTGTTCTCGTCCCCCTTCACCCTCAGTTTGGGATTATGCCTACCGTGTACACATGTACGCCTTCACCCTCAAATTAGGGAATAGTAATTTGAAATTTGAAGTTTGAAAAGTTCAAATTAGGAAATAGTTATTTGAAATTTGAAATTTGAATTCAAGTTTCAAGCTAGCACGACGAAACGAAAATTTCTATAAAACTTGTTTCAGAAGTATGTCCAGTCAATAAAAATGAGTTCATTTAATACTTCTGAAAAACGTTTTATAGAAATTTTCGTTTCGTCGTGTTAGCTTCACACTGATATCGCGAATGGTATACTTAACTGAAATGTAATCTCAAATTAATTATTTTTACTAAAATCCGAAGAATTAAAACTTCAGTTATAGAAAACTAAACATACCATTCGATCGAGTATTGAAATGTCTAAAACGAGTACAGAACGATTTTACTTCTCGAACTTTTCCTGTTCAGTAAATAAAAATGTTAATTTATCCTAAGAGAATTTAAAAAAATTTCAATTCTTCCTAGAAAATATCCAATACGAAGTGAAATTTTAAATTCTCGTGGGATAAATTAAAATTTTAATCAGTCGTAGGAAATGAAATAATTCTCGATCTCGAACTCTTCCTGTCCGGTAAATCGAAATTTTGATTTATTCTAGAAGAATTTTAAAAAATTTCAATTTTTCCTTTAAAAGTTAAAAAAAATTTTAAGTTCTTCTAGAACAAATCAAAATCTTAATCAGTCCTGAGAGAACTTAAAATTGTTTTTCACTTTTTAAAGGAAAAATTGAAATTTTAAATTCTCTCAGGACTGATTAAAATTAAAATTTTTCCTGTCTAGTAAATCGAAATTTTGATTTATTCTAGAAGAATTTTAAAAAATTTCAAGTTTTCCTTTAAAAAGTGAAAAAAAATTTTAAATTCTTCTAGAACAAATCAAAATCTTAATCAGTCCTGAGAGAATTTAAAATTTTAATTTATTCTAGAAGAATTTAAAATTTTGATTTATTGTAGAAGAATTTTAAAAAATTAAAATTTTTCCTTTAAAAAGTGAAAAAAAATTTTAAGTTCTCCAGAATAAATCAAAATTTAAAATTTTCCTGTACGGACCGAATTAGGATCAGGTCAAATTCTAAATTTGATCGGTCAAAATTGGAATTCTAAATTTACTCCGTGATTTGATCGAAAAATTTAAAATTCCAATTCTAAGAATTTGACCTGATTCTTAATTTTCACTAAAATAAAAAAAAACATTATGAATCACACTGCAATTTTTTCTTCTAAAATAAAATATGAATCACATTTGGAATAGGAAAAAAAAGAATTTTTTTTTTCGTGTCGTTCGAACGAACATGTTCATCGCACATCGGTCGCATACGAAATGAGAAAGAGAACGAAAATTGTGCCGTGTTTTGAAGAGAACACTTCACCTATATGTCGGTGTGTCGCTAGGCAATGATGAATGTGTAAACAAACGAACGGAGACAATTTTCATTTTTAATGAACAAATGTGAAGTACGTTGTGTCTTGTACTCGAGACGAACTCTTTCTTTTTCTTGTGATATGAATATATACCTCAAGGGATTCATCATCAATTCAAAAGAAGAAAAGACAAGTTCAAAATTCTTCTCTTTTTTTTTTGTTTTGTTACGCAAACGGTGAGTTGAATAGATCTTTGAGCGTGAAATGCCGAATTCAGATTGCAAGAAAAAACTTCACATCTTATTTTTCGAACTCATGAAAAAAAATTTTTTTTTTGAAAAGTTGAATTGTTTTTTTTTAAAAATTAACAGAATTTTAAATGTTTGAAAATCCGAGCTCGAATTAAGAGAATTTTGTCTGAAAATTCAAATTTTTTTTTTTGAACGAACTGTATAAAAAAATGAAGAGAATTGTGTTTGAAAATTCGAATTGAGATTAAAAGTTTTTTTTCGAACAAGCTGAGGGTGAAGGCATAAATTCGAATTGGAATTAAAAATTTTTTTTTAAACAACTAAGTGAATTTTTTTTGAAAATTAGAATTAAAAGTAAAATTGTTTTTTTTTAAACAAACGAGAGTTTTGTCTTAAAATTCAATTTTTTTTATTTTTAAATAAACTGTATAAATAATTAAGAGAATTTTAAATATTTGAAAATTTGAATTAGAACTTTTTTTTTTTAAATAAACTGTATCAATAGTCCAGAGAGTTCTGTTTGAAAATTCGAATTAAAATTAAATTTTTTTAAAAACTAACTGTATGATTAATTCAAAGAGTTTTGTTTGAAAATTCGAATCGTTTTTTGAGATAAACTGAGAATTTTATGTTCGATGCAAACCATTTTCTTTCTTTTCTTCCTACATCGATCATGTTCACATGTGCTGTTCTCTTTCTTTCTCTCTTTTACTTTTGACCTTTTGCTTTTCGTTTCCAGTGAAAAGAGTATAACTTTCAATTTTCAAGCTACTTGGGCGATGTTCGCTCATCATGGAAGGTTGGTACAAGAAATAAATGCATTACAAAGAAATAATTAAGAAAATTTTGTTTCAATATTCGAATTGGAATTTAATTTTTTTTTAAAACAATTGAGTGAATTTTTTTCTAAAATAAACTATGAATAATTCAGAGAATTTCGTTTCTATCGGTTGATCGCACATGATTATCTATTTCTGTCGTTTTGTTCAAGATGAATTCATCTGTATTGTTACAGGCAACGCCGTAACAAGAAGAAGACGAGAGGAGAGGGAGAGAAAAAAAAAGAAAAGATTTCTTTTGAGAGAGCAAGAACAGCCTAATCTGTCTTGTCTCCTCTAGATTTCTTCTTGTCATTTTGGTTTTACTTCAAACGAACCAGACTGTCGATATCCAGTAATCCAACGATCAATCGTACTTCGATGGACCTTATTTGCCAATATTTTAGCAATTTCCGGAGCTTTTTCATCATTCTTGTAATGGGACACGGCGACATCTCGTAGGTCATGACTTTTCACCATGTTTAAACGTAATAGAATCAAATGAAATCAATAGTGTTCTATCAGTGCAATAAGTAGCGCTAGTGTCTGCTTAAGTTAGTTGAAAAAATTTATTTATCTCAATTAGCTAGTAGGATACAATCAATTTTTGAAATGTCGCAAAACTTTTGGTTCACCCGGTATATGAACAATACAATTTGACAAAATGAAATTCCGTAACGCTGGTCATGCCGAAATGGTAATCATACAGAGTATAGTTCGATTTAAAGATATTGATATACGTCTTTATAACACTCTAATCGTCTTTGTTTGAGAATAGCACGAGCTTCTTGATTGCTTGCAGTAAGATTTCCAGCAGTTTTCACATATGTTTGATAATCAACTAGTAATGATAGGATATGAGGTGATTTTTGTTCAGTATGATGTATTTCTCCAATTTTTGCACGAGTAAAAAACCATTCAAATGGAGGTATATCTGACGGATACATTGCTAATAAATCATTTCGTAACCAAATAAGATCGAGACCGACAACTATTCCAATCATTGTATATCCATGTGATTCGGCTAACATACGTAGACCACCAGCTCCAACACCCCATGCGCAACCCACCGGTTTGAATTGATAATTAGCGAAATATGTTGCATTTCCTACTATACTCGGATCGAGTAGAGTTATTGTATCATTCAAATAATAATTTGAATTATATTCCGTTGTTATAACTCGTGGACGATAGCCAGCTTGTAAAATCGAACGAAACACCCATAAATCATGTGAATCCATATCACACGAAAGATAATCAAGTTCTCGAGGAACATTATTTTCTTCGAAAATCGATACAATATTATTTGCAAATAGATAATGTTTTTTGAGATTAATCTCTGGATTTTCATGATCGGCATCTAATAACAAACCGCGCCAACCGTCTTCATACAATTTTCGAGTATTTTCACCTGTTCCACCTGCACGATATCCTTTTTCATCGAAACCAAATTCAACGAAAAATTTATTTGTTGGCTTAATAATTGAAAATATTCGATCTAAGTACCGATCTTGAGAACCTTGCGAATATTGACCTCCGGCCATACTCCATTGATGCATGTCATAAATCCATCGAGGATTAACCGAAGATTTTTCCTTCTGTAAATATAAATGTTAAGATTTATGAAGATGTCACAGTAAAACTTAAAATTTAGGACAATTTAAAATTTTCCTAGGAATAATTAAAATTTTAATTTATGCTAGGAGAACTTAAAATTTCATTTTGTACTGGATATTTTCTAGGAAAAATTGAAATTTTGATTTACTGGAGAGAAAAAGTTCGGGAGTTTTTGAAAATAGTAGTAAAATCGTTCTGTACTCGCTTTAGAGACGATTTTAGACATTTCAATGAGTGTTCCAAGTAGAACTCGATGAGTTCTATCGAATGGTATACTAGACGGGGGTGTAATTTCAAATTAATTTTTTTTATCAAAGACGCCGCTACGGGAAAGCCGAACAAATTTGTTAGAGAGCACTCTAACATACACTTTCTTTCTTTGTGGCTCTCTTCCTCACCTCGATTTCTCGAATATCCTTGTCTAACGTCATAATTTCTCTTCGTTTCCTCGTCTGGACCTGGATGTCCTTCCTTGTATAAATAGTTACGTTCTTCTTCGAATAAACGAGTTCAGTTTAGTTTGAATTAGACAAGAAGAAATCTAGAGGAGACAAGACAGATTAGGCTGTTCTTGCTCTCTCAAAAGAAATCTTTTCTTTTTTTTCTCTCCCTCTCCTCTCGTCTTCTTCTTGTTACGGCGTTGCCGGTAACAAAATTAAAACTTCATTTATGGAAAACTAAATGTACCATTCGATAGAGCTCATCGAGTTCTACTTGGAACACTCATTGGAATGTCTAAAATCGTCTACTAAAGCGAGTACAGAACGATTTTACTACTATTTTCAAAAATTATCCTGAATTTTAAGTTTTACTGTGACAAAGATATAACTATTAAGTTTACCTTTGAATCATTTGTATTACATGGTTGACAAATTAAATTATTCGGTAGAGTTCGATGGTTTCTAGTACTGATATATAATATACTGTACATGCCAATCACAACAAATATTGCTGTTAGTAGAATAGAAAATATCCATTTGCTTGTAGATCCTACGTTTTGCTTTTGAGGCATGTTTGACAGAGTATACGAACAAGTATATTATGAAAACTAAAACAGTAAAAAAAAGTTTCGTCTATACTTCAAATCCGAATTTTAGAAGAAAACGAAGCAATTAATTTTTAACTTTCCGCTTTTGAATTTATTTCCTGTAACGATCATCGATCGTTTATATAATCACCGGGCACTGACCCTCTGTTAACCATCCCTATATAAACTGTGTTGAATAAAGAGAAAGGCACCGTACCATCATGCTGAAAGAAACTACCGGAGTTTGAATTCAAGTTTCAAATTCGACATCTATGAGACGAAGAAAGTCATGTTTCATCACGACTATTTTGGATTTAAAGTCAATTCAAGGAAAATAAGATTTTTTTATCATTTTTCGAATTGAAATTTAGCCTATGAGGCTCAGTCTCAGTTATTTCTCTATTAAATATTTTAATTTCTTTAATAAGGCAACTAAATATCGGCATAATCAATATTACGAAAGTTCATTTTCTAAATTTCGTATTCTTAATAGTTGTAGCAAATTCGAAATCTCAGGAATCCGCCTTGTCCCTCTTCTTACTATATTCACATTAACCAAAGTATTCTCTGTAATTTTCACTGAAAATCAAAAGCAACTAGATTTAATGATAAAGTGTAAATTTCGCTTGTTTTTCCTATTATATGGATAGTATATCGTATAGCTCTCAAAAATAAACAGTAAAAAATCTAGAAAAATATTCATTCGTTATCTCAGAAACTAACCGAATGCCATTAATAATATGTATTCTTACATAGCAAAAGTGCTGCTTTGATTTACTAGGAAATTTCTTTTTTTTTTCTCTCTCGATCAAAAACTTCCCAAGCGAAAGTTGTCGTTTGCTCGCTTCCTGGTTGTGTCAGTACGTAAAGAGAAAACAAACAGATTATATTGACTTTAAAAAGTCTTTGTTTAACTTTCACACGGAAGAAAGCCATATTTCATTAGAACTATTTTAGATTTTAAGTCTCACCTAAATTTCAGACATTTCACCGCCGCTATTGAATAATTAAAATTTTGATTTCTCCTAGGAGAATTTAAAATTTCAATTCTTCTTAAAAAATATCCAATAAAAAGTGAAATTTAAAATTTTCGTGCTTATGAAGAACGAAAAAATTTAAAATTTTTTTTTCTTACAACCGCTATAAATAATTGCGACTTATTTTCGAACTCGAATTAGGCAGCTACTCATTTTATCATTTTCACTAAAATAAAAACGCATTAGGAATCACTGAAAATCTTTGTATGCTTACAGAAAAACATTATAGGACACACTCAAATTTCACTGAAAAGCACACGAGGGAACAAAAACGTAAATCACTCTTTTTTTCGGTATCCTTCGACTTTTTAATAAAAGGAAAAAACACGAACGAATATGTACATATGTGCGTCGGTCGTATACGAAATGAGAAAGAGAACACTTCACCTATATGTCGGTATGTCGCTAAGAAATGATGAATGTGTAAACAAAAGAAACGAATTCTTTCTTTTTCTTGTGACATAAATATTCCTGCAGGGATTCATCATCAATTCGAAACAGAAAAAGACAAGTTAAGATTTCTTCTTTTTTTTTCTTCCTACATCGATTATGTTCACATATGCTGCTCTCTTTTACTATTGACCTTTACTTTTCGTTTCCAGTAAAAAGAGTATAACGTCAAAAAATGTTTGATTTTCAAGCTACAGGAGCGATATTCGCTCATAGCTATGAGTGCTGATCACGGAAGGTTGGTACAAGAAATAAATGCATTACAAAAAAATAATTAAGAGAATTTTGTTTCAATATTCGAATTGGAATTAAAAATTTTTTTTTCAAATAATTGAGTGAATTTTTTTTGAAAATTGGAATTAAAAGTAAAATTGCTGTTTTTAAATAAACTGCATCAATAATCGAGAGTTTTTGTCTGAAAATTAAAATTTTTTTATTTTTAAACAAACTGTATCTGTATAAATATAAAAAATGAAGAGATTTTTAAGTGTTTGAAAATTCGAGTTCGAATTAAGATTAAAATTTTTTTGTTTCGAAACAAACTATATAAAAAATTGAGAGAATTTTATTTGAAAATTGAAACTTTCTTTTTTTGTTATTATGCAAGCTGTGATCTTAGTAGATTCTGACAGTTCCATTGAAGTTGAAAAAGAAAGACAAGAGTATACACAGTTCACTCATTATAAACAATAATATGTTAAGAAGTAAGAAAGAGTACAATTAACAATGTAAAAAGAAAAAAAAATATCGATATTATTCGATGAAAGGACAATAGTAAAACAACAAAGAGAAAAATATTACATAAAAGTAAAACCTGTGAAACAAGGTTTATGAATTACAACAACGCAAGATTAACATCATAAAAAGCGAATCCCATAGAAACTAGAACACACGTAAATAAAGAAAAGGATTCAACACATATCGAACTATAAGAAAAACAAAATCATTCAACTGCATCGAAACCAACAGACGAAGGTACTACATCAAATAAGCTCATTATTTATTACACACATGAAAAACGTTTTTCATCCTTCAAACGAGACATGTATCATATGTATGAGCAAACATTCATCGAACATATATGCAACGATATCAAATTCATAGTTGAAAATCGAAATCGTCGCGCAAACACACATGAACTTATCAATAAACGGCCTAATAAATACTTATTAACGAATCACCACCACAAGACACCTATATGTTTCTATCATCCAGTTTTGATTAAGTCAATTTTCTTATCTTGTAGAAACAATACAAGAAACCCAACACAAACGAACTATAACTGGAAACACCTACAAATTGCACACGAATATGACATCCTTCTACTGTTTGTTCAAACAAAAACAAAACCAACAATTATTCTATATTTCAGATAAAAATATAGTCAAAACATACCAGATCCAATCATCTGCATTCAAAAGCCTTCAATGATGTAAACTCGCAAGTCCAGTAGCAGAAATCGAAATCGGTCATGGAAACTTGTCTCAAAACCCTCAAGATACTTACCGCCATCTTTATGACATAACCGATATTGACTTTGTTTATCTTCCTACTATTTCATCATTCGTCAAGCACTATCTATTGTAATTGCAACAACGAAGAACTTCGTATATGAGTAAATTTCATATTTATTTGCAAAAAAAAGAAAAATTTTACATTTCATACACATTCTCAGAGTATTTTCACTTATTATAAGCATCTGATTATTTATATTCAATGAAAATGTCTCTCACACTTCAAAACTTACCCATCGAAATGGTCTACCGAATATTGGATCATTTAAATGACAAAAGTTTATATCTATCCTTTATTAATGTGTGCCAACGTCTCAACCGAATCATTTATTCTTCCCAACGATACCAGGTAAATCATTACATCTTCTTAGTTTCTCTAACAAAGTAAAGTAACACAATAATAGCGTCATAAAACAATAACTAACAGTTTACACGATGTATATGATTTCAAAGCAGATGATCAGTCATCGTAACTTCAAAATAATGATTGAACTTTTCGAAGTATAAAGCTTCACAAACCGACTGCAATTTTCAATTATTTTGAAAACCAATAGAAATAAATCCAATACTATTTTCTTTCCACACTAAACACCTTACTTTCCCCTCCTGATAAACAAAAGCTCTTGAATGTGACCACGTCTTTTTCAGTCTAAGTGTTTTTCTTTCCTTCTCCAAACGTTTAATGATATGTTATGCATTTACTACAAGTGTAGCTAACATATTCGTAAACCAACCGACTGGAAAAACAAATCATCTCAATTGACATCAAAAGCCAACAATTGATGTTATATTTGTGATGATACATCTGTTTCTCTCAAATAAACGACCCAATCGGTTATTTCGTGCAAAAAATATCTCGAAGCACATTAGTATCCAGACCGAGCAATACACTAGACATCAAATAATTATTCTATTTAAGCCATTCGACCATTCGGATGATGCACCAATCTTCAGCAATTGAATATACAATACAGCTCAACGTTTGAGTAACAGTCGTATAACTCAACAATCAAAATTCATTCATCCGACGTCAACAAATTGCCTCAAAGTTCTCAAAAAAAAGATACATCTTCTGAGACACACTCACTACTCGGGACTCATCATGCACACCTATACTTACCAGAGACTCCTCCATATAGCTTGCACATTCACTCACTACACTTACCGGTAAAATCAGAAGCGTTACTTTCTTGCCTAACTAATAACACAGATGTATACGCAGAGATCCATCCTTTGTCCGAGTAGACGACATTTCATCATATTCTTCGTCATTCGCTCATTCCTGTCTCTTTGATACAGACACTCACTACACTCAACCTTCGCGGCAATAATATCGGAGCTCAAGGTGCGCAATATTTGGGTGAAGCATTGCGACACAATACGGTGAGATTATCACTCCTTCATGTTTTTACCATCATCTCATTCCTGTCTCTTTCATACAGACAGTCACTACACTCGACCTTTACTGCAATCAAATCGGAGATCAAGGTGCACAATATTTGGGTGAAACATTGCGACACAATACAGTGAGATTATCACTCCTTCATGTTTTTACTATCAGCTCATTCCTGTCTCTTTCGTACAGACACTCGCTACACTCAACCATTACTGCAATCAAATCGGAGATCAAGGTGCACAATATTTGGGTGAAGCATTGCGACACAATACAGTGAGATCATCACTCCTTCATGTTTTTACCATCATCTCA
>Ga0209935_1002766_pt1 | contig 20092 bp, 27 predicted proteins | sample ThiBio_1000_plan_2_FD_183958 | JGI IMG/M metagenome (GOLD analysis project Ga0209935, IMG submission 183958) | Wastewater bioreactor microbial communities from Cape Town, South Africa - Thiocy_cont_1000_plan (SPAdes) | ecosystem: Engineered > Bioreactor > Thiocyanate-remediating >...
AGCCAATCGAGAGCTTGATTCGAGCATCAATGTCGCTTCTTTCGAGAGTGTCCCCCATCTTCACACGCGCAATCAACTGCAAGATTCTACTTCATCAACCACCAGATGATGGTCCACACGAGAGAGATACGACTGCAGCACAGCAAGCAACCAAGCAACGACGACAAGGACGAAGGAACAAAGAACAGCACCAACCATCGCTGCCCCTCAACAACAAGAACGAGCCTGCGTCTCTCTCGTGGGTATCGATTGGTTGGTGTATTGATTTGACTGGTTGGTTGGTTGGCTGGCTGGCTGGTTGGTTGGTTGGTTGGTTGGTTGGTTGGTTGGTTGGTTGGTTTGGTTGGTGTTGGCAAACCATCGCGCTCAAAGAGCTTGCATCCATCCATATTCGATATCGAGACATGATCCTCGACGTTGCGACATCGAAGGCCAATATCATAATCACGGCGACGGTCACGATCACGATCAAAGGAACGAGAAGATCTCGAACAAGAGCTCGTTCGGAATCATCGACATCGCCGAACACTCATCGACCAGCGATCGAATCATCGTCATCGTCAAGACCGCTTGCTTCATCGATGATGGAGCATATCGATGACGATCTGGTCGCCATGTGAACGTGTCGGCAAGCCACTGATTGGCTCCAATCACATGCACTTGATGGCCTGCCGAGAAGGCGATGAGACCTCGATGCTCGTCGAGTGCAACATCCCATGAGTACCCGCGACCACATTCGAACGACGAGATGTGATGGCCCTCGTGAGTGAACGCCTGCAGTCGACGATTGCCAGTGTCGGCGACGATGATTCGGCCTTGGTTGTCGATGCACACTCCTCCAGGATATTCGAACTGGCCCGGTTGCTTGCCTTTGGAGCCGAACTCGAACAAGAACGAGCCATCGATCGACGACAGTACTTGCACTCGATGATTGCAAGTATCAGAGACGATGATTCGATGTCGATCATCATCGATCGCGATGCCTGATGGAGAGTTGAACTTGCCTGGCTGAGATCCGTGGTTGGTGTCGTACGAGAACAAGAACGAGAGATCGATCGACGACAAGAACACCAATCGATGGTTGTTGGTATCGGCGATGACGATGCGATGATGATGCTTGTCGATTGCAATGCCTTGAGGATTGAAGAACTCGAGATCTCCTGATCCATGACGGCCGATGCACGACACGAACGATTGCTCGCTCAATGACCATGATTGTATGCGACGATTGCCGCTATCAGTGATGAGGATGCGATCATGATCGTGATCGATCGCAAGGCCCCATGGGCTCTTGAACCGGCCTGGTTGGTTGCCTTCCTCGCCGAACTTGGACACGAGCGAGCCATCATCACACGAGAATACTTGCACTCGATGATTGTTTGCATCGACGACGAGCAAGAGACCTCGATAGATGTCGAACGCCAAGCCGACAGGCAAGTTGAAGAAGCCATCAGCATCGCCTTGTTGATTGGAGCCAATCGAGAGCTTGATTCGAGCATCAATGTCGCTTCTTTCGAGAGTGTCCCCCATCTTCACACGCGCAATCAACTGCAAGATTCTACTTCATCAACCGCCAGATGATGGTCCACACGAGAGAGAGAGAGATACGACAGCAGCACTGCAACCAAGCAACAACGACGACAAGGACGAAGGAACAAAGAACAGCACCAACCATCGCTGCCCCTCAACAACAAGAACGAGCCTGCGTCTCTCGTGTGAATCGATTGGTTGGTGTATTGATTTGACTGGTTGGTTGGTTGGTTGGTTGGTTGGTTTGTTGGTTGGTTGGTTGGTTGGTTGGTTGGTTGGTTGGTTGGTTGGGTTGGGTTTGTTGGTTGGTTGGTTGGTGTTGGCAAACCATCGCGCTCAAAGAGCTTGCATCCATCCATATTCGATCTCGAGACATGATCCTCGACATTGCGACATCGAAGTCAATATCGTCATCACGGCGACGGTCACGATCATGATCAAAGGAACGAGAAGATCTCGAACAAGAGCTCGTTCGGAATCATCGACATCGCCGAACACTCATCGACCAGCGATCGAATCATCGTCATCGTCAAGACCGCTTGCTTCATCGATGATGGAGCATATCGATGACGATCTGGTCGCCATGTGAACGTGTCGGCAAGCCACTGATTGGCTCCAATCACATGCACTTGATGGCCTGCCGAGAAGGCGATGAGACCTCGATGCTCGTCGAACGCAACTGCCAGTGGCCTCTCGCTGCCACATTCGAACGACGAGATGTGATGGCCCTCGGGAGCGAACGCCTGCAGTCGGCGATTGAAACCGTCGGCGACGATGATTCGGCCTTGGTTGTCGATGCACAATCCTTGAAGATGAGCGAACTGGCCCGGTTGCTTGCCTTTGGAGCCGAACTCGAACAAGAACGAGCCATCGATCGACGACAGTACTTGCACTCGATGGCCTGTATCACAGACGATGATTCGATGTCGATCATCATCGATCGCAATGCTCGTTGGATACTCGAATGCATTGGAATTCTCGTGGTTGGTGTCGCACTCGAACAAGAACGACAAATCGATCGACGACAAGAACACCAATCGATAGTTGCATGAATCGACGATGACGATGCGATGATGATGCTTGTCGATTGCAATGCCTTGAGGATAGTAGAACTCGAGCTCTCCTGATCCATGACGGCCGATGCACGACACGAACGATTGCTCGCTCAATGACCATGATTGTGCTCGACGATTGCCGTAATCAGCGACGAGGATGCGATCATGATCGTGATCGATCGCAAGTCCCCGTGGATTCTTGAACTGGCCTGGTTGATTGCCTTGCTCGCCGAACCTGGACACGAGCGAGCCATCATCACATGAGAATACTTGCACTCGATGATTGTAGGTGCCAACGACGAGCAAGAGACCTCGATGAATGTCGAACGCCAAGGCCAGGGGGTGGTTAATCAGGTCGTCAGCATCGCCTTGTTGATTGGAGCCAATCGAGAGCTTGATTCGAGCATCGATGTCGCTTCTGTCGAGAGTGTCCCCCATCTTCACACGCGCAATCAACTGCAAGATTCTACTTCATCAACCGCCAGATGATGGTCCACACGAGAGAGACACGACTGCAGCACTGCAACCAAGCAACAACGACGACAAGGACGAAGGAACAAAGAACAGCACCAACCATCGCTGCCCCTCAACAACAAGAACGAGCCTGCCTCTCTCTCGTGGGTATCGATTGGTTGGTGTATTGATTTGACTGGTTGGGTTGGTTGGGTTGGGTTGGGTTGGGTTGGGTTGGGTTGGTTGGTTGGTTGGTTGGTTGGTTGGTTGGTTGGTTGGTTGGTTGGTTGGTTGGTTGGTTGGTTGGTTGGTTGGTTGGTTGGTTGGTTGGTGTTGGTGTTGGCAAACCGTCGCGCTCAAAGAGCTTGCATCCATCCATATTCGATCTCGAGACATGATCCTCGACGTTGCGACATCGAAGGCCAATATCGTCATCACGGCGACGGTCACGATCATGATCAAAGGAACGAGAAGATCTCGAACAAGAGCTCGTTCGGAATCATCGACATCGCCGAACAATCATCGACCAGCGATCGAATCATCGTCATCGTCGAGACCGCTTGCTTCATCGATGATGGAGCATATCGATGGAGATCTGGTCGCCATGTGAACGTGTCGGCAAGCCATTGATTGGCTCCAATCACATGCACTCGATGGCCTGCCGTGAAGGCGATGAGACCTCGATGCTCGTCGAACGCAACTCCCAGTGGTGTCGCATTGCCGCAATCGAACGACGAGATGTGATGGCCCTCGGGAGTGAATGATTGCAATCGATTGTTGTAGTAGTCGGCGACGATGATTCGGCCTTGGTTGTCGATGCACACTCCTCCAGGATAATTGAGCTGGCCCGGTTGCTTGCCTTTGGAGCCGAACTCGAACAAGAACGAGCCATCGATCGACGACAGTACTTGCACTCGATTGTTGCTTGTGTCACAGACGATGATTCGATATCGATCATCATCGATCGCGATGCTCGATGGGCGATTGAACTCGCCTGGCTGAGATCCTTGGTTGCTGCCAATGGAGAACAAGAACGAGAGATCGATCGACGACAAGAACACCAATCGATGGTTGTTGGTATCGGCGATGACGATGCGATGATGATGCTTGTCGATTGCAATGCCTTGAGGATTGAAGAACTCGAGATCTCCTGATCCATGACGGCCGATGCACGACACGAACGATTGCTCGCTCAGTGACCATGATTGTACTCGATTATTGCCGTAAGCAGCGATGAGGATGCGATCATGATCGTGATCGATCGCAAGTCCCCATGGGGTCTTGAACCGGCCTGGTTGGTTGCCTTCCTCGCCGAACTTGGACACGAGCGAGCCATCATCACACGAGAATACTTGCACTCGATGATTGATTGCATCGACGACGAGCAAGAGACCTCGATGAATGTCGAACGCCAAGCCGACAGGCAAGTTGAAGAAGCCATCAGCATCGCCGTGTTGATTGGAGCCAATCGAGAGCTTGATTCGAGCATCAATGTCGCTTCTTTCGAGAGTGTCCCCCATCTTCACACGCGCAATCAACTGCAAGATTCTACTTCATCAACCGCCAGATGATGGTCCACACGAGAGAGAGATACGACAGCAGCACAGCAACCAAGCAACAACAACGACGACAAGGACGAAGGAACAAAGAACAGCACCAACCATCGCTGCCCCTCAACAACAAGAACGAGCCTGCCTGTCTCTCGTGGGTATCGATTGGTTGGTGTATTGATTTGACTGGTTGGTTGGTTGGTTGGTTGGTTGGTTGGTTGGTTGGTTGGTTGGTTGGTTGGTTGGTTGGTTGGTTGGTGTTGGCAAACCATCGCGCTCAAAGAGCTTGCATCCATCCATATTCGATCTCGAGACATGATCCTCGACATTGCGACACTCGCATCCATATCTCTCATCTCGCCCTCACCATCACCACCTCCCATGTCTCGATCACCGTCACCATCATCTGCGACTTCAGTGACATCCATATCACGCTCGCCATCGCCATCTCCTCCACCACACCGACGACTTGGAGCATCGACAACGACAGTATCGGCAACGACACCACGTAAGAAACCAACGAAAGTGCGCAAGGGAGGGCACTGCAACTACTCTGAGGCCGAGCTCACGCGTATGATGTCGCATCTATCGATATCGATATCGATCGATCGTGTACGGAATCGATGCACTCACGCGATTCATGATCGATACTGCGTAGTGCTCTTCGAGGCTCTCGAGGCTCATCTGCCCGTGACTGCCGCAACGTTCCGCACCAAGATAGCACCGCACTACAACCAAGCAGCCACACAACGCGGCCTTCCGCTTCGCCTTCCAACCTCCTTGCAGCTCAAGTACTTACTCCGGCGCCTTACAGCATGAGGGGAATGTCGTGAATATCCTCTGAAACCAACGAGTTGGTTGTGCTAGATGGGGCAGGCTTCTCAAAGGAGTACCAACTCGCAGCGGCAAGCGCGAGCATCTCGAGAGGGCTCGGCGAATCCAACAACGAATACTGGGTGCTGCGGAAGGTAAAGACCGCGGCGGTGATGATGATGATGGAGATGACGACGACAGCAGCGATGGCGTCTATGACGACAGCACAGACACGGCCGATGACGGTTACTACAACAATGACGATGACGACGATGAGTACGACAACGACGACGAGTACCATGTCGATACCACGATTCACGCTCATGCGCCTGTTCCAACTATCCGCGCTATCAACGATAGCCGAGTGGTTAGGAGCGACCATCAAGCGCTCGATCGATTCGTTGATAATATCAGGTTCTCTGCGAGCGACTGCGAGGAACCGCCAGCAAAGCGGAGACGGGGAGATACACCAACGCCCAACCGGCTGGTCATGATTCAAGGCCAATCGATGCAAGATCGAGAGCGACTGCTGAGACTGCGACCAATGGAGCAGAATCGTCGAGAACGAGAGCCGCGCGAGTGGGAGTACCGACAAGAGCTTGATATGCACCGTCGAGAGCTGGATCTACGCTGCAAGGAGCTTGAGCTGGCTCGTCGAGAACGAGAGCTGCGCGAGCGAGAGCACCGACAAGAGGTTGATATGCACCGTCGAGAGCTGGATCTACTGTGCAACGAGCTTGATCTGGCTCGTCGAGAACGAGAGCTGCGCGAGCGAGAACACCGACAAGAGCTTGAGCTGGCTCGCCGAGAACGAGAGCTGCGCGATCGAGAACACTGGCAAGAGCTTGAGCTGGCTCGCCGAGAACGAGAGCTGCGCGAACGAGAGCACCTCCAAGAGCTTGGTGTACGCGATCGGCAACAACGACCGATGATGCTGACGATGGCGAGTATGCTCGTGCCAGCTATCACTCAGGCACAAAAGGCTCCGCTGCCATCATTGTAATCATCATCGTCGTCGTCGTCGTGATCTGCAGCATTGTTGTAATTGTTGTAGTTACTGTTTGGATATTGGATTGGATTCGATTGGATTCGATGGATGCGATTGGATTCGAGAGGATTCGATAGATTCGTTCATCATTGCGTTGCCTGCCTGCTGCTGCTCACATCATCCACCACGCTCCTCTCCCTCCCTCTTGTCCCTCACACCTCCTCATTATTGTATGTCCTAGACACAGCTGTGTATCTTTCCATATTCTACCTCAATCATGCAGAGAACCAGTCCGACAGATGATGACACGACATCGCCATCCTCTGCGACTCCTCTCGTCGTGAATGCCAAGCAAGAGATACCACCGACACCAGCGCGGTTCCTTCATGTGGTCGGACGTGATGGTCTCGATAGCGCGAGTCCCTTCTCTGGCCCGATGCTCCTCACGGTCGATCGTCGTCGACGACACATCTATGTCGCAGAGCGTCAGGCGTGTGTTCGAGTGATCGATTGCCAGAGCTTCTCGACCATCGGCTTCATCAACAACTATTCGATCGCCAATGCCGTGGGCGTGGCAGTGAACTGGAACGGACATGTGGCAGTCACGTGTTACTCGTCGAGCATGGTGTACGTGCTCGACCCTGACCAACCGGAACCAGAGGAGCTCGAATCTCAAGACGATGATGACTCGAATGATGATGGCACTCCTTTCGCGACGAGTGCGAGTACGAGTGTGACCTCGACAGAGACACCGCGAACACCGACGAGAGAGCAGCTCGCTGTGACATTGCGCAGCAAGCGAGAGCGCATGTCGATGCTCTTGAACAGCATCAAGGGCAGCGTGGTGCACGGCGGCAGATTGGTACAATCGTTCGCGTCGAACAAGCCGGCTGGTATCGCGACCATCGAGTCGCTGCGACAGTACGTCGTGTGCGAGAAGGACCTCAATCGCGTGGTGGTGTTCGACGAGCACGGCAGCAAGCTCTACACGATCGGCAGCATCGGCAGCAAGCCGGGGTTCTTCCAAGAGCCGATCGGCGTCTGCGTGTGCGAGCGTACCGAGCGCATGTTCGTGTCGGAGCGCAGCAACCATCGCATCCAGACCTTTGATCTGCACGGCTGCTACCTGTCGGACTTTGCCGTCGACAAAACGACCAAGCTCTCGGGCGTGGCACTCGATCTGGCTGGCAACCTCGTGACGGCCGATCTCGCTCTCGAGCGAATCTTCCTGTTTGCGACCAATGGCGATATGCTGTGGTCTTGGAGGGGCGCTCTCAAGTGCTTCGAGCGACCGTACGGTGTCGCCGTCAATCTTGACGGCAACATACTCGTGACCTTCAACTCGATCATTGGAGTGTTTCGAGGCGTGCTGCCACTCGTATGGCAGCCGCAGCACTACCCGACCAATCGTCCAGAGATTCAGGCTCGAATCCTCACCGTGATGCTCTTGAATCGATTCGTACACGAGGCGATTGCGAGCGACGCACCACACGAGCAACAACTCGCTGCGGCGGCATTTGTGCTGTTACCGCGAGAGATCTTGTACGTGATCTTTGACTTTCTGGCTCTATTGTACATTTGATCGTGGTGCCTGCATGCTGGTGGTGTGGTGGTGGTGTTGTAGCACTATTGTACTCGAGTCGTCTTAATAATCACACCGTAGATTCATTCATTCATTGATTCATGAACCTTGTCAAACGAATGAGAGGAATGCCTCCTCGTTGTGGCAACCTCACACTACCTCAACCACTCAAACAAACCACCAATGGCCTCATGAACCCACCTTTGATATCCTCCCCCTCAATCTCATCGATCCTCACCAAGAAGCCCATCCTCATCCCGAATCCACGTAGCAGGTTGCGCTCATCATTGCTCTATCGTCCACTTGCTGACGTGGCACTGTTCCTGACTCCTATTCAGCCTCAGGCACAGTAAGAAGCAGCGGATCAGCAGCAAATCCCATTCCTTAGAGGCTGCGCTTATGGGTAGGGGTCGGTGTATTGGGCTAACTGCACAGGTAGGAGAACAGATGGCTAGGGAAAGAAGGGTTGCGATATCCACTCCGGCGTTCGCATCGCCCTGGAGTATGCCACGGTTAACTGCTAAGAATAACTAGGCAGCTCACGTACGACAACGATTTACATCCGGTCACTGTGGATGTGTTCAAGATGCATATAGTTTTCCGTGACCAGAGCTTTGAGCTGATCCCGAGAGAGACATCCAAACCACTCTCCTTCGGTTGGACTCCGGCGAAGCGATGGTGGAACGTAACCACCGGGCTTCATTTTGAGCACTACGCTGAGAGGGTCAAGCTTGGTCACCCACTGCTGCCTGAACGGCAAACTGGCCCTGACGCGTAACAGCGCCTCAAAATCTTGATCTTGCCGTGTGGAATTGGACGTGCCAAACTCGATCGATCGACGCTGTCGCTTTGAGTCCGGCGTTTCCAGCCCAGAGCTCGAACGTTTCATCGAGTCGCCGGAGGAGAATGACGGACGATCGATGGAAGCTGCCAAAGGCGTGAGGCTTGCTGTCGACCGTTCTGGTGGGTGAGTGGCCGTAATCGACAAGGTTACTGTGGTTCCAAAGCATATGAAGAAAAGCTCGGTGATGCTAGCTTCATCTTTGCCAGCAACACTCAACGAGCAGCTGAGATTGCTGGGAGAGGATGATACTCCCTTGCACACACGAGGGAGAAGGTGGAGTAGTCCGCGACTGAGCTCGCTCGCACTCGACCAACGCCGGCAAAGCAGCATATTTACAAGGTCGGTAATCTTGTGAGCGGTTGGAAGATCCATCCACGCGGTCGGAGCCTTGGAGTCGATGGCCAGCATTCCAATGGTAGCACCCGTTCTATCCATCAATGGGATTCCCATCCAGCTCTTTAGTCCATAAGTGCAGGTGAAGTCGCGGAACGTGGCCCACCGGTCCTCCTGCTGGATATCGGTGGCAGAAAGCACCAATGGTATGCTCTCCCGCATGACGACGGAAGTCGGGCTCGGGCCTCCGATGGGAAATGCAAGTCCCTCATAAGGAGGTTTGCCATACAAATGTGTAGCGGCCATCACAAGCGCATGCTCGGACTCGACTTGGCTCACAAACATGGCCGAAGCAGAGGTCACCAAGGAATCGTCCCCATCCAATGATGGCAACAGGCCTTCGCCGGCCAACAGGAGGAGTGTGCTTGTTAGGAGTTGCGGATGCTTCACGAACTTGTCGTATACTTGCGAGGCCGAGGGCACCACTACATGTTCCACAAGTAGATCTGGATTCCCTGCGCCTACAAGGCGCGAGGAGAGGAGTGGGGCCATGTGGTGTAAGTAGACCAGAGCGCGCACGGCACAAGGGAAGAACAACAACAACGAACGATCGAGAAGGGTAAACGGGTACAAACGACAAAGCTTGATTGCTCTATCTATCACCCAAGTGCTGACGTGGCACTGTTCCTGACTCCTCCTCTACCCACTCTCTCACTCATCCATCCATCTCCACAAGCCATCTCTCGCTCTCTGAGAGACCCACTCACCCTTCCTCTCTCACCTTCTGAACCTGTCCTCCTCGTTGGTTCATTAGTTGAGAGTTTGGTTGGAGCAGCCCAGAACCTTGTTAGATATCAAGCAAGCAAGCAAGATGGCCAGTCGGCTGACGATATGGATCGTTGGTTCATTGCTTTGTTTGGCGTTGATGATGGCGCTGGTGTGCGTGGATGAGAGCGAGGCATCATCAGCACCACATAACTCGGTGGTACACGAATGTATGCACCCAACCAAGCAAGCACAATGTATCAACGATTGATATTCATGCGCGCGCTGCCCGATCATCGAGCAGATACTCCCCTGTTCAAGATTCGAAGGAAGGACCATGGCGAGATCGTCTCTCGCATCCTCGACATCAAGAACCCACACACACGTCGAGCGCTCATCTCCACGACGGTCGACGAGATCTTTGAGACCCTCTTCAATCGACTCTCGAGCATCCTTCAATCGGATGGCTCGCCTGCTCCTTGGCCACAGCCAACAAGCTCGACCGACGACGACGAGCAGGAGGAGCAGGATCTCGAGCACGAGGCCAAGGCCAAGGCCAAGAGCAAGCTCAAGCCCAAGTCGTTCCTGCCTCTTGATGGTACCAACGATATCGTCCATGAGGAGCTGATGGCGTGCTCATCCGTCATCGCCGTTATCTGACATGATGGCGATGATGGAACCAGCTGCCTCGAATGTATGGGAGCTCGTCGCATTGGTGTCGGATCTCGTTCTGACGACTGTACCCGAGGACACGACGCCATTGATTCGATTCAATAACACGCGATTGGCGTTGTTGCAAGCGGTAGGTCACGAGCGAGCTCATATCTACACGACTGCGGTGATGATGGCGATGTTGATGACGGTCTTTGTGATTGGCCCTACCGACTGCAGGCGACCAAGTTCTCTCGACAGTGCCAATTCTATGATGCGAGACACGAGCGACTGATCGAGAACGTACGATCGCATTCAATCGCAAGGTCTCAATCATCCCGGCGACTCACATGACTGCGTGTCCATGTGTGTGTGTGAACAGCTGGAGAAGGAACTCTCGCTTGGAGATGCTCTACCTGAAGCACAGGAGCCTGAACCACTCGCGCCACTGGAATGGAAGGTCGTGGAGCAGCAAGAGGTCCAGCCAGCTGGCAAGACGACTCCAGACTCAAGCGAACCTGACACTGCGAGTACAGCAACGACAACGCACGATGCAAGCGCCTCAGATGCTCCATCACAACCACCGCCAACCACCGAGATCGAGCAGCAACTCGAGATCACGCTGCCTCCTCTCGATACACGACCCAAGCCACGAGCTGCCGATTACTTTGCCAACGCTGCAGTGCAAGAGAAGCTGCTCCAAGTTGCTGATCGTATCGTGGCGCAACCTCGCAAGCTGCCACGACACACGAAGGCTGTCGACGCGAGCAGCGCATCACGCTCCAAAGGCAAGCACTCCAAGCGCACGAGCAATACCCACCAGCGTGATAGCGACATTAGGAAGAAGAGCACTAAGGTCAAGTACTCCGAGTTGTAGCTGTACTGTGGTACTTATGGTCCACGTCCGAAATACAACAATGCCACACTATCTATCTATCAATCTATTCCATGATATAGAGTTTATGAACAAGCCTGATGAACCATACAACAGAGGTATTGTTCGTAGAGTATGTACAAGATTGATCGAATGATCCGCGAGCGATCATGTCCAACCAACCAACTCTACAATACATACAAACACCACACAACATTCTACATACATTTATACGCACGCATTCGGGCCATTCGCGAATCATCAACAACAACGACGACGATAACAACAATCAATATACTTGATCGCGTGGTGGCGTCGAATCATCTCGTTGGAGCGTGTCCTCTAGCTCCTCATCGCCATCGAGGTTGAGTGCGTGCATCTCACGGTATCCCGCAGCATCGGTACCGAGGATCGCAGCTTGCCGACATGACCACCAGCGCCGTTCTCGGTACCGAATCCCGAGGAACAGCAACAAGGCCACGATCGCAGCAACAACCACGCATCCAATGATCGTGGCGATCTTGGTCGGTGTCTTGGAGTGTTCGCGTTGTGCTCGAGTCTGCTCTCCCTCGACCATGGCGAGTCGTGTCTGCACGGCGAGTAGCTGTGCTTCGACCTTGTGGAAGTCGTTGACGATCATCGAGTCGTTACTGTACATGACTTGCAGCAGGCACCTGTGGAGAGAGAGACAAGATTTAGCCCAGGTTACTGGCGAGATGCGCGATAGCTGCGAGTCTTTGTGCTCATACCATGACTGCGTCGTCGAAATGTACTGTTGTTTGCATACCATGGTGGCTCGTGCTGTTGGTGCTCCTTGAGCTACGAGCTCCTCGAACGAAACACTGGAGAAGACAATGTGTTAGTATGAGTAAGAGCACTCAACGGCAGTGATATCGACGTACGATTGGCGAACGACAAGCGGCTGAAAGGAAGCGACTGACTCAGAGGACCGATAGGTGAAGAGCGTATCGTCCTCAGTCACCAGCCAGCTGACTTGCATAGCATGAATGTCATCGAGCGACGTTGGCATTCTCGCTAGCACTTGTCGAGGCACTCGTTGTGGTTCTTCTCGTGGTTGACGCTGCTTCTGCTGTTGAGCTTCAGGTGAGCCGGTTGCATCGTCAACCTGGATCTCTCTCGAGACGAACGATTGTCGGTGAGCATGGATGGCACGCGTGTTGTCCTGGTCATCATCGTCGTCGATCACGATAGCATCGTTCGTATGATGATGGTGATGCTGGTGATGATGCGGAGTATTGGGTGACAGGTTGTTGATGCTCCACTTGCTGATCAGCGAGAGCTCGTGCGAGCTCAAAAAGTCGGCAGCCGGTGGCAGGTCGAAGATCGGCATCGAGGGCTCGAGCGACGAGAGCGCGATCGATTCCGACTCGGCCGTGTGCGATAGGGTCTCGAGCTCGACGTGTGCGCCCGAGGCGAACACGAGCTGCTGCTCGGCGCAACTGCCCAGCAAGCCCGCTCCATTCGAAGCGGCCTGCTGCGTCAGATGCACGACGACGTGCATGGTGCGCTCGGTCTTGCCAAACGTCGTTGTGATCATCACCGCGCCTCCGGTGAACTCGAGCGTGTACAAGAGCGACGGTGTGCCGTGTGATACCGGCAACGGTGAAGACAGCGAGTCCCACGAGAAGACGCCATGGCCAGGCAACAGGATCGAGCCAGGAGTGTGCACCACTTGGTACTGCCTGCCATTCCAGTACACGAACGGGTCCTCGTACACGTGATGGCCACCCAGCTGCACGGAGACTCGTTGTGGCGCGGCGTCGGCAGTGTGATTTCTCGACGATGGCGTCGTGAGAAGCATCGCGACGCCAGTGACGACGCCACCGAGCAGTGGCTTGGCTCGGCGCTTGACTCGCACTTGCACTTGCACGAACTCGGAGCGAAAGAGTACAAACTCGCCCGGCACATCCAGCGCATACATGATTGGCCGCTTGAACCACGTGGCAGGCGACGCTTGTACGAACGAGAAGACGCCATTGTGCAGGATGCCGCCGACACAGCCGCTTGCGCTGTGCGCTGCGATCGATTCCTTGGCTTCCGTGGCGTTGTTGGTCGCTTGCTCGGTCTTGGTCGGATCGAGCGGCGTCACGACGGCGGCGGCGCGCTTCGAAATCTCTTCGGCATGCGCCACACGCACAATCAAGTCGTCGAACCACACGAGGCCTTCGTGGTGGCGGAACAACAGCGAGACATTGAGAGCAACGACCGGCAACGGGAAGGCCAGCACCGCGTCTTGGTACTCCCAATCGTGCGAACCGGTCGAGAACGAGATCGTCTGGCCGTAGAGCGTGCGCTTGTCCGAGAGCACGGCGTCAATGTAGATGGCGTAGTTGGCATCGGGCATTCCCGAGACAGCCGTCGCCTTGCTGTAGCCACCGACGTAGATGCGCCGCGCTTGCGTCGATGATGCGAACTCAATCTCCTGGTAGAGACCCTGCGTCGCGCCGTGTTGGGGCGTACTCGCCAGCAGCACCGAGTTCCACAGCGAGGTATGCAACTCGTCCGAGTCGTCCGAATGTACAAAGGTCGCTCGTGGCGGGTTGGCGAAGCGGCTCTCGGCTTCGCCGTGGTTCTGAATGTCGGGCATGTATCCGGCTCCAAAGTCATGCCAATACGGAACGACCGACGGTTTCCTATCGTGAGAGATCCAATGATGAATACCAAGTAACGCAGCTCGCCGAGGGAGAGAGAGCCTGTGTGTGCGTTCGATGTGACAAGCGTACTTGGAGGATAGCGATGGATTGTGCAAGAGATTGATCAGCGACTCAAAGCGTATGTTGGCAAAGCGCGCAGTGCCACCGCTCTTTGGACCAAAGTACAAGATGATATCAATGTGATCGACGGTATGTTGTGGCACATACGACACGTGGCTCATTGTCCACTTGTTCTACATGGATAGGATAGATCAGTTTCAGCAGGAGCATGGCAGTACTCCTCGATGGGAGGTGGCTGGGTTCGTCGTACGGGTTGAGAATGGAACTCTAGTCGATGGATGGCAGGCTCAAGTGTTTGATTGACAAAGTGAACTTGAAGCTCGACGTAGTGACTGCTCGTATCAGCGTCCGAGGAGCTCGATACATTTCGTCGTTGTGATTCGATCAAAAACGTGAATCCTATTGATGAATGTCGCGATATGAATGAATGGCAATCGATCTTCAGCCGAGAGGTAGAGGTCGGGTACCTTGTTGAATACATTGCTGGCGCTGCTCGAAGGCCGAGATTGCAATCGATTGCTTGACGATGGCTGGATTCAAGGCTGCGTTCTCTTCGCTTTGACGAGGCACTTGTATCGAGAGCATCGAGTTCTGGATCGTGTACGGTGCACCATGCATCACTTGCCACGACGTGAACGAGTCCGGAGGCGGCGTCTGAAAGTTCGGATTGAGCATCATCCAACGCAAGTCGGTCGAGGCTGTTGCAGCACCATAATGGCGTGAGTGTGTCTGCCTGCAACGAGGACCAAGAACAGAGGCAGCCATGGCGTACTCTCTTTGTTGAAGATGAGAATGCGTTGGTCGCATGAGCTGGGCTTGTATCGCGATCCCCGCCGCAGCAATGCGTCCTTGTTGCTGCAAGTCTTGAGCAATGGCGTTAACGCAACGCCATTCGCAAGAACCAAGCAGCTTGTTCCCCATGGATAGGCAGTCTATCGAGAGAGATTGAGAGTTTGAGCGATGAATGAGTCGCAGCCGATTTCGATGAGAGTATGGATGAATACGCACGATGGCAGTTCGATGGAGAGGAAGCGAGCCATCCGCAATGGCCCAGCCGTCAGGTAATGGAAGGTACTCGCTCTGTGACAGATCGATACGATCGCCAATGCAATCAGTGACGCGCGATCAGGAGCGAGATGCCGCGCGCGCTCGCCCGTGGACTGGCAGTACGAACCTGACACGCTCGTGTCGAATCCATCGGGTCGGAGCCATCGAGCAACGCGAACTCGATGCCAAAGATCAAGACCGTCGATGTGGGTGTCATCGATGATTGGGCACTCGTTGTGTCAGGTGCCGCATTCATCGTTGTTGTCGTCGCAGTGGGGTCAAGGTCAGAAGGTCCCGATGGTCCATGCTCTCCGTGATCGCTAGCGATGGAGGAATCGACGAAGGGAGATGGCTCAAGTGGGTCGATCTCGATTGGTTCGGGAGACAACTCATCGTGTAGTAGCATCATCAATTGGCTTCGGGCATTGTGATGGTGGTGATGGCGAGGAGGTTCAGGTTCGATTGCGTGAGGTACAGCAGCGTGAGCAGTATCATCGTGTTCGAGGTCGAGTCGTAGTTGTAGTTGTTGATGCTGGTGCATTGAATCGAAGCCCTCGCCATGAACGCTCGTGAGCGCTTGATGCAACAAGATATCTTGCATGTCAGCGGTACTTGCGATCGAGAGATGGCCGCCGTTGTTGTGAGCTGTTTGTACTTGGATCGAGAGTACGATCAAGATGATGATGAGCGGCACCAGCACCAGCGTCGTCGAGCGACTACAGCTCCTCGACGATCGTCGCGTTATTCCAGCGAGTAACGCCATGATTCCACTCGCATCTTGTGTGGTTGTACGTGAGGTAGAGCGGGCTCGGCGACGCACACAAACCAACGCACGAGAGCTATCTATCTATCTATCTATCGATGGATCGAGGGGATAGGTGCGTCGGTGTGTACGAGGGGAGCGATCGTGCACGCGCACCAACACACACGCTCAACCGAATCGAATGGAATCGAGGTAGCCGATACAAGATTGAAGGCCTCGCCGTCAAGGGTGGTGTGGTCACCTCGTAGACGCTCACAAACGAGGACGAGTGAACGGGGGAGTAGTGTCGGGCACAGAGGGTGAGAGGGAGAGTCGGGGGCAGCAGAGGTGCGTGCGAGGCGAAGGAGCAGAGAGACCGAGGGGGAGGACGACGAGCTTCTGGCGAATGTCACGCGGATTCCAACAACCCGACCAAGTACCTCCGAACCCTTGCCGACCTGAATTATGCTGTGACTCCCAAGCTGGACCCTCCTCCAGCGAGCTAGGCTCTGGTGTGCCCTTGTCACCCATCAACTCGCGCAACCTCACCTACCACCGGAACCGTGCCGACCTGAATTATGCTGTGACCCCAAACTGGACAGATTGGGGCTCTCCCACTTCGTGCCATCGCGCCGTGGAGTACACCATCCATCTGGGCGACGTGTACTACGCTGGCACCGAGGCCGAGGAGCGAGACAAGTTCGTGGCTCATTGGCCTCCTGGATCGCGTGGCTCGTTCACTCTCAACTCCAATCACGAGGTTGATACTGCTCTTCCTCGACAGTGGTCGTTGCTGATACCTTGCCACAATCGGTTCGTTTGGATTGCTTGGCGATGCACCGACAGATGTATGTTGGCGGCAAGGGCCTCTTCGATGTGGCTCTCTCGGATCCAGTGTTCGCCAAGCAGAACCGCTCGTCGTTCTTCGCCATGACCAACGACCACTGGATCGTGTTCGGCCTCGATTCGGCCTTCAACTCCGACAAGAAGGACCTCTTCATGACTGGCAAGATCAACAAGCAGCAGAAGGACTTCATGACTGGCGTGGTGCATCATCCTGCCAATCGAGGCAAGAAGATCATCATCATGTCCCATCACGATCCAATCACCGTGCCTGGCGATTCGTTCAATCCGTTGTACGACCAAGTGTGCCAAGCCCTCATGACTGCTCCTGACTTCTGGTGCGACTTCATTCACTCCCAATCCATTCAATCGGTTCCTTCTCATTGCTTGCATTCAATCACTCACTCACTCAATCAATCACAGGTATTACGGCCATGTCCACAATGCCATCGTCTACAACCAGATCCTCGGCACCCACACTCGATTCCGATGCAGCGGCCATGGTGGCATTCCTTACGGTCCCACTTCGATCCTCGAGAACGTGCTCGGTGGCACTGTCGCATGGTACGAGTCGCAGAATGCTGGCGACTCGGGAGACGATGTGCGAGTCTTGAATGGATATCTCGTCCTCAATCTCAAAGTTCCCAAGCTCACCGAGACCTTCATCTCGGCTTGGTCATCCACGATTCTCTCAATCCTTCGATTGATTGAGATTGATGGATTGAACCTCAATTCTCCCTCTCTCTCACTCTCCTCATCCAAACCCAACTCCCATTCCACTCTTGATGTTCGCCAATCAACTCCATTTCCCTTCCATTTCCTTACCATTGACTGATTCATTCAACTATCCATTCATTCACTGCACGATCAATCGATTCTGACAAATTCACAAACCATCCTCGAAACAACCACAAATACACAAATACCGAAACCAAAAGTATCATCAATCAATCACCATCATCGATCAATCAAGAAGATGACGTGAACTCTCGATCTCGATCGAAACACTCAATCACTTCCTCGAGACGAGGTCGTCGCCTTGGATCACACGACACCATCCTCCTCAACATCGATGACTCATCCGCTCCAAGCCTCTCTGCTCCAATCCGTGCAATCTCATCATCGCTGAATCGAACCTCGCCTGTCGCTCCATTCGTCACACTCGATGGATACTCGGCGATCGGTCCATCTCGTGTCACGATCTCGAACCCAATCACTCCCAGCTCGAACACTGCTTGTCGAGAGTAATCCAGCTCCACTGCTCGAGCCTCTCGTGATGTTCGTTGAGCGATGATCGTCGACTTGAGAGCCGTGTGCAGCTCTGGCGCAATGTGAGCTTGATTTCCCCATGGCGCCGAGAGCAGACTGCCTCCGTTGCCGACAAGCATCGTGCTCTTGAGAGATGGATCGAGATCGCATGCTGTTCCAAAGTCTGCAATCACACATCTCTTGATCGTCCTCGCATCGTGTCTCGCTCCCTCGTCGACGAGCTCGACCAAGATGTTGTCGAGCTTGATGTCTCGATGAGCAACGAGATGTCTCTCGAGATGAGCGAGTCCTGATGCGACTTGAGACATGATCAACCCGACCAATCGATGTGGAACAATCGATGGCGGTGCATATCTCTCGTCCAAGAACCGCTCCAGCGACATGCTCACTTGCTCGATCACGAAGAATTGAGTCTTGCGATTTCGACTCGATCCATCTCGATTGACGATGATCGATTCTTGGCGAGCGTGCGAGGGAAGGTGATCACGAATCGAGTCGTCGATCTCGTGGAAGAACTCACACAAGAACCGAATGATGTTGTGGTGACTCGGAAGCCTCACGAGCTCTCGATACTCGTTGACGAATGCTCCTTGTGCTTCGAGTGTCGAGAGATCAAAGTTGAAGCACACCTTCATGGCGTATCGGTTGTCGGGCCATGAGTGGCCTGGCTCGATGCATTGCACTCGAGCAACGATGCCGTTCTGGCCTGTTCCGAGCACTTGCTCCACTCGGAACGACGAGGTTCTCTTGCACATGGCCGACATGAATCGTTGTTCGGCAATCTCTCGTTGAGCTTGTTGCAATGCTGTTTGGATATTCGATTCGTGATTGATGATTGGATTGGATTGATCGAAACAAACACACAATCATGGTCCACAACAACAATCAGCATTGGTTCATGACTCTCAATCAATCAATCAATCAAAGTGTCGAGTCGGGAATGGAATCGAATGGCAAATGGAGTTCGAGCATGATGATTGATGAAGATGAAGAGAAACACATACCAGCGAGATGGCGCTCTGATCGTGATTGTGATTGTGTTGCTCGATCTTCGGCCTCGATTCGAGATCGTTGTTCTGCTTGGAATCGATCTCGTTCATGAGCAAGCTCTTGTTGATGGCGTGCTCGCTCATGAGCAACTGCTTGTTCCGCTTGAGCTCGAGCTTCGACAACCAATGCCATTGATGACGATGATCGTTGTCGCTCTTGAGCAAGATCTCGTTGATGTCGATCTCGTTCTTGAGCAAGAGTCTCTTCGGCCTCGATTCGAGATCGATGTTCTGCTTGATATCGATCTCGTTCTTGAGCAAGATCTTGTTGATGTCGAGCTCGTTCTTGAGCAAGAGTCTCTTCCAATCGATCAATCGATTCGAGAGCCATCGACAACGCTCGATTCGAGATCGACAATCGTCTTTCGATTTGAGATTTGATGTCGATGATGAATTGCCGAATCGATTGTCTATCTTGCTCGATGATTCGAGGAGGTACGACAATCAATGAATCAGCAGGAAGCTCTCGAAGCCACTTGATGTTGCATTGTTGATCATCGATCAAGGTGAGGGCTTGCGGAACATCGCCTTCGACACACGCTCTCATCATCAATCTCTCGATTGGTGTTGGTATCTCGAGGCTTCCTGTGATGCCGTTCGTGTCTGGGACCACCCTTCCAGTTGTAATTGTGCTGCCCTGAAGTAGAGTTAAGGATTGGCGAAACGATAGTAGCGATATCAACATGATTTGTACCTGGAGATAGATCTTGGTGATGGATTGGTTGTGGATGAGGGCATGCTTGAGGGCAGTGAATCCTTCATCTCCAATGTCGTTGTACTGAATCAATCAATATCAATATCAATCATCGTGATCGTGAGAATCATTCTCTCTTTCTCTCTCGTTGATGATGATGATGATGATGATGATGATGATGATGATGATGATGATGATGATGATGATGATGATGATGATGATGATGATGATGATGATGATGATGATGATGATGATGATGATGATGATGATGATGA